>MDSZ01030352.1_pt1 | contig 27854 bp, 31 predicted proteins | sample 811201 | NCBI WGS metagenome assembly MDSZ01 (sample SAMN05326647, study PRJNA326480) | marine metagenome | isolation source: seawater | place: Indian Ocean: North | collected 2010 | reverse complement strand
TTAATTATTTAGAGGAAAAGGAGAAAAATAAAATAGAGAAAGTATTAAAAGGCGGGAGAGAGGTTGTGGTTAGTAGTGCTCAATCACCGAAATTATCAAAAGACCTCACAGTTACTAAAGACCGCGCAGAAGCAGCAAAAGCAGATGAAGCAGCTGAAGCAGCTGAAGCAACCGTAGTTGAAGTAGGGGACAAAGGAGATATAGATCCTGTTGTCAAATCTTCATATAGAAGTTTTTATAGACACGCAGAAAATGAATATTCTCTTTTAATTAATGAAATTGGAACTATAAAAATGGATGATATTCAAAAAAAATCAAAAAATACAGATAGTCAAGTTGAAAGTATTGTACATTTTGCTAAAAAATTAGTTACTCCAGTTACTCCAGTTGAAACTATAGAATTTGAATTAAGTGACGAGCAACGCATTTTTTTATTAGAAAATTGTGACTATTCATTAAAATCAGAACTTGAAAAGAACCCAATAAAAGTTGAAAAGTTGGAGGATAAATCACCTATTGAAGACTTTTTGGAAAAGTGTAAAAAAATGGGTTATTATTCTGGAGTTACAGAATTATCAAAAAAGGGTGGTTATATTAAAAAAAAAACAAAAAGAAATTTAAATAAGAAAAACTCTAAGAGAAAAAATGATTCAAAAAGAAGGAAAAAATCGAATACAAAAAGGAGAAAGCACAGTAGACTTAATAATAAAAAAGGGGGTGCGGCTGCGGCTGGTCCGACTGGTCCGACTGGTCGTGCTCCTCCAGTGCCTCATGGAAAATTTAGGGGACAAGAATCCACCAAACAAACAACCCGTAAAGAAAAATTAAAAAAAGTAATCGGTAAAGTATTTAAAAAAAAAAAAAGAAATGCAGCAGCAGAAGCGGCAGAAGCAGCAGCAGATGGACCTGCCCACTTAAAAGTAAAAGACCCTACAGAACCCATATCTTTAGGTAAACCTGGGGAGAGTTCTACCGACGACGATTATGTATTGACTGATTTTGATTTAAAAGATAGACATAGAAGAAGAGTTTTATATATTGTTCAGCAAGGAACCGGTACAAAAAAAATGCTGAAAATTGCGCCGTTGAGATCAAAAATAGTTAAAGACGAAACTTTAAGATACATTTTAACTAAAGATCAATTAACGATTAACAAAGATTTAGGAACAATAATTATGTATGATATTAAATATTTAGGGGAATATCTTTACGAGGCAAGAGTTTACCAGGAATTAAATAAATACTTGAATGGAGAAGGAAAAGCAAATGCTGAAAAACATAAATGGGGTGTACCTATAATATATGATTATGGTATTCTTTATCATGCTAATTTTAATATATTTCCAAACAGATTAGATCCAGATTCATCTAAAGCTAATGAAATGGGGTTTTCTATAGATGACAAAAAGAACCAATTAAAAACTTTTTTTAACAGAAGTAGTTATAGTCATCATTTATATTCTTACACTCTAGTTGAAGTAAAAGAAAACTTTGTAACCTTTACTGATGCAACAGATTCTTATAAAGACAACAAAATTACTTTTCTTAACAACTCTAGCAAATCAGAAAATGAAAATTGTGACAAATTACGTGAATATTACGAAACATTTATGATGGGATTGAAGACGTTATATACGGATAAAAAATTCGTTCATTTTGATTTACATGGTCAGAATTTACTAATTAGAGAACTCGATGAAAGAGGTAATGTGTCAGAAGGTACACTAGTACTTTTCTTTGACTTCGATTTCTCACATTTAGAGTTTACGTGTGATCCAAACAAAAAAGAAGTTAGAGATAAAATAGAAGATGAGGCACGAGAACCAAGAGGTAATAAATACCTTTCAAGCGGAAGAGGTCATGGTTCTTACGGATTTATTTTTGACGCTGTTTATGAATCAGAAGAATATAAATTAACAGGAATTAATAAAACTGAAAAAGATAAATATTATGATTCTTGTGATGCCGCTTATAGACACCTAGCACATTTGTATGATATATACAGGTTTACACATCATGCTGGATATGATTATCCATCAGAACTTACACTAAGATTAACTCAGTTACAAATTAAATTGACCGAAGTATTGAGTGATTTTATTGAAAAAGAATATCCTGCAAGAGATGGTATTTATGATGTTACAACGCAAGATCAACATAATAATTACTATGGTGATAAAAAATTTGAAATAATTGGTTCTTCAACACCAACAACAGAAGAACAAGAAGCCGAGGCAAAAAAAGCAGCAAAACAATCATTTCATGAGGTTTACGCACCAGCATTCAGTCACTTTTTATCTAAATCTGAAATAGAAGGAATAAAGAGTGTTCAACAGTTTACCCCAGATGGATTTGAAAAGTTTTGTGAACATGTAGAATATGCCATAACATTACATGATGCTAGAGATAAATTTTTAGATCATTCAGACTTAAAAGACATAGATGTTGGAGATAAGGAAAAAATCTTAAAATCATTAGCAGAAAAATACAAACAACACGCTGGTGAGGCGACTGAAAGTGGACCCGAACCATCAGAACCATCAGAACCATCAGAAACAATACCAAAAGATCTTATAATGATAGAATTCAGCAAACCATTTAAGGATTTTATAAAGAATTATTATACAGGTTATTATGATAAAACAAACACCGAAAATCCTTTCTATATAACAGATGTTGTCCGGTCGAAGATCGGTATGACATTCAAAACAGCACTTAAAGAACGCTTTAAAACGTTACGTTCAGGTAGTGATTTCGATAATTATATAATTGATGCATTTAAACTATATAGTAATTTGTAAAAAAAAATTTGATTTTTATTTATTTTTATTTTTGAATTTATTTAATAGATTGAATAGATTATTCTTCCATGACTGTTGAACATCCACACACAGTAGACAGTTTTCCAAGAATTCGATGGATTTCTGGGTCAGTAATCTCCTTAGGCGTGACTCGTGGCATAGCCCGAATTGATTTGACACAAATTTCGCTAAAATTATTGTACTGATAGGGTTTAAGCGCCTTAAAAATATCGTCTAGATTCTTCCCCAAGGGACACATATCCTTGATGAAAATACTAATATCAAGGAAACAATCTTCTGGTTTGCGAGCAATTTCGGTGTTATGATTAATCATTATCTGGACCATACTCTCACCCATTTCCATATTAATCTGCGTCAACAGCCAGTCAAATGTATCCCAAGCATCAGAATCCCAAATTTCCTGTTTCTTATCGCTGAGAAGTCGCTTAAGGGTATTGTCCGCAAACTCGATACATTCCAAAGGAATAATAACACCATTAGCGCGAATCTTTTCTACATCGAACGCAAACAAAGAGTTTCCTGCTAGAATAATGTGTTCTACCGGATGAGATTCCTTAACATCACTAGATATCTCACTCCACTCAGTAAAACTGTATCCTGGACTGTCTATTTCATCAGTCCTGCGTTTCATAATGTCTAGCATAGCACATGACACCTTCTCGACACATGAATTACAAGGTGTAGAAGTAATTGTACGTTCAGGTTGGAAATTGCACCATCCGACTTGATCACCGTGCCACCAGTAGTGACTATCTTCCTCAGGATTCTTACTAGGATTAATTATACACTTAGTAATATAATTATCGTGTGTTACCTTAAATACCGAATCATTTATAATGCTTGAAAACCGGACTTCTCCACTAATTTTGTGGAGGTATCCAAGATGGTTGTCCTTTGAACCAGCAGCAACAACAACACTATTTAGTAAATTGTGATCTTCGCAACTGAATGCTTCCAGCGGCGAGAGCATGGTGAAAAGTGCCTCGAATCGTGGGTCAATAGCTATAAAGGAAATATCAGAGTGAATCTTTTGCAGCATAGTGGCACCAAAGATTCGGTCTCGGTATTCACCACCAGTAATGATGTAAATAAACTGGTTACGCTTTTGAAATTCAGATGTATCATGTTCAAGAAAAACCTTAATTTGTGAATTTCCTCCCATATCAAGATTTTTGAAATCTGCCGGTGTAGGATCTGTGATATTACAGGGAATCAAGTACAGAGTTTCGATAAGATTGAGTAGTTTATCTATTGTGAGTTGTGGATTTACAGGAATATTTTTGTTTGTATCATACCAGAGATTTTCTGGTACAAATTGTCCTATTACAATATCCTTGATAGAATCGTAGTCATTCACAACCCATTCCGACTCTTTGGTTGAAAATTCATCGGCAAATTTTTCACGGATGAAATTAAAGAGTTCCTCCGTAAATGTTGGTAGTTCATCCATACTAATTTTTTGTTCGCTACTTTTCAGGTGGAAGTCGAGCAGTCTGTTTTTCACTTTTTCTTTGGTATCTGCACCCTTATTACTTCGTTTACGTGCGACGTAGAGAGCAAAGAGAGTGATAGACCAGGTAATGTAAGTATTCATTTTAACGCCTTTGTGAGTTTCTAAACAATTAGCATTCTTAAAAAAATCAATTTATTAGTATTATATGAAAGAAACTCTATAAAACACTAGAATATTTACTAGTCACTAGAATGAAAGTTACTAGTATCTTTTAATAAATTGAATTTTTTTTCTGAAATATATGATTAGAAATTACAAACAAACTAGTAGAAATGCCATTTATTGGAATGCCAACTGAATACGAAAACTACCTACAACAGGAGAATAACCGACACACCCAACCCACAAGTGCGGAGTGGATCGGTGATGAAACTGACAGCGAAGCCAGTTACATGACGGACAGCGAGGACCTGCCTCTTCAGAGGAACCCACATCAAAACAGGGAGCGTCTTTCGAGCAACATTTCGGACATCAGCGATTTCAGTATCAGCGATATTGACAGCGAGGATGAGGACGATGAGATCGATCACATCTGTACGGCTTGTGGTGGTCCAGAAGGTCAAGTTTGGGTGTCCTGGCAGAATCCCGACATATTTATCTGCCGGGATTGTATGGAGACGGACATCAACAACATCAACTGTAGTATTTGTCGTGATTTCCTCTCTGAACTCGGCGAGAGTGGGGTCAGAGTTGCGATCGAGAATACTAATATGGAACACCTCCGAGATTCAGCAGTTCTCAACCCAGACGCCTACAGCAATTTGGAAACCAACCATCAGGGTGTCGAGTATCTTGCGGTCGAAAGCGTGTTTGAACTAGTCACCCATGGCGGATTTCTTCCACGCGATGAATTTAACAAGTTTCTGAATATTGTTGCGTATACTTGTCACCGAGCACAACCAGACACAGGTTGTAATGAACCACTTACAGACATAGAGAAGACGCTGTATCGTCCAGCGAGACAAAGTCACCGCATTAGGTTTGCAGCTGGAGAAGCGCCTCTAATTGAACTCCAGATTCCGAGAGGCGATGAAGCGTGGAATTATCCAAGTGACAACACGGAAGCGCCACCAGTAGAAGAAGTCCATAACCTCTATGGTATGGATGAATACGCAACAATTGTAATTGCTTGTGCGACCTTCATGGCTCACAATTTTGATAAGATTAGGTATAGTTAATCGATTAACCGAAAACAAAAAAAAAAAAAAAAAAATTTAAAAACAAAAAATCAAACAAACAATTTTTTTATTTAGAGTAGATTACTGAGTTTCATGGCGCGAATCATTCTAGTCATACCGATTCCACCACCACTTCTCTGGAAAAAGTCGTATTTAAGAAATTCCTCAAGTTCTTCTTCGACCCGTTCCTTAGTGAAGTTGCTGAAAAGAATCTTAGCATATCCACCTTCACTAATTTTATAGAACTGGTCTCGCATTTCGTCAACACTAGTAGATCTCTCAGCTGAACCGATAGTTTCCATGCCGTGAATAATTACATCCACCTTATTAGCGTGTCCTTCAACAGTTGAACTCTGACTCATGTTCCAGAATGGTGATGTGTTATTTGGGAACATCTTAAGGAGTACTGCGTTTCCATATTCTTCACACATTTTTGCTTCGTGTTCGTGCTCGAGTTCTTCTGTCTGATACTTTGTAGCTAGTTTATCGTAATCAATTTCTGTAAATGAATCTCTGGCACCAAAACCAAGATGTTCCAAAAGGTCACGTTCCATAGAAAGCAAATCGTCAAGTCCACCCTTCATTTCAAATTCAAACATAGGGAAAATCTTATCGTGACGACCCTCTACTGGTGCGGGTTCGTTTCTATAACTTGTTGAAAGGCAGAAGTAACCTGGCGCTTCTGGATTTCTGAGAAGTTCATGTTCTAACCACATTTGACCTGTCTGTGGTAGAGGCCAGACTTGTCCAGCATAAGTAAAGGTGGCAATAGTACTTGGATCTTCGCACGCAGCTAGGATACTAAGACGACTCTGGGTGTGGACTTCAATAAATCCTCTTCCCTCAAAAAACTCACGTAGTCTTCTGGCTACGGTATGGAATTCATCGCTGTCAATTAATCTAATTTCGTTACAAGGCATTTTTTCGTAAATTATTAAATTACAATTGTTTTTAAATGATTTTTTGTAAAATTGATTATATTAACAATTTTAAGGATATTCATTACACATTACTTAAGTAAAAATGCGAATAGATGATGTAAATCAGGTGGATAATACTTACAAACTTTACAAAACAGCTGATGAACTAGTAGATGAATTTAATATAGAAAACAAGGAAAATGATAGTGAATTAAATCAAATCTTTACTGAATATAATAAACTTGAATGTGAAAATATAGTTAGAAAACGTAGAGTTAAAAATATGTTTTCTAAACTGTCAAAAGAATTAGACAAAATTAACAAATATCCTGCAATTATAGATAGTGAAACTTGTAGTTATATGAACTGTCTTTATTACTACATATTTTTATCCTTAATTTACTTTGCCTTACTGATTTATTCAAGGAATTATATGACTATTGCTATTATCCCTATAGGCATTTATATTGGATATAAAGTAGGTATTATTAGTGATGATCAAATTTAATTAAATTCAATTAAATTTTTATTGAATTTTTATTGAATTTTTATTGAATAAATTGAAATAATCTTTTTTTGTATTTGTAATAACATATCCAACCTGTTACAACTAATATTATTTATGACAGTTAGAGCGTTCAGAGATAAATTATACGATTTCACCCACAAGAATAATGAATTTACATTAGAGAAAACATGTATTGATTTTGTTGGAATATGTACCCTAATTAAAACAATTTTTATATGTTTCCTAATTTACAGAATGTACTACTTTGATCATCACAGAAAGTTCTTTTTCATAATTTTCTCTATAGTATTTGTCAACATTACGTTCAACTATATAGTCTATAATCGACTAGTGACTATAGACTACAAAAAAAAGAAGAATTAATAGGATCTTTAAATAAAAATTAAATATTTTAAAATGTTTTTATTTTTTTTTCCAGTAATCGAGAAATAAGACACAGTTTCCTTAAATACCCCCTTGATTTTTGCGGTTTTACAGTTTTAAAAAATTGATTTACAAAAAATACTTAAAAATTAACGCATAACACTACTTATCAAACCATGCCCGCCAAGAAATCATCAACCAAGTCTCAGAACTCATCTACTTCATCTACTTCATCTACTTCTGCCGCTTCTACACCCACTAAGTCAACTAAGGGTGCCACCAAGGCCGCTTCTTCCAAGAAGACCTCTGGCAAGAAGTCCGGAAAGAAGGCCGCCGCGTCAACTCCCACACCGGCACCAGAACCGGTCGTTGCTCCTACCCCAGTAGTCTCTGAGGCGTCGACTGTTTCCACCGTTCCAGAAGTTTCACTCGAAGAGCGCTTTGAGTCCATCCTCACTCGTCTTGCTGAGTTCAAGACCTTCCAGGCTACTCTCCACGCTGATGTCAAGGTTCTCCGCCGAGAGGTCACCCGCCAGATGCGTGAAGCTAACAAGCGTCGCCGTCGTCGCCCAGCAACAGCAGATGATGCCACTCGCACTCCTCGCGCCCCAAGTGGTTTCGCTAAGCCAACTCTGATCTCAGATGAACTCTGCACTTTCCTTGGAAAGCCAAGTGGTACTGAGATGGCACGCACGGAGGTCACTAAGAGCATTACCGCTTATATCAAGGAACACTCTCTTCAGCACGCAGACAACAAGCGTCGCATTATGCCAGACTCAGCACTTGCTTCACTCCTTAATGTCGACGACTCAGTTGAACTCACCTACTTCAACCTCCAGAAGTACATGAAGGTTCACTTCCCTAAGTCTGCTGCTTCGGCACCATCAAGCGCCTAAATTAGTACTTTTTACAGGGTGTTTCCATATAATTCTTTGAAATATTTAAACCTACATCTTTAAGAATCTTATTTTTTATAAATGGTGCTAAATTAACTAGGGGCACCGATAGTGCGTGACCCCAGTGAGCGTAGGAGTTTCCAGTATAATTTCCTATTAAATTGAATATGTTTTTAACAAATTTATCAGCACTAACATTAAATATTGTATCACTTAAGTTTTGGGTGTTTTCAGTAACAACCGCTCCAGGCATTATATTTAGAAATTCTATATTTTCTCTGTTTTTATATTCTTCCCAGACGGAATTGGCCTGGTAAAATCCAAAGGCATTAGCCGCTTCATAAACAGATAAATATGGAACTGTTACGTGATTATCCATTCCTTCACCAAATCCAAAAGTAGGAAAAATACACTGCGCTGTAATGTTTATAACACAACTTTTCTTTTTTCTTTTTACAAAATGACCTAGACATATTCTGGTCAATTGACTCTGAACTATTGTACCAACTACAATAGTATTTTTTATCAAGTCACCAGGCATTTCATGAAATGGGTTCCATGCAGTTCTGTGTCCTACATTATTTACTAAAAATGAAATATTGCCACCTACACTTATTATTGCTTTTTCTATATCAACAAAGAAATCTTTATCACATGCGTTACAAAAATTTTTTACTATGGTAATAATTTTAATATTTTTGTATTTGTCTTTCAAACTTTCTTCAACCGCTTTAGTTCGTTCTGATCCGACTAATATTAAATTAAATCCTCTCTTGGCAAATTCATAGGCAAACACTTTACCTTGACCGCTCGAAGGTCCAGTAATTAAGACATAAGAACCCGCACCATATCTGTTTTTAATATCTAATTCCTTTACTAAAAAGTGTTTATTGAAAAATCTTAAACTATAAAAACCGAAGAGTAAAATTTGAAATATCGCTATTGCAAAAATTAGATAAAAAATTAATTTTATTCCCAATTTCATTTAAAATATAAAATATAAAAATATTATAAATATGTCTCACCTTAACGAATATTTAAATATTCTTTGGCAATCTTTAGTAGTGAATTTATGTGGGTTTTATAACTATTTTTCATGGAATACCGAGAAAACATCTACACAAAACCCTGAAGAACATTCAGAAATTTGTGATTCTACAGTACAAATGAGTAGTTTAAAATCGATCAAAAATATAGATGAAATAAGAAGCATATTTGAATTTTTAGTTTCAAAAAAAGTCAGTAGTGATGTTACAGAATTAGAACTGATTAATATGATAAAAACGGAAATTCAATATGTAAATAAGAAAATGTCTATGGCTAGAAGCGTTTCACAAGTAAGTGTAGAGGATATAGTTCTCAAAACCAAATTAAATGATTTACTTCAGGAATTTATAAATAGAGATTTTTATGTAGAGCAAGTTACTGAAATTATTAATTATTGAATGTACATATCGCTTCTCTTTTTAATTTTTTCTAAATCATCACTAGTTATTTTACTGTCATAAGTGTTTAGTACTTTTTTCGCAACAGAATTATCTTTCTCTATAAATTCTTTGAATATATCACTTTCAATTATGATTTCTGCTGGTGACATCATATCCCCTTTTGGTGGAACGTAGTTACAATTACTTGTGTTTTCAACATAATAATTTGACAAACGATATTTTACTAATGGTGAATCACCCGTGCCATTTTTACCACTAAGTTTCTGGGGTAAAAGTGTTTTTATGAAATCTTTAACTGATTTCTTATATTGAAAATATTCGCTCCTGAAATTAAGTAAAAAGTTCAGAAAGTAATGCATGTCCTGTACAGGATTATTTTTTCTAGACAATCCTATCTTAGGAAATACATCACAACTTATTTTACTATTATCAATCTTGTTTGAAACAGAGAAATCAAAATCAAATAATTTTGTTTGTACTTGATCTGCTGGAAGATAATATTCACGACCGCCTACTTTATATTTATTTAATTTACCCTTTGTCTTTTTTTTATCCGTCTCAAAAACAAGTATATTATCAGTTTTGAGATCGAGATGTTTAAATCCTGGTTCGTGATATTGAATACACATAATACTGTATAATACTTGAAATATGATGCATTTCATCTCAATTACTGTTATATTTTTAGCGTTTTGTATTAAGTACTCAAACAAGTCAGATTTACCTAGTTCCATAAATGAAACAACTACTTTATCAATATTTTCAAATATGTTCTTTTTTGTATACCCCTTTTTATACTCTTTAAAATATTTGACAAAGTGGTTAATTTTTAATAAATCGCTAGTATTACAAACTATTGATTCGCCATATGTTTTATTAAAGTGTGGACTTATATCTTCGTCTATGAGTTTGTTTACTACCTTTTGAACTTTCATCTCAACTTTTACTGGATGTTTAGCGTTAAAGGGAAAATTTTTAGACACTCTTGAGAATTTTACGGATATGGGATATTCACAATTGTGATCGCCACATAATTTAAGAGAGTGACCGGTGGATCCTTCACCCAGAGATTTTATTACTTTTACGGTATTGATTAGTTCGGTCATATTACTGCAACTTAGATTGTTGAGTAAAACTTTTTGTAAATTTATTGACCTTTTAGTCCTAGACGTTATTGAACTAGATTTGAAAGAGGATTTTGAAACTAATTTTTTTTTTGTAGACTTTCCTCCTTTTAATTTGATACTAGACACCATATACTATTTTAGTAGAAATTTTTATAGAGTTCAAGTAAAACTATATTTTTATTGTTTACTAAATATCTTTTACTTTCATTTTCGTCCCCTTCATGCAGGTCATATTTTAAAATGTCTGTAAATATTTCTATTTTTTTACCTGATTTTAAATCACAACCATTTTCAATTAATTGTAAACCTTTAGTAATTTCAATTCTGGCCACTTCGCTTATAACTACTACTGAATTTGCTTCATCATCACATGTATCATTGCATTTTACTTCTTCAAGTACAATAGAGTCTTCCTCTGTAAAAAGTCTAAATTGATAGTCAAAATCACCAAGACTAAAATATGGATAAGAATAAAAAATATTTAAATCTTCACAATTTAAGAAATCATTTTCACGTTGCTTTAATAAATCTTCAATCGAAATATCATCAAGTTCTAAGTTTTCTATAATTAACGATTTAGAACCCATAGTTATAGTAATAATGTCTTAATATATTTTTGTAATCTTGTTTTTAACGAAAAAAAAATAAATAAATAAAATATAGTATAATTTTAGATTATGATTAGTGATTACACCTACTTTACTCTAGTACTGGTAGTAGTTTTTATAACATACTACAAAATAACCAGAAATAAACGGGAAGGATTTATAAATAAAGAGGGAAGAATAGTTACAATTTATATTAAAAGAGCTCATGATAAAAAGTTAGGATTGATGCATCGTAAAAATAAATTAAAAAAAAATCATGGTCTTCTTTTTGATTATAACAGATATGGCATTTTTACATTTTGGATGAAGGACACATTCATACCACTTGAAATTATATGTCTAGATCATAAATACAAAGTAATCGGTGTTATAGAAAATATGAAACCTGAATCGAAAAAGTCGAGAACACTAGAAAGACCGTTCAGATACGCAATTGAGGTTAATAAAGGTACATCGAAAAAAAATAATATTAAGGAGGGTGATTATATAGAATTTATAGAAACTGATTCTATTTAACGCATTTCATCTTTAAACTGATTCATTTGATCCATTCTCTCACCTTCACCTAATTTTCTGTCAATAAGATTAGGATAAATACCATATTCGGTTTGAATTGTGAAACTGTCACCATGAGAAGGATTATAGGGTGCGTACATACCATATGTCATATTAAATGAATTAGGTGGGGGTTTCTGCTTTTCTACTCTCTCCGCTTTTTCTTCTACTTCTACCATTTCTTCTTCTTCAATTGCTTCTTCTACCATTACAGTTGGTCTTAATTCCATACAGTCTTTTAAACAATTTAATGTTTCTCTTGCACATTTATAATTGCATTTCCTATCATAGTCATTACAGTCACTAGCACATTCTAAACCATCATCTACACATTTAAAAGTACATTCTTTTTGTAATTCGTTTAAGTTGTCGACCCCCAGATATTTCCATAAAGTAGGTGCCTGGTGATTAAAGTCGGGATTTCCATCGACTACAAGAGGCGCTAAATCAGCACCTCCACTACCAGCGGGTGGTACGCCATCTGCGTAATCGACACCATTATCTTGAAAGTGTTCAATATTAAAACTTAAATTATCCATATAATATTTTAAACATAATATTTTCGAGGGAAACTTTAAATAAAATAAAATTTAATAAATTTAAAATTGATTACAGTTTAGAAGTGTCTATGTTTCTTTTGAAAACATCAAGATAAAGACCCGAATCTGAATCATATATACATTTATTATTTATATTTCTTGGACTTAATGTAAACCTGTTATACGATAAATCATCCATGCTATAAGTAGAAAGTTGGTTTTGTGGCAGACAGAATTTGAAATTCCTAATTAAGTGTAATAAAATTAACCTCATTTCTATTTGAGAAAAGTTTTTACCTATACAATCTCTCGGTCCATAGGTAAATGGACTAAATCTGCTTGAATTCGGATTGTACGAGGCAATAACTGCTTTACCCCATATTTCATCATCACTAAATTCTCTTTCTGGATTGAACTTATCGAAATCGCTCCCCCAGAGAAGTGGATTTCTATGTCTGGTCCAGTTTGGAATCTGTACGTAAGTACCCTTCTTAAGAGTAATTTGCCCTCCATTTTTATTAGTAATAGTTTCTTCTTTTACTAATTCACGTGTAGTACCATTAGGTATTGCAGTCCACAATCTCAACGTTTCCATTATACATCTAGTCATAAAAGGCAACTTTTTAAAATCATTATAAGATATATAACCTTCTGATAATTCATTATCTGTCCAAAATAAATCTACTTCTTCTTGTAATTTCTCATAGTGTTGTTTATTTTTACAAAGTTCAAATAGTAAAAAGGTTAAAGTTGTAGCGGTTGTGTCATGTCCGGCAAAAGTAAATATCATGGAATTACCAAATTCTTCACGCTTAGTTTTCAAAACACTATCTCGATTTCTCATACAAATTCCTAGTGGACCTTCAGCTGTTTTAATATTTTCTATAAATTTACGAGCATACGGGATTGCGTATTTGTCATTTTTATCTTTAAAAGTCTCTCTTATTTGCCTGTTTGTGTCTTCTTCAAAATCCTCTGAAAATCCAAACAAAACTAGTTGTAATTGTGCTAATGTTTCGTTTAGTAAAAAGTCATAAATATCGACTCTGTTATTGTTTGTTTCTAGATTTTTAAATAGTAAACTGACTCCCTTTTCCGCTCTTCGCATAGATTTTGGTATAAGATTTTTTAATTCATCATTTACACTAAAAGCTGGTAAAAAACTACTTTTTTGGTCTTTCCAGTGATTGACATCAGTAGTAGAAATTATAGAATCTAGTAATTTCGTTTTAAGATATGGTGATTTTTTCAAATGATTTTCGACCACTCTTTCAGCGTCATCTGGATTATTTACAACTACTAAATCTGTGTATTTTTTGTTGTGTTCATCAAAGTAAGGTATAACTATATTTTCATTAAAACCAAAACTTTTTTGATAATTACCTAGTAAAATGTGATACTTGCCTTTCATTTTTTCATCATGGATCTTATGTAATACTTCTTTATTCGACCCTGGAGAATGTAGATTTAAATACAAATAATTACTCATATTGAATAATTCACCTTAAATATTCTTAAATAATTTTAAGTAGTAATAAATTGATTTATAAATTAACAATTAAATTATAACATAAATATGGAGTACAAGCAGGAAACACTACAAAAATATCACTATTCACTAAGAATTATTGGTGGCGAGGATCCAGTTGATAGTCTCTGGAAAATAATCTGCCCACTCTTCGGGGATACAAGAGTCGTTCAAAAAACTGGTTTAGTAAAACAATTTAAAGTTCTTAAAACACAGGTGTCTGAAAGGAATCTTATTGGTATGATTTTGTTTGGAAGTAATTTAAATGATGATACAGATCGGATAGTTGATACTTATCCAACACTCCATAATACAGAAATTACACTTACGTTAAAGTCAATTTGTAATGCATTACTTAATGACCATATGACTGAAGATGAAATTAAAAAATTATGCGAACAGTTTAAAGAATAATTATATATTTAATTATATTAATTAAAGTAATGGCATCACTTTTTCCCAAAGCGGTGATACAAAAAATAAACGTTTTTTCTATATCTAGTGACACTACCTTCAATATAAATCAGTCAGGTAGTACAATTTTAGTTGATGTTAGTTCAGGAAACATCATAGTAACATTACCTACACCATCTGATAATTCTGGCGCTTTTTTTCGTTTTCTTGTAACTAGTACTAGTGGTGGAAACACTCTGACAGTAACAAGTTCAAGTAGTGTAGTCTCAGAATATGCTGCTTTAGCGGGAGATTATCTAGAAATATTTTCAGATGGTTTATCTTGGCATGTTATATACGGTAATAAAGGCGACACGGCTCATTTCCCTTAATTTTAATTATTTTTATTATCTTTTTCCCCTTTTTTTCTTCTTTTTTGTATAAAAATGTATATAAAGTATATTGAAATTGCTATAGGAATTAATGCGTGGAGGTATGCTAATGTGTCGCAGTCACCCATATCTAAACAACTGATTTGAAATAAAAGGAAAATTACTATAGCTATAGTTCCACCTAGTCTGAAAATGTTAAATTCCAATAAAAAATTTAATGCAATAGCTAATATTCCAAAAAAAAACGCTACAGAGGAAGCAGTTGATTCAAACATATATAATATAGACTACATTTTTTATTTTTTTCCATAGATGCTTTTCAAACGATTGTTAATCTTTGTATCAGTTAAAACCGAGTTTTTCTTAATAAATTTAATAATATTATCAATTTGATTACCGAAAAGCGGTTCCATTTCAACATTAATATTATTATATTCTTCCTCATAATGCTTACAGTTCTTCATTAAGTCACGTGACCTATTATAATCGAAGTTTTTAGGAAGTTCCTTGAATTTTTTTTCTTCACCTACATATTTATTAAGAATCTCTTCAATATTGTTACATTCCTTAATATACTTAAAAGAGTTATTAGGACCCATACCACGAATTCTCTTTGAGTAATCACAACCACACAAAATACAGAAATCAACCCACATATCATATGTAATTTCTAGAGAACTCTTAATCGTCTCTGTGTCATATCGTGTAATTCGATTGCTTCCCAAACAGTAATCTCTAAGCAAAATGCGTGTCCCGGTTACAAGAAGATCCATATCATCACTTAGTACCATATCTACTACACCATTTTGGTTTAGTTTACTGCAAACACTATCTGCTTCGCCGTTAGCTTGAATGTACTTGATATTCAATAGGTCTAGCATATATTTTAGTTCATTTATATTCTCTGGTGTGATGTAAATAAGTTTCTTTTTTGCCTTTGCCAGTTTAAATGAAGTATTCATCATTTGCTTTTTAACTTCATCACTAATAACAGTCCCATCAGAATTATTTTTAAGAACTTCAAGTTCATGTTTTAGATTACTAATTTCATTTTTAATTACTTGTTTCCGTGCTTTTCGGACTTTAATTTCTTCCATTTTTTCAGGGGGTGGAGCGCCATCAAATACATAGACAGGAGTAATTCCATATTGACGCAAATGAGCAATTTGAATAAAGAATGATTCTAGAAACCTTTCATTTTTATACATAAACTTGTAGAGATAAATACTAGTGTCAACTGCTACCTTTTTACCATAAAGTTCACTAAAGTGAACGTTTGTCACAGCGCTAGGTACATTCTCTTTCAAGAAAGCGTTAAGATCCTTAATACCCATTCTGGTATAGTAATACGTACTAAATTATTTTTAAATAAAACTAATTCAATTTATTGAACTTCAATATAATAAAGAAAATTATATTAACCAAATATTGTCATCCTTAAGGTTTTACATAGTTCTTTAGGACTATCAAAAGCGTTTTTCATATTTGAACCCTTTAAATCTAATTTTTTATAGAAGTGTTCTATACCTTTTTTAAATGCAGATTTCTTCAACGATTTTATTATAAGATTTTCATATTCAGATTTTATATAGTAAGTATTTCCCTTTTTAAGGAAGAAATTATTACTGTATCTCTCAAAAAAATCGAGCAAGTCACCTAAATTTACAAGAACCGCAGTTTTAATAAAAAAGTATGAAAAGACATTTGTATTTTGTCTAAATCGATTTCTGTTATCATATTTTTGGAAAAAATCATCAACACTAGTAAACTCATAGAATTTTAATATTCTAGCACACTGTAATAGTGAAAATTGAGCTTCATAGTTCAGCATAACTTTAAACATATCATAATTTTCTGTATTCTTAAAATTGTATGACTCAATCATGGCATTTATAATTACTGTTACTACTTCTGTATACGATTCATTTGGTGTCAGTTTTGTATCACGAGAAATGTTTAAAAATTCAGAGAGTTTTAAATTAAAATCCATAAATTCAAAATCATATTTAAATGTGTGAATCAATTCATGAATAATCAGTTTATTCATTTCTTCACCCCTAAATACAGTTGTAAGTATAGGAAGACTCTCGTTAAATTTAAAAACCGATACACCAGAATTGATATTATTTGATCCTAGAATCTTTTCCTTTTTACCATTACATTTCTTTTTAACTTGAGAAAAATATAAACTAAGTTTTACAGGAGTATCTTTTACACGATCTAAATTTAGTTTAGGGAGAACTAATATAGTTCGCATTAGTTTATCTAAGTATGCCTGTGATAATTCCTGTTTGTTTCTAGTATTTATTGAAATTTCAATATTTTTATCGTAACCATCACTTGAATAAGATAATAAATAATTGGTTTGCTTTGTTAAATTTCTTTCAATATCTTCACAGACAGCTAGTGGTGTATATTGTCCTATTAATGTTTCATCGAATATTCTTACTCTCAAGTTTTCTGGTATTTTATCAGTTCGACTTAAATTATAAATATTATCAAGTATATTATCACCGTAAGCGTTAAACCAATCTATTATTTCAGAAAATGGTACTTTTTCATCATGGTCTAATCTTGAGAGAAAATTTTTATCAGTTATTGACAAGTTTTTAAGAAGACTTTTATCATTTTTTATTATGAAGTAAAGTATTTCTATAACAACAGGAGTCTTATAACTTGGTCTCTTTATAGTTCCTTGCTCTTTTAAAGAAAAGTCTGAATCTTGAAAACAATTTATAACATCTTGAAAAACATCTTTCACGTAAAGATTAAATTCAAGAGAAAAATCTTTAATTCCATTTTTCTCAATCCATTTTAAGACAGATAATTGAAAATCTTCGTTAGAAGGCATAGCTATAATAATTCTAGAAATTAATCTATTGTAGCAAATTTTATTTAAACTTAATGTTTAATTCTCGTTTACATTTTCCAACTAATTTACCATTATATTTACCGGTTCCGTTCTCAATATCAGCAAGATCTTTATCACTTACATTTAATTTACTAGCAAACTTTTTACGACTATTGAACCCCTTAGCAATTCGTGCAGCAGTAACCATTTTACCAAATTCTTTTGAATTAGTGGTTAATTTTACTACATCGTCTGCTTGATCCAATTTTGCCATAGCTATTGTCTCGGAACTTGCTTGTGAACGCTTTTCGACTGGTTTCATTCTACCGTCACGCATTTTTTCTGCGTCGGTAGCTTTACGTCTTAGAATTGTAACTTGATCCCATATATTATCATCTCTATCTATTTTTTGATTACCACTACTCATTTTTTTATTATATAATATTATATGATAAATTTCTTTACGTTAATTTTATTAGCACTATTAGTATTGCTTCAAGTAATCTTAGTAACCGCCTTGTTTAAAAATATTCATTTTTCTAGACAAGATAAACATTATAAAAATAAGGAATTAGTGAGAGATGTACTTGAGGCAATCTTACTAGTTTCTGTAATTTTCCTTCTTGTTTACAAATATTTACAGTTTGTTGGAATAAGTAATAAAAATTCTTACAAATCTGCCATGGTAGTAGTTGTTGTCACTCTAATAGTTTATGGGGGAATTAATTATAATTTTTTTAGAGCGTTATATAATGAAAATTTTTCATGTAAAACTATAGATGATTTACAGAAAAATGATATAGAATTTTTAACAGACGAAAAAGCATTTAGCATGGTCACTTCAAGAGATAGAATGGAATGCTCTGGTAAAGATATGTATGCATTTGGCAATCTTTATCCTTTCCACTCAATTGATATAAGAAATTTGCCAGGACATAGAGAGGAAATGGTAGAAACCGTTACTGCGGAGTTTAATAGTGATAAAAAAAATAATTTCAAATTAGATGTTGTACCCTTAGATATGGCGGAAAATGAAATAGTAGCAAATAATTAATTATTTTTATTTTAATTTACACATTATATCCTAATACTATATATAGGTTATATGAATAAAGTTGTAGTAATAACATTAATCGAAATAATTTATGTAGTTTATATGTTACGATTTTTTAAAACAAAATACAGTTTGGCACACCCACTTGTTAAATTTAACGAAGAATACCTAAAACATCCAATCGGAAAATTAAGCGAACCAACATCTACAATTTGTAATTTCGGTCATGATGGTGCGATTATAATAGCAATATTACTTTTACTCAGAATAAAAGCACTTTACATATTTGGTATAAAACCTAAGAAAATATCCTCTTTTAATACATTCGCTCTGATAATTATTATGATTCTTTCGTTGTTGAACTTTAACGCTTTTGTATATCTTGCGCCCTTTTTTGTTTGTGAAATAATCTTAATTAAAAATCTATATTATTATTAGATATGCTTAAAGTTATTTTATTTTTAGTAATTTTAGTTTTGATAGTAATATTAAGACAGAGACTATCTGAAAATTTTTCTAGTTTAAGTCAAATAATGATTGATACAGGTCTTGATTCAGCAACCATTTCCGAAAACGCCAAAAATATGCTTGCTAGCAACGAAATTCCTCTCGGTGACAACTCTATGAATGATAAAGTTTTATCCTTATTATTGAAGGAATCTGTTGTGGGTAGCGAAGATCCAGGTATTTTTTCAGGAGAAATAACCAGCGAACAGGCTGACGACCCTGAGTTTTTTATTAAACTTATGGATCAAGATCATAAAATTTTTACAGAAACTACTAATCAAAGAATGCTTTTAGACAATTTGATGAATGAATTAAGAAAACTAATGAAAAATAGTACTCCTATAAGTGTATTGAGTAGAAAATATACTTTTAACAATATTGAAAATCCCGAAGTTAGTAATAATTAATTTTTTTTAAAATCATATAATATATGCGTTTTTTTGTTTGTTGTTTAGTACTATTTATAACATTAATAATTGTACTTTTAATTAATCAAAATAAAGGTGGGTTTAAACTAAATAGAATAGTAGAAAATTTTGAAGATGCTTCGACACCTTTAACTGAATAAGGTGGAACTTTAGCTGATCCTACTCTTACTTTTTCAACAAATACTATGAAGGGTACTGATGACAAACCAGTAAATGAAGGTATAATTATAAAAGGGTATAAAGGGTCAAGTGGATATAGTTTTAATTCTGAAGAGGTTAAAAAATCTTTTCCTTTGGCGATTCAAGGTGATTTAGTAGATAATGACGCTATGTCAGTTATACTTTGGCAAGCAGCAAATAAAATGTACACTCAAGTTGATAGTCAAGGTAAAACTTTAGCTGGATTAACCCAGAAAATAGCAGCGATTGAGGAAAGATTAAATAAATTAGAACCGGCTATTCAACAACAAAAAGAATTGAAAGAGCGACAGAGTGAAGAAATGTCGGATACATCTATGTAATAGGTTAATGATATAAGTTTTTTTTTATTTATATTTAAATATAATGTTAAATTATAACTTAAATGGAAAAACAGGCTACTCTAAAGAGACAAGTAGATAAAAAATTTACAAAACCAAGTGGTTATAAAAATTGTAATACAAATACATTTTTAATTCATAATTAATTTGTTATATTTTATTAAATGAGTTCAAACAGTCTTACTCTTATTTTAATTTCATCAGTATTTGTACTGCTCTTAGTATCAATCTATTATCATAATTATTTCAAAGAATCATTTCAGGGTAGTCCAGCACCTGGTCCAGAACTTTTAACAAAAATTACCGCTATGAAAATGCAAAAACCAAATGATTCTGAATATTTAGGTTTTAATGAGGGAGACTTGAAAACACTTTTAATAGAAGACGAAAAATACAGCGGGGTAAATCCTATTATTTGGAATTCGTTAGATAAAATATACGCAAAACTAATGGCAAATAAAATAAATGTAGATAAACTAAATAGTAAGACTTTTGAAAAAACCAGAGATTCAATTGAAGGAATAAATGCTTTTAATTTAAATTAATTATTTTTTTTACTTTAAAATTTATATTTTTATAATAATTATGTTTAAAATAATGAGAAGAATACGAAATTTAAGTTATAATAATTTAAGAAATCTGTCAACGCTACACGATAAAGACCGAATATTTAAAAATCTTTACGGAAAAGAAAGATGGGATATAAATGGTGATATTTCTAGAGGCGGTTGGTTCAAAACAAAGGAATTACTTAAAAAAGGGGACTCTTGGATTTTAAAGGAAGTAAAAGAATCTGGATTAAGAGGCAGAGGGGGTGCTGGATTTCCTACTGGATTAAAGTGGTCTTTTATGAGTAAAGTAAATGATGGTAGACCCAAATATTTAGTGGTAAATGCTGATGAAGGAGAACCCGGTACGTGTAAAGATAGAGAAATTATGCGTCATGAACCACATAGACTAATAGAAGGTAGTCTATTAGCCGGAAGATCTATGGGAGCGAGAGCCGCTTATATTTATGTGAGAGGTGAATTTTTCCTTGAAGCCAGTAATTTACAGTACGCTGTTAATGAGGCATACAAAAAGGGGTTCTTGGGTAAGAATATTTTAGGTACTGATTTTAGTTTCGACATATTTTTACATAGGGGTGCTGGCGCGTATATTTGTGGGGAAGAAACCGCATTAATAGAAAGTCTTGAAGGTAAGGCGGGAAAACCAAGACTTAAACCGCCATTTCCAGCACAAATCGGTTTATTCGGCTGTCCTACTACTGTGGCAAATGTGGAAACTGTATCAGTTATTCCAGATATATGTAGAAAAGGTGGCAAAGATTGGTTCGCTAAATTTGGCAGAGAAAACAATACAGGGACAAAATTATTTTGTATTTCTGGAAATGTAAATAAACCTCTTGTAGTAGAAGAAAGCATGTCTATTCCTTTAAGAGAATTAATAGAAAAGCATGCAGGTGGGGTTAAGGGAGGTTGGGACAATTTGTTAGGGGTTATTCCAGGTGGTGCGTCTACTCCTATTATTCCTTCTGAAATATGTGAAAATGTCTTGATGGATTTTGATTCTCTTAATAATGTAAAATCTAGTTTTGGTACAGGGGGAGTAATTGTTTTGAATAAAGATCAGGATGTTGTAAAATGTATTGCCCGACTTACAGATTTTTTCAAACACGAAAGTTGTGGTCAGTGTACGCCCTGTAGGGAAGGTTGTAATTGGTTATCTAAAATTATGAATAGATTTGTCTCAGGAAATGCTGATGTGGCAGAGATAAACATGATGATTGAATTGACAAAGCAAATAGAAAATCATACAATATGCGCTTTAGGTGACGCAGTAGCGTGGCCAATACAAGGATTGGTTAGACACTACCGTGATGAAATTGAAAACAAAATTAGATTATATAATAGTTAATTAATATTTTTCTTTTTTTTAAGATAATCAGCATTACATTCTTGGTTAGATCCAGATACACCGCTATTTTCTACTCCAGGAGTTCTGTGTTGGTTTGTTAAAAATAAATCTGAAAAAAATTTTTCGCACTTTGCTAATGGATTCATAACTATATTTTTTGATTGTTTATCGTTTATAAATTTTATATTTGTAAGATTATCCGTTTTACCATCTTTAAATTTATAATTTTTACATACCTGAGCGCCGAGACAAGTGCACCAGGGTGTAGACATTTTAGCTAATTCTTCGTTAGTAGGAATAGGTCTGTTTTTTTGCCTTAGGTATTCCTTGTATGCCTCTTCAGAAAGTTTACCGATTTGATTTTGTGTAGAATCAGCATATCTTCTAACACTTGGACTAAGTTTACAGCAAGTTTGATGAGTATTGTCTCTGAAACAGTGTCTAGTATATCTATTGTTTGGAAGTTCACACATGTCAAGTAATTTATTTATTTTATTTGTACCTCCATTTTGTTCTTGATAATTTTCCATTTTTCTCTTAGATTTATTGGTTAAGAATAATATAAAAAGAATTACGATAAGTATTAAAAGAGATGTGTAAACTATATTCTTAACTTTGTTGAATTGCTTTCGATTTTTAGTTATTATTAAATTAGTTAAAAGCAGGACTATTAAAATTAAAACTGATAAAATAATATCCATATACAATATTTGTATAAAAAAGATCTATATATTTTTATTTCTAATTATATTATAGTGTAATGAAATTAGACTTATTTAATTCTATAGCGGGATTAGCAGTTCTAGTTGTAGCGTTGCTTATAGTTCAAAGACTCTACCTTATTTACAAATCAATATTCCATGAGAAATTTTCATTTAGTCAGTGTGAATTTAAAGCGTCTGGGAATGGACCGCTTGATTGTATGAATAAGTGTACGGATGATCCTATGTGTTCCTATTTAAGTTGTGAAAATATTTGTAATAAATGCGTTATTGAAAAGAAAAAATGTCCCTGGGATCCTGACGAGGAATTCTACAAGAAAGATGATTTTATCGATAGGCGTAATAAAGCAAATGATCCACCACCAGCACCAAAAATAAGTGTTGAAACAACCTACGGAAAAGCCAAACTGAAATTTAAACGCCCGGAAGACTTATCTTTTAAGATAAAAGGATACATTTACTATATCTTTAAAACATTCAATAAAAATGAAGGAGTAACTATGGGATTGATGCCAAATAGTCAGTGCACTAATTGTGAGAAAGTATTTGAAAAGTTAGATACCGACACCGCTTATTCAATAAGTGTTCGTGGTTATAATCAAAATGGTCTTGGTCCTATGAGTAGTATAGTTATGTTTAAACCAGTTGATAAATTCACCGCTAAAGATTACTCCTTAGAATCTGTTGTAGATAATTTTACAGAAAATTACGAAATGTGCGACTAGTTACTTTTTTTTTATTTATATTATATTAAAGGATGAATTATAAATACTCGATTGTAATTTTAATTTTAGTAGTTTTAATCATATCAACTATAGTTTATTTAAGAGAATCAGAAATGTTAGAGAGTTTCCAAGAGGGTGGAGCGTCTGATTTAAATAAAGTTAATATAGAAAAAGCAAAGAATATTGTTTACCAAAGAAATATGGATAATGACATTTTATACCTTAATGTAATTGCCGATGACCATATTTATGGAGGGAATGGACGTTATTTTCTATTTGCTAAGAAAAACGCTTCAATTAATGTTTCAAATATAAATTCCAGAAATTTCACTTTTTCATTTTTCTTTAAAACATTAATTTCTCCAGAACAAACAAATTTAAGACAGGTATTAGTATCAAGTAATTTTTGGTATATAGATTTATTAAATAATACATTAAGACTTGTTTTTAATGGAATACCTATTACTTCGGTAGTTAACGTTGTACCACAAATTGATTACAATTGTGTTGTAGTAGTCGCTAATAATGGTGTGAATATTATAGTAAATGGTAATGAAAAATTAAAGAAAATGGATATGCCTGAACTTGTTACAAAAACTGTAAAAATGGGTTTAGATAAAAATAACAAAAATAATTTTTACGGAAAAATGGGTGGTATATTTGTGTCAAAATCACCTTTAACTGGTGATGAAATATGCGAAGTAACTAACTTTTGTCAGTTTGAATCAAGTGAATGTGCTTTTACACCTTATGGTCCAAATGTTATGGAATGCATAAAGAGTTGTAGCAATAGTTGTAAGTCTAAAGAATGTCAGGAAATTTGTCTTGGTTGTAATGATCCAGACTCTTGTTCCTGGGTTGAAAGAACAGCTGAAAATACTAAATTAGGTAGTAATGCAGATGTACCAGAAGCGCCGCAAATTAGAGCTATGGCGTACGATGAAGGAAAGATATTGCTTGATTGGCAGAGACCTGAGTCTTCAGGAGGTAAGATTAAAAATTATATCATAATTGCCTATGAGTCATTTAATAGAGTGAATGGAATAAGAACAAGTATTTTAAGTGACCCAAATTGCTCTGTATGCGAATACCTTGTTACTGGATTACGGAACCAAGTTTACTATGATATAGGTGTCAGAGCTGTTAATGAAGTAGGAATAAGTGAAATATCAAATATAGAAACTGTAGCACCTCAGGGAGAAATTAGTTCAAGAGAAATATCAGATTCATTAGTAGAAACTGATAATGAAATTATGAGAGATTTTTACAAGGACATGCAAATAAGTCAAAAAAGTTGTAATGTTATTGGTAGTAAAAATAAAGAAGGTCACATATTAGATAGTGGAATACCCGATTTTGTTAATGAAGTAAAGGACTTTTATTCAGATAAATTAAATAAGATAAAGAAGTAATTACATTAACCTGAGTGTTTTATCATTTAGCTCTTTAGTGTAATAGGAAAGTATCATAGAGTATTCAAGAATATCTTTAAAACCTCTAGGGGGATTTTTTTTTACTAATTCCATAAATTTCTCATAATTTTTTCTGGTTTCTTGTTTTTTTTCTATGGCTACACGTTTCTTATCTTCTTCCGCTTTACCTTTAGCAACTATATCGTTATAGTTTTTTAAAACACGCTCAACAGTTTCGGGTGGACAACCTGCTAATCCCCAGAACATTTATATTAATATATTAAATTTATTTTGGATTTTATCCTTAAATTTTTTAAAATTATGTTTATTTATTATAATACAATTATGTCTAATATTGTTAAAAATATTACAAAAAATTCTAGACTACTTTTAGTTATAGTTTTAATCGGTGTTTTAATTCTACTGTCTTTCAAGTATCAGATGGAATCATTTCAGGGAGTAGATATAGACAGTTTACTTAAAATGGGTCCTCAAGGACCTGCTGGACCTACCGGGGATGCTGGACCTCAAGGTGTTTCAGGACAAGTAGGTCCAAAAGGTCCGTCCGGTCAAGTTGGTCCACAGGGTCCAACTGGTCCTACCGGTTTGGTAGGTTTACAAGGTCTTCAAGGACCCTCTGGTTCAGCAGGAGAAACTCTGTTTAATACTTTAAAGGATATAGAAAAACCTGAAAATAACGATAATAAAGAAGATTTATTCGATAGTGTTTTTGGTGATGATGGGGTTACAAATGATGACACAACTTTAGATATAGTAAATAATCTAGTCGAAACTATAAAAGAAAAGGTTAAAGAAGAGGTTAATCTAAATCCAATAACTAAATATCCTGAATACGTTATTATACCTTTTAATTTAAGTCAAAATGAGACTAATGCGAATGCTTCTTATGATGAGTATCTTGAAAATGACTCACAAGGAGATCCAAAAATATGTATAGGAGGGATATCCGCTGGTTATGATTCTAGAAGTCAACTCCCGTTTGGTTGGCAAGTTTGTAACGGAGCGCCGTTACAAAAAATTACTAAAGATAGCAGCGATGATTATGTAATATTAAATGATTCTGGTAAAATAACACCTAATATGAGGGGTAGATTTTTTATGGGTGCTGGTTCTGCTGGTGAAAATACTGAAAACATGAAAAATGAAACGGATGATGATGGTAATGATATATTTTATTTTGGTGAAGATGCTTTATATACGCCTAGAAATCAAGCGACAAGCACAGATGCAGAAACTTTTAATACTGATTTAGGAGGCGCTTCATCTATAGAATTATCTATGGAACAAATGGCCACACATAGTCATGATAATATAAAAGATTCTAGATCATCCGGGAGTCAAAGAGGAATTTATGGGGAATGCTGGGGCAAGCCTCGTCCTCGAATTGAAAAAAACGAAGAATTACAAACAAGTTCTTTGAGTGATGTAGGTGAAGGTATAAAACATAATAATCTACCACCATACAAACCTACAATTTTTTTGATAAAATGTAAAGAAGACTTTTAATTTAAAAAAAATATAATTACGAATTATTAATTTTAAACTATTTTTATATTTGCTATATTATAATATACTGATGACAGATGTTCTAAAATCGAGTAAAATTTTAGTTTTAGTTTTGGTTGTTGTTTTAATTACATTAACTATAACGTATAAAGTCGAGTCCTTCCAAGATGTGCCTCTAAATAATTTAGTAAGACAGGGACCGGTTGGTCCTATGGGTCCGAAAGGTGATACTGGTCCGATTGGACCCTCAGGTGCAGTTGGTCCGGTTGGTCCACAGGGTGACGAAGGAGATATTGGACTTCCTGGTCCTCAAGGCGAACAAGGACCAAGAGGAGATCAGGGTCCTTCTGGTCCAGTAGGGGAAGGTATTTTAAGTATATTACAAAGTCTGCCTGAACCTTCAGATGATAATGATAATGAATTATATGACCTAATTTTCGGTGATAATGGTGCTAATAATACAGATACACCTATTGATATTTTAAATAATTTAGTAAATATTGCTAAAGATGAGGTACGTTCTGAAATCGCTCCAACCTCATCACTGCCACCTTACACTATATTACCTTTTTTCCTTGAAAGTCCGACAGCAGATAATTTTGTAGGTACAAATAATATTATAGTAGGTAACACACAAAATGAAAGTACTGGACAAATACCCAGAGGTTGGCAAGTTTGTAATGGTTCAATATTACAAAAAGTTATTAGAGGCGCTCCTGATGAATTAGATGAAATTGAATCTGACAGTCAACCAGCAATATTAACTCCAGATTTTAGAGGAAGATTTCCTATGGGTGCTGGAAAACCAAATAATATAAATGAGGAAAGTTCATTTGGTACAACTGCTGGATATGCAGATAACATGTTCTTTCATCAATATGTTTTAGGAGGTCAAAAAGAAGTGACTTTAACCGAAGCAAATATGCCAGCTCACACTCATGATTATATAAATCGAAGAAGAACTGAAAATAAAACTGTACTCAGTGACACATGTTGGGGTTGTGCTTTGGGTCAGTCTTTTTTATATGGGTACAAAGAAGATATAAATGATTCAACTGAAAGTGGAAGTGGGGAACCACATAATAATATGCCACCATTTAAACCAGTTATATTTTTAATCAAATGTAAAGAGGAAGAATAAATCAAATTTATTTTTTAAACTATTTTTATATTTAATATATTATAATATACTCATGGCGAATATTGTAAAATCACAACCACTTTTAATAATAGTATTAATTTTAGTTTTATTTATAGTAACATTTATATATAAAACTGAAACCAAAACAGAAACATTCCAGGAGAGGTCTTTTAATAATATAGTTAGAGAAGGACCACAAGGTCCAGCAGGTCCTAAAGGT
>MDSZ01087068.1_pt1 | contig 27861 bp, 24 predicted proteins | sample 811201 | NCBI WGS metagenome assembly MDSZ01 (sample SAMN05326647, study PRJNA326480) | marine metagenome | isolation source: seawater | place: Indian Ocean: North | collected 2010 | reverse complement strand
GCTTAAAGAAAATATTAGAGCTGAAGTACGTAATAAAATTAATGAACTCCTCAAAACTAAATAAAAATGACTATTGAAGAATTAAACAAACTTATTAAAGAAGAGCTTGATGCTTTCTTAGAAGCCGAAGACGATGATGTTGATGGCGATGACGATATTAAAGTAACTACTGACGAACCCGCTGAAGAAGGTAGTGAAGCTTTAGATACTTTAAGACAAATTTTTGATATGCTTAAACCCTTGGTTGAGCCTGAAGAAGATGAAGATCTTGAAGGTGAAGAAACCGAGGACGAAGAAATTGCTGATGGTGAAGATGATGATGAGGGGTTAGATGAAGGGGTATTAAACGAAACCCATATGAGAATATTTGAATTTATGGAAGAAACTGATATTCTAAATAAAGCTGTATCTGATCCTGTAGCTTTACAATTGATAGGAAGTACTATAGCGGGTGTTGCTGCTTTATTTGGGTATGAAGCTGCAAAAGATAAACTTAGTGATGCTGTAAAGTCATTAGCAAAGAAAGGTGTATCTTTAGCTAAAAAGATGTTAACCAAACCAGAATTATTAGCAAAGTTAGATACTATTGATAATGAAGGTGAAGATGCTGTTGATGAAGCAGTTGATAACCACACATTCTTTAGAGGTGATAATGCCAATCGTGTTAGACCAGAAGCTAAAGATGTTCAGGGTCGTCGTGAAAAAGTAAACGAATCAGTTGAAAAGGTTACCGAAGAAACTTCTAATGGTTTAACTGATCGTTTCCAAAAACTCGCAAATATACAAAAATAATTTCAATGGTCAATATCGACGCTTTATTAACTGAATGGGCGTACAGATGTGAGAAGGGCTATCCTGATATGGATAGCCCCTCTGATCTTCGTGTTCTAAAGTCCATTTTAAAAGAACAAGGTATTACATTACCTCAGTTTCAAGAACAAGTTATAATCGAACAAGAAGAAGAAAAAATCTCAGTCAAAGATATTGAAGAGGTTCTAAATCAAATTAAGGACGATCAAAAAGCCCTTGATAAGATTTATAAATTTATTATTAATAGACCTGGTGAAAAAGGATTCTTTGGTGTAGCTACGGCTTCAAATGTTACTGATAAGACTGTAGATACATCTAATGCACCCCAAGTTATATTTGATTTATTATCTAATAGTGGTGATTTAAAAAAATATATAGAATTTGAAAAACCAGGATTTAGCGAAATTGGTAGTGAAGGTAATTTTTTAGATTTTTTTGAGGGAAAATCAGGAATGTCTAAAGATACTCTAACTAAAATGTTTAATTTTTCTGGAAAAGAAAGTGGTAGAGGGGTTGGTAAAGGTGAAGTTGCTATGGCATTATTATTTGATGATGTAAAAATGGCATCTGCCGGTGCTGGTGATTTAGACTGGAGTGGAAAATCATTAGAGGTAAAGGGATCTAGTGCTCGTTTAGGGGGTAGAGACAGAAAATTTGAAGGATTTGAACGTACTGCATTAGGACAATTAGCTAAAAAATATGATAAATCTGACCAACAATTCAGAACTCTTATTCCTAATTTAGCTGATGAAGAAGATATAAATAAGAAGGAATTATTAGATGCTGTAATTGATTTTGAAGAAAAAGCCCACCCAAAAGGTGATGCTAAAAAATATTTTACTGAAGATATATTGGATAATCCTATAGAAATTAGAAAGGCTTTTACTAAAAATTTAATTAACCACTATTCTACAAGTAAAAATATTGATCATTTTATATGGTGGAATAGCAATAATAAATTTGGTAAATATATATCTTTTACACCTGAGGAAGCAGACGAACTAGTTGATAAGGGGTTATTAAGAACTAATAATGCTTCAGTTTACCAATTAGATCCATCTATTTCTAAACCCTAATTTGGCTTTTCATCTCTTTTATCGTATCTTCCCTTACTGTAGGGGGGTAAGGGGTTAAGTCGCACCGGTTCGTATAATTCATATTATGTCACTGAATAGTTTTTTCGATAGTATAGATACTGACGCACAGTTTGATGTGTGGAAAAAGACTATTACTAATAAATTAATTCACCTAAAAAATACTATTCCTGTTGAAAATAGAGTAGAATTACACTATGTTGGGGAAACTTTAGATTTTTTAAATTCATTAAATGTTTTGAGTAGTGATTTTTTAGCCCATCACCCTAATATGGATAATAAAAAAACTTTAATTAAAAGGTTACAAACTTGTAATTCTTATTATAAAAAATTTGGAAAACGATAAAATCGTTCGTATATTACATAAAAATATCTAATATGGCAAAATATAAAAGACAAATGAACGTTGCAATGGAACGCCTTGATCAAGGATTAGCACGTGTCCATAGTCTCGTAAAACGAGGACAAAACGCAGAAGCTATCCATTTTATGGATAATAACTTAAAAGAATTATATGAGGAACTACAAAATATAATTAATGTAGAACCTGATACAGATAACGTTAGAGTTAGGGGATTATGATTGGGGCAGAGCAGATAAAAGTTAATTTTGAAAATTTTAACGGAGTTTTAGAAGCTAACTTTGAAGGTGAGCGTTTAGAGAAATTAAAAACTCTAGCTGATTGTCTTAAGGAACGTATGATGTTTGCTCCTGCTTCATCTAAAGATTGGTTTAATAATGCTTTTCCTGGTGGTTATCTAGATCATGTATTAAGAGTAAATAAAATCGCTAACCAACTCCATAAATTATATAATTTTCATGGAGCCACTGAATCTTATACTAATGAAGAATTAAATTTTGTATCCCTATTCTGTCAATTAGGCAAATTAGGTGATTGGAATAATGAATATTTTACTAAAAATGATTCAGATTGGCATGTTAAGAATCTAGGTATGGTTTATAAATTTAATGAACATGTACCTGCTATGAAAATCTATGATCGTACAATTTATTTACTACAGGATGCGGGTATTAAAATTTCACATAATGAATATTTAGCTATTCGTAACCAAGAAGGTTTATTTGATGAAAGTAATAAGTTTTATTTTTACAGTGGTCAAAAAGAAACTAAATTTAGGAATCATCTTCCTTTACTTATCCATCAGGCAATACAAACGGCCCAAGAAATTGAATACCAAATGTGGAATTCTGAAAAACCGGTTGTACATCAGTCATCTAAACCTGCAAATGCTTCCAAGGCTGATAAAAGTATAAGGAAAGCTAAAGCAATTAACACTGAAAATAACCCCAATTTCAACGAAAAAACTAAATCAATTATTGATTCATTCTTTACAGATTAATGGAAATTATAATAGGAATATTAATAGCACTTTTAATAGTAGCGGGTTTTGCGATACGCAATCTTATTAAGAAAAACGAAATATTAGAAGATTTTATAGCAAAACAAAGCGAAGCAATTGATTACTGTGATAGAAGATTAAAGCAAATAGATGACCGTGGGTCATTTATAGCAGATGATGAGGTAGGTTGGTTTTTTACTGAACTTGGGAAGATACAGGAGGCATTAAATGAATTTCGCCTTCGCTAATTTAAATGGCTAAAAAAAGAGGACGCAAAAGTAAAAGACAATATTTTACCGAAGATACAGAGCTAGCAATTATAGAATATCTCGCTAGTGATGACCAACATTTAAGAAATCGGATTTATAATGATAGAATACATCATTCGTTTTATAAATTAGCCGAAAATCTTATTCATACTTTCAAATTTTATTACACAGAAGTAGATGATCTCGAGGATTTAAAACACGAGGTCATTTGCTTCTTATTAGAAAAATTACACTACTTTAAAGCAGGAAAAGGTAAAGCATTTTCGTACTTTAGTATAGTAGGTAAAAATTATCTTATTCTTTATAATAATAAAAATTATGCCAAAAAGAAAAGAAAAGCAGATCCTTTAGAAGCCGATACTGATGATAATATATTAAATGAATTTGATAGGCAAGAAGTACGTAATGAAAAAAAAGAATTTTTAGATATGTACATTGACCATATGGATAAAATTTTATTAACATCTTTTAAAAAATCTGAAGAAATAATGGTTGCTGATGCTATTTTAACTGTATTTAGGCGTCGCGAACATTTAGAAATCTTTAATAAAAAAGCCATTTATATTTATATTCGAGAAATCACAGGTATGGAAACTACAACTATAACTAAAGTAGTTAAAACAATGAAAAAAATCTTTAATGATTGTTATTCCCAATACCTTGAAACTGGATATATTTATAAGCAATGAGTAACCCTTTAGATACAGTACTTTTTGATGGGAAAACATCATCTGATGTTTTTAAAGAAATCTATAGCAATAGTAAAAAGAAGGATAAACAAATTAATGCCTTAATAGCTGAATTAAAACCTCTTATCCAAAATATAGGTGATGCACCTGTAGTTGTGCCTCTAATTAAAGAGTATTTAGAAATAGGTGTAAAAAATGATGAACACCTTATTAAAATGATGGCCGTAATTCAACGCCTAAGTAATAATACATCATCAAATGGTAGTGATTCATTACTAACAGATGATGAATTAAAACAACTCCAACAAATAGCTGAGGAAGTAGCAACAGATGCCCATAAACCTAAAGAATAAGGAACGAGATTCAGGTTTTAATTCTGTTGGGTTTAAAAAAGCAGAATTATCTCCTGTAAGAGTATTTAGTGTTATTTTAGATGATAGTCATCCAAAATATGCAGGGGAAGACTCTATAGGAACTATATTTTATGGTAAAGTTGACTTAAATGAGTCATCACCCGATTTAAATAATTTAAATAGAGCTAAACCATTATTTTCCTTTATTAAATATTTTCCACTAATTAATGAAATTGTATTAATATTAAACGGAACCTCACGCAATATATACAGTGATATTAAGGGTGATAATATATTTGTTTCAAATTATTATTTACCTAATATTAATGTTTGGAATAACCCCCAACAAAATTCTTTACCATTAGAAAGGGATTTAAAAAATAAATCTAATTTTAATAACGCAGAGGAATCTGCATTAGGTATAGAACAAAACCAATCGGAAAAAAATCAAATCCCTTTAGGGGATTATTTTACTGAAAAAGATAATATAAAATCTTTACAACCATTTGAAGGAGATCTTATATTAGAAGGAAGATTTGGTAACAGTATTCGAATGGGATCTACAACTCCCTCAGATAAACCTAATAATTGGTCATCTACAAATAATATAGGAGACCCTATTACTATTATATCTAACGGTCAAATCAATACTCCGGGTGATACAGTATTAGAAAATATAAATGAAACCCCATCATCAATATTTTTATTAAGTAACCAAAATATTAATAATTTTATACCAGCTAGTTCAAATATTCAAAGTATAGGAGCTACATTTGAACCACCTTCTATAACACAAGTTCTAATAAAAGATACCCCTGAACCACCTACAGTAGTTACTCCAGATCCTGTAGTAATTGAAGATCCTGAACCTATAATAGAAGAAACAGTTACTATCCCTACCCCACCTACTGAAGCACAAGTTACTTCATCTGCTGTAATAGATGATCCTATATTTGCTTTATTAGATGAGGCATTTGAAGAAGGAACTTTAACTTTAATGGAAGAAACTATTAATGATATAGCAGGTACTGCCCCCGATCCAGGAGATGAAAATTCTACTTCTCAACCTAATCCTGCTTTGGATGAAAGTTGGGTAATAGATAATGAACTTTTAGCACCAACTACTGCAAGGGGTATTTATCTTAAAAATAAATCAGGGGAATCAAAATACATCCCACCTCCAAGTTCTACATTGACTATAAATAGACAGAACACCAGAAATATAAAATATATATTTGTCCACACAGCTGCTAGTAGTAAACATGCTACACCAAATACACTTATGAATTATTTTTTTGCCCCGGAACCTAATGGTCGTTATTGGAATACTGGAGGATATCACTGGATAATAGAACAAAATGGTGATGCTACTAGAATATATAATGATAATATAGTGACTAATGGAGTTGAAGGATTTAATGGGAATTCAATCCATTTAAACTGGATAGGAGGAGCTACTGGATATGATATGACACAACCCCAAGCGTATACCCTTAAGAGATTAATACTAAAATATATAGCAGCATACCCTGAGGCTAAAGTAATTGGCCATAACCAAGTTACTAATAAAGCATGTCCTTGGTTTTATGTTCCTAAATTTGCTGAAAATATAGGTGTTGATTCTAATCAAATAGATAATCGAAATATACAAGGTTTAAATTTAGATACTGCAATTCAAAACGCAAATATAGCAAGTAATGGCATTTAATCCAACTTCACCCGATCAATATATAGGTAAACAACTTATATTAAATAGTGATAGAATTGTAATTAATTCTAAGGAAGATAATTTACTTTTCTCAAACACAGGATTTAGTTTTTCAACTAATGGTGAATTTCATTTCAATACTGAAGATAAAAGTGGTAATAAATTTGTTGTTAATTCACCTAAAATCCATTTAGGGATGGAAGGTACTAAAATTACTTCAAATCCTGCTGTTAAGGGAAGAGAACTCGAAAATATTCTTACTGAAGTTTTAGATATTATTGATACTTTTTATAAAGTTGATGTTCTTTTATTAAATCCTATAGCTCCTCCTGCGGGTCCTTGTGCTCCTGACGCAGCTTTTCCAGGAAAAACAGCATCTACCCAATCAAGAATTACAAATCTTAAAGCAAGACTTAAAGATTTTCAAAGTGATAAAGTATATTTAACATGATACAATCAGTATTTAATTCACTTATTTCAAGTAATACTTTAATTTTAGAAGAAACTAAAACTAAGGTTAGGGATTCTATAGAAGTTGATTTTAAAGCCCAAATAGAACAGCAACTTCCTAATCAAGAAACCATAAATTCTATATTAAAATCTCAAACTATAACTACTACTGGAGATTTACAAAAAATAGAAGCTAAGTTTAATCAATTAAAATCTAGAACTAATTTTACTTTACAAAAAGTAGATACTAAAATTAATCAACTACAACAAATTAAAGGTAAAATATCTAAAATAGATAATAATTTTGATAAACTAAGCGAGATTACAGAAGTAGCTAACCAATTTGTACCTACACTTAATATTATTATTTCATCAGCCCCCTCTATATTAGCAGTATTTACGGGTTTACTCTCAAATGCGTTAGCAGAAAAAAAGATATCAGATGGTTTAGATTTAGCAAAAAGTAAAATAAAAGAATTATCTAGTATAATAAAATCTCTTGATACAATTCAACCCTTTATATTAAATCAAACTTCTGCTATTAATAACCAAGTTAATCCTGCAATAGATGTATTGGAAAGATTAAAAGCTAAAATACAAGAAAATCTTAACTATATTGATATTATCTTTTTACAATTAATAGCTCAATATTCAGGATTATTAGATCCAGCTACTGAAAATGAAAATACTCCTGCTATCCCTCAATTTAATGATCCATCTGAGATTTTAAATAATTTAGAAAATTCTAATAAAGAAAAATTCTTTATCTATATTAAGGGACCTAAAGATAACACAGGATACAAAATTATTAAAAAATAATATATTTATTAAAAACACTACATTATGAAATTGAATGCATTCGAAAAAATAATTAGAAAAGTTGTGCGTGAAGAAATTGATTACGCATTAAGACGTGAAATAGCTTTATTAAAAGAGGAATTATCCTCATCTAATACTGTTGTAGCTGAAAGGAAAAATGAACCTGCACCAGAAGAATTTAGACAAAAACTAAAAGAGCAGTTTACCCCACCTAGTTTTAATAGTGGAGATGCTACATTAGACTCTCTACTAAGAGATACTGCTATGAATTCAGCACCATTAAATTCTGAACCAGCATATAATCCTAATGATCCTGTAAATCAGTTTTTAAATAAAGATTATAGTCAATTAATGGAGGCTATAGATAAAAAGAAAAATTATAGACCTGGGGCGTAATGGCAATTAGATTTAAACCAAGAGAAACAATAGAAATAAAACCTATTGATTTACAACCTAAAAAAGCTTTAGGGGTTAGGTTACCTTTTGCTTCTGTTGGTAGTCCTTTTACTTTAAATTATACTACTAAGGACCAAGTTAAAAGTAATTTAATAAATTTGCTTTTAACAAATCCTGGTGAAAGGTTTAACGAACCCCTCTTTGGAGTTGGTATTTATGACCAGATGTTTAAACAAGAAGTTAATGCGGAAACATTAAAAGAACGCATTAAAAGACAAACTGAATTATTTGTCCCTGAAGTAGAAGTAGAAAATCTTGAAATTTCACAAAACGAACACACAGTAGACATAAATATTATTTATAGATTATTAGCTAATAATGATATGGACGCTGTAACTATAACATTAAATTAATGGCGTATTCAAAAGTAAATAACGGTAATAAAGCTGTAACCTATTTAGATAGAAATTATAGCCAATTAAAACAGCAATTAATAGACTTTGCTAAAATCTATTATCCAGACACTGCTAATGATTTTTCAGAAGGTAGTCCTGGGATGATGTTTTTAGAAATGGCTGCTTATGTGGGTGATGTATTATCTTTTTACACAGATACACAAGTTCAAGAAACTATGCTTGAATACGCCCAAGAAAGAGAAAACTTATTCGCTTTAGCTTATAATATGGGTTACAGACCTAATATTACAAATGCATCTGCTACTAATTTAGAAATAACCCAAACTATCCCTGCAGGGATAAGTGGGCCTGATTTTAGGTATGCCTTAACCCTAAAACAAGGTTCTGTATTTTCTCCCTCAAATAACAGTAATGTAGAATTTTTAACTCAAGAAGATGTAGATTTTAATTTTTCATCCTCTTTTGACCCTACTGAAATATCCATATTTAGTATTAATACTGTTACTAATCAACCTATAAAGTATCTTCTTAAAAAGAATGTTAAAGCAATTAGTGCTAAGAAAAAAATTAAAACATTTAATGTAGGTAGCCCCGAAAGATTCTTAAAATTAGAAATTAACGATACTGATATAATCAACATAGAATCTATAGTTGATAGTAATGGAAATATTTATTATGAAGTTCCTTATTTAGCACAAGAAACTATATTTGAACAAGTCAAAAACACAGAAGCTAATGATCCTGATTTAGCTCAATATAATGGACAAACTCCTTACCTTTTAAGGCTTAAAAAAGTCCCGAGAAGATTTACTACTAGATTTAAAGCCAATAATAACTTAGAAATCCAATTTGGTGCAGGTATTTCTGATTCAGCCGATGAAGAAATTATTCCAAATCCTGATAATGTAGGTTTAGGTGTTAATGATGGTAGAAGTATGTTAGATTTTGCGTATGACCCCTCTAATTTTATGTATACTAAAGCTTATGGTGAAGTACCCCGTAATACTACACTAACAGTAACTTACTTACAAGGGGGAGGAATAATATCAAATTCCCCTTCTAATACTATTACACGAAAAGGCACTCTTTTAACCCAAGCTAATACAGCAGGTATTAATATTTCGGACCAGATAGCTTCTATAACAGTAAACAACCCATCTCCTGCTAGTGGGGGTGGACCTGGTGATACTAATGATGATATAAGACTAAATGCAGCTGCTAATTTTAATTCACAACAAAGAACTGTAACCAAAGACGATTATATATTTAGGTCTTTGGTTTTACCTCCTCAATTCGGTAAAGTATCTAAAGCATACATCATACAGGATGATCAGATATCAGTAGATACTTCTAGACGTATTTCTAACCCTAATGCTTTAAATTTACATGTGTTGGGGTACGATATTAATAAAAATCTTACTACTTTAAATATAGCATCTAAAGAAAACTTAGCAACATATTTAGAACAATATAGAATGTTAACAGATGCTATTAATATTAAAGATGCTTATATAATTAATTTAGGCTTAGATTTTGAAATTACAACTTTTAGAAATTATAACAATGATGAAGTTATAACTAATTGTATTAAAAAATTACGGGATTATTTTAATATAGATAGATGGGAAGTTAATCAACCCATTATCATAAGTGAAGTTTCTAATACTATATCTCAAGTAGAAGGAGTACAAACTCTAGAATCTATTAAATTTAATAATAAATTTGGGGAAATATTAGGATACTCTAAATACAAATATGATTTAGATCAAGCAACTGTTAATGGAGTTATATATCCTTCTATGGATCCTACTATATTTGAAATTAAATCAATAAATAACGATATAAAAGGGAGAGTTAAAGCATATTAATCATGGCACATTATTTTTTATTTCCAGAAAAAGACTCTACAATCTATTCTAACCCTCTAAGACAAACTCTTAATACGGGGATAGATGAAATTTTAACTCTTTCTGATGAAGATTATTTTGGAAAAAAATACCCTTCTAGAATACTTTTACAATTCAAGACTACAGAAATAAAAGACACTATTAATAATAAAGTAAATGGTAATAATTTTTCTGCTAGTTTAAAATTATATGAAACAGAACATTTTAATCTAAGTACTAATCAGTATTTAGAAGTATACCCCCTTGCTGAAGGACCTTGGAATAATGGTACTGGCAGATACGAGAATAGACCAGCAACCTCTAATGGAGTTTCTTGGGATTTTAAAGACAACTCAACTGACCAAACAGCTTGGACTACCTCAGGATATGGAACAGGAATAACAGGTAGTTGGACTGCTTCTGCAGCTGGTGGTGGATCTTGGTATACAGGTAGTGGTTTTGAAGTTAATAGAACTTATGGATATAATGAAAATTTTGATATATCTTTAGATGTTACTTCACCTATAACTAAGTTTTATAGTTCAAGTCAATTTTCATCTACATATCCTAATGGAATTACTAATAATGGATTTATCTTAAAAAGAAGTGCTTCACAAGAATTTGATAATATTGATAATGGCACCTTAAATTTCTTTTCAATGGATACTCATACTATATATCCCCCTTATTTGGATATATCATGGGATGATTCTAGTTATTCTACGGGAAGTGGAACCGTATTAACCTCAGGAGATATTTATGTTACTTTAAGAAATAATAAACAAGAATATAGAAATATAGAAGAACGTACATTTAGACTTAATGTAAGACCTCTATACCCTACACGTAAGTTTGTAACTACTTCTAACTTTCTTGATGTAAATTATTTTACTAGCGAATCATATTATTCTTTACTTGATTATGCTACTGAAGAAACTATTATACCATTTGATAATCACACTAAATTAAGTGCAGATTCGGAGGGTATGTATTTTAAGTTATATATGAATGGCTTAGAACCAGGAAGATATTATAAATTATTGTTTAAACATGAAAATAATGATGGTATCACAGTTTACGATGAAGATTGTTATTTTAAAGTAATTGAATAATGGGTAAAGCACCAGTAACCATAGAAGCGGCTAAAAAACCGATAACTCCTTTTGCGGGAAAACCCCCTGCAAAATCACCTAATAGTGATCGCTATCGCCAACCTACTACTGAAGAACCCTCCTCACCAGAATCTCCTGTTACTGCACCTTTAGATCCTGTGGAGATAATTGATAAAAGCACAATTAAATTAAACCGTGAAATTTATTCACGTAAAGGGTTCAATCAAACTGTAGGTATAGATTTTGAAGAATTTTCAAAAAAAGAAGATACATTTTCAGTTACACAATTTTTTCAATTATATAACGCATTATTTTTTGATATACCGCGTATAGGAATAGAATCACACAATACCATTAGACGTAGGAGTAGTGAATTTATAAGTGGTTATAGCGCGGATAATGATCCTAAAGATACTACAATAGATAATCTTAATGATAAAATTCTTGAATTAGAACAACAATTACTTTTAGCAAATCAAATAGATCCTGAACACCCATTTTTTAGAAATGGATCTTTAATAGCTGAAGAAATTGATGGAGAAAGAACAGGTAAATTTTACTATATGGATAAAGGTTATAAAAGAAAAGTAGACTATACTCCCACATTTTATAAAACCTTATTACAGGTTTTAGGTTATGAATCTTCAGATGATTATCCTGGAGCAAGTAAAAATATTTTATCCCAGATAAAAACCGGTCCTAATTTAGGTGAAGGGAATTTTGAACAACCTACTTTTATAGAAAATGGTGAAATGTATGTAGGTGAAAATATTAATGATGATACTAAGGATGCTAGAATTAATGCCCTCTCAAGCGAGGTAAGAGACTTAACAGAAGACTTAACAGATTCTAATGATGAGATATCTATTTTAAATGAAACTATTCAATCATTACAAATAAATTTAAGTATAGCTAATGATCGAATAGAAGAACTAGAATCACTAGGAAATACTAGTGGAACAATTGGTGGGCCTTCATTTGGAGGACCATTTTAAAGAATAAAATATGATTATAAAAGAAGAACAAATAGATAATTTAGATAATCAAGATTTATCTGTAGTTGCTACCAAAACTTTAATTCGTAAGTTTGGTAAGCCTGAAGATAATGTTGAATTATTTGTATATGACCTTAATGGAAATCTTCTTTTAAATAGGGAAAATTTTAGAGGTTATAAACCACCTGATAACATTGAAGATAAAGATGGTTTATACAATGAAATTAATATTGACTATACCCAAACCCTTAAAACATTAGGATTTACAAGTGGTGAATACCAGTTAATTTTAGGGTTTTATCGTAAAGTTATATTAAATAGCTTTGTTAAACCCTTTTACATTTCCGAAATATCTCCTTCTAGACGTGAAATTAAAATTAAAAGCGATCTTTTATCAGATGAAGATATGATAAAAGGTTTTAATGATCTTATAGGAGTAATAGAATCAAGTGCTTATTTTAGAGAATTTATATTAAATTTTGGTAATAATATCCAAGCTACTGGTATTAATTTTCAAATAGATAGTATTACTGAACCCACAGAAGTTTTAATTAAACTATATGATCCTTTACCTAATACAATTAATGTTAATTCTAAATTTAGATTAGCAGAAGAAATTATTAACCCGGTCTCTATTACAGTAGATTTAGGCGAACCGACCTTAGATGAATTAATAGTTGGTGAAGAAATTAAAGGTCCTAATTTAAGAATTGATACAAGACTTAACTCAAGCAAACCCTCAGCGTTTAGAACATATGATCAAATACTAGGTAGTTCTGTTAGTTCTTCATTTGCAAATATTAATAATTACTTATCGTCAAGCTTAGAATTAGCAATAGATTTTGAAGACACTGATACTGACTCAGGTTATCATTTTGAAAATTTTATACATTTTAGTTCAGCTGTAGAAAGACTTAAAAATTTCCGTTACAAACTTCAATTATTAGAAAGTTATGACGAAGATATTAATGACATAGATACGTTACAAGGATCACAAACATCCTCAGTAGTTGTAATAGCTGAAAGAGATAGAATAGAGAAAAGAAAACAAGCTTGCATAGGAAATTTTGATGCTTATGAAAGATTTTTATACTATGAATCGGGGGCGTATGCATGGCCTAAAACTACCTCAACCAGGCCTTTTACGTTATCTACTACAGACTCTAATGAAGCCAAAGCTTGGATAGGGAGTGAAGTATATACTAGTGGTTATTATGGTGGACAGTTATTAAGTGGTTCTGAATATGATGATTATAATATACACCGTTTAACAGATACTTTACCTGAGCATATTGTTTCAAATAATGATAATGATCAATATACTTTATTTGTTAATATGGTAGCCCAACATTTTGATAATATTTGGATTTATATAGACCATATTACTAAAATTAACCAAGCCGAAAATAAATTAACTAGAGGTATTTCTAAAGACATGGTTTATGATGTTTTAGAAAGAGCAGGTTTAAAGGTATTTGATCAATTTGAAAACGAAAATTTATTTGGTTATATATCTTCAGAAGCTGGCGCAGATGGTATATTCCAATATCAAGCCCCTACATCACAAAGTATGGTTAGTGCTTCAAATGCAGGTTCTATTCCTAAAGGAGATATAACTAAAGAAGTATGGAAAAGATTATACCATAATTTACCCTACTTATTAAAAACTAAAGGAACCGAGAGAGGAATAAAAGCCCTTATGTCATGTTATGGTATCCCCGAAACTATTCTTAATGTAAAAGAATATGGTGGTCCTAATGTGGATAAAACAACATTTAGAACATTTACATATCCTAAGTTTAGTTATGAATTAAATATAGATACTGTTAAAGGAGCTACTTCTTCACTTGAACCCGGTGCAAGAGCATTTGGTATAGAAATACCTAAAGTGAGCACCACGGCTCCTGATATAGACTTTGGTACTAGTGGATATAATTTTAATTTTAGAATTAGACCCAAAAAAGACTCAACTCATGAATATAATTATCCCATAGTTTTTGGTGATACTGGCTTAACTGGGGTTACTGGTACTTATCCTTACTACGATGCTGGAGCTTTATTTATGGGGGTTAGAATAGCACCTAGCAGCAGTGATAATATATTAGATTATGAAAAATATGGTAGATTAGAGTTAACTAAAATAAGTTCAAGTGCTGGTAGTTTTACAGAAGAAGTAAGAGCCTCTACTGAGTATTTCCCTATATACGATGGAGATATATGGAATTTTACCTGGGCTTTTGGAAAGGTTAATGATACCGTCCTGAGTAATAACATACTTGTAGAATGTAAACGAGTTACAGATCACATAACCCCCGTTTATAGTGCAAGTATTAATGATATTGGTACCGGGGGTTGGGGAGGCGTAGTTGACTCTATTTCTTTAAGAGCAGGTATTAGTAATGCTTATATAGGTGGCTTAATAGATAGTAATATTTCAAACCTTTCATTCCCATATTCAGGTTCTATTCAACATCTGGTAGCATTTTCTACTAGTAGTACAAATACCGATTATGCTAACTTTGCATCTTTTACTCCCTTTTTGCAAGGAGATGTAATTAATAATGATTCAATTTTAACTGACCAATTATGGTACTTACCTTTAGGTAGTAATCTTAAACGCCCCGTTTTAACTTCAGGTTCATTTATAGAAAATGAAAGTATATTGGGTAATAGAACTGATATAACAGATATTAGATCTAATTTAAACCGAGCTAATATAGGAATCCCTAATACACTTACAAATGATTTAGGATATAAATGGAATCCTTTTGTAGAAGACCACCACTTATTATCCCCAGATACTGTAGGTAAATCTATGGTATCTGATAAAGTAAGATTAGATACGGGCGTAATAGCGGATGATATTTTATCACCATTTATTAGAAGTGAAGAATCAACACAAGATAGACAACCTAATGATTTTTCCGATCTAGGTGTATTTTTCTCCCCAACTTTTGAAGTTAATGAAGATATAATATATAAATTAGGACCTTTTAGAATGGATGATTACATAGGGGATCCTAGGCACTTTACTTCTGATCATTATCCAGATTTAAAATCCTTAAGCGATATATATTTTGATGAAAAAATAGTTAAAAGACGTCTTAATATATTTGATTATTTAAAACTAATACAGCAGTTTGATCATACTTTATTCAAAATGATTGAGCAATTTGCACCTGCAAAGGCTAATTTAAAAACTGGATTAGTTATAGAACCCCACTATTTAGAAAGACCTAAACTAAATGGGTTATATATAAACACTGATTCTACTTCGTATAATTTAGATTTACCTGGGGTTTTACCACCAGTTTCTTCTGAATACTCCTTGCAGGAATTAGATATAAATGTATATAATTACATAGTTACAGGTTCAGGTGGTGAATTAGAAAATAATGCAATTAATAGTAGAATAAGTTCTACTTTTTATACTCGAATAAAACCTTATAACCAATTAATCCAAGCAGGTCCCCCAATCAACCCAAATACTGGTACTCCCGTTGCAGATGATGCTGGTAGTAGAGGATAATTAATAATATAGATATGGCTAAAAAACAAATAGGTGAAATAGATTTTAATGTAGAATTTAATGATTCTGTATTAAGTACTAAGACTTGGAATAATCCTCGTTATGATGGGTCTAAAACCCAAACCCAAATATTAAATAAATTTACAGTAGGGGATATAACTTATGGTAAAAAAACAGCTGTACAAAAATATAGTAGAAATATATATGTGGGTAGAAAAGTAATAGGTTATTTAGATGATCTATACTTAGATTTGGCCCATACGATTCCTAATACTGGTTCTAATGGTGGTAGTTATTTAGGATTTCCCGATTGGAGTTTTGTAGTTTTAGAGAAATTTTACACAGTAAATGATGATGATTCTTTAGAACAAGCTAAAAAATTTGAAACCACCGAAAACGAATCAGCAGATCCTTTATCTAGAGAATTTAAATCAGATTTTATAGCAGGAACAAGATGTAATATTATAGATTATTCTAGTACTACTTCAAATTTAGAGACTAACTATAGAGTTCAATTTAATAAGGGATTATTAGGTAAAATAGCTGAAGGAGTAGGAACAGCAACTGATTATGGTCTTACAGTAACAACTCCTGATTCAGGTAAAATCCAAAATAGATTTACCTTTAATCAAGGTATAACTGATTATGATAATCCTGCTTTTTTTGTACAACCATTATCTACCTTTAATCAATTTTGGGTAAGTGTAAGTGGAAGTGGTTATGGTCCCTCTACAGGGGGTGCAGTAACATCTTCTCAATTTTTTGAAGCCTTGGGAGAAAGACAAAGAGAATATAATGAAAAATATGTTATTAAATTCTTTTCAACATCATCTGATGAAAGTGCTTATGTATCAAATGAATTTGGTTTATCAAGCATATTAGCTTATCAAATAAATGATATAAGAAAAAGTCCGGGTAGTAACCAAATTAATGCTACTATTGCTAATACTGATACTAACCCCCTACAAATAGCAACTAATACTCCGGTACCGGGTGCAAGTAGCTTTATTGATTTTAGTTTAGATAATAATACTAATTTTACTCTTTACTACTTAAATGAAAGTAATAATGTAATTATAGTTGATTTACCTCGCAAAAGAGATTTACCAGCAGGTATTAATAAGTTTATAGTTTTACCCGAAAATGTTCACCCTTATATTAAGGATAATATTGATTATTTTGTAAATCAAATAGGGTTAGTTGATAGTAATGAAAATTTTACAATAAATCCTCAAAATAGGCAACTTTCTTAAAATAAATTATATTTATATAAAAACACACTAATGGGATATTTAAATAACTCTTCTATCATAGTAGATGCAATCTTAACAAAAAAAGGTCGCGAATTATTAGCCAGACAAGATGGCTCATTTAGAATTACTCAATTTGCTTTGGGTGATGATGAAATTGATTATACACTATTCAATGAAAACCACCCTAATGGTTCCCAATTTTCTGGAGAAGCTATTGAAAACATGGAAATCATTGAAGCATTTCCTGATGATAATAATATTATGATTTCCAAATTAGTTACCCTCCCTAGAGGAACTACTAAAATGCCGGTTGTTACAGCAAATGTATCTAAGATTCAACTTTCTTTAGGATCTAGTACTGTAATTAACCCCGAAACACTTAACTTAAATGGTGTTGCTACTCTTAAAGAACCCGCGGGTTACTTAGCTACTATAGCAGATAGAAGATTATTAACTACATTTAGTGGAGTAGGTACTAATGAACAAGCTACATCTACACAACGTCCCTATTCAAATACTACCCTTTCAGAAACTATTAAAGGATCTAGTTTCTCACTCACAGCAATTAGTTCGACATCTTTATTTGGAACTAACAGTAGACTTTTAACTTCAATTACCATTGAAGGAATTGAAAGTGGAGCAAGAGTTACTATCCCTGTTGAAATTAGTAAAGATGTAATTGCAGTAACAGCTACTCAAGCCCAAACCGGAGTAACATTAAGATAATAAAATATGGCTACTTATAATAGATACGCACAAGATGATATAGTAATATCAACTGATAGAGTTTCAACCTCTACATGGAGCAATAATACAAACAATTTAAATGTAGCACATACTGCTAGTTCTCAAGCTAATTTTAGTAGTGCCACTTCTAGTGGAGCTTTTAGGATAGATGTATTTAATTTACCTACATCTTCTACTTCTGAAGAAGTCCAATATTCAGTTTTATATGGTAACAGAGTTGGTAGTGGATCTTTAGATTTTACAAACGACACTGGTTCTTTTGGCTTTAGTGCCGCTAGAGATGTTTATTCACAATATAGAAATTTAGTGTTTGGAACTGAACTAACAGACTTTACTTTTGATACAGTTACTCCTAATGACATTTTTGTTATAAATGTTAATAGATCTAGATATAAACAAAATTTAAAGCCAGGAACCCTAAACCTCAAACTTACAGGTGCTAATGGTGAATTTATACTTACCGATGATTCTATTACTAAAACGGGAAGCGCAGTTATCACTAATATTGGTAGGCAATTTAATATTGTATCTGGATCTAATGGGATAATGAAGGGAAGTACATTAGGACAAACAGACTCAGGAAGTTATGGTTTATTTTACCCTGATGCCGGGGTATTATTATTTAACGCTGCCGCCGTTAGCCATTCTATTGGTATAGTTGTTGATAAAGGTTCTAATACTAATGGTAAGAACCATGAAAAATTTTATAATGCTATCTCTCAATCAGGGCATTTTATACTAGACTCTGAGGAAAAAATTACATCACAATATTATTTTACTAGAGTAAAAAACCAAGAATTTAATTATACAACCAATTCTTCTTTTATAGAAAGTGATGGTACATTATCATTTAGTTCAATGAATGATAATCCTCGAACATATATTACAACTATTGGTTTATATAATGATGAAAATGAACTAGTAGCAGTAGCTAAAATGTCACAACCATTAGCTAAAGATTTTACAAAAGAAGCACTAATAAAAGTTAAGCTTGATTATTAATGTTCGTATACAAAAAATTAAAGGCCAGCGATGTAAGTATTACACCGTCTGAAGCCCATAAACAGTATTCGTATGATTCTTCATCTGCGGGAACTAATGGGTTAACTTTTAATACAGCTTTATGGACATCTGAAAGTAAAGCCCATTATTCTTCTAATAATTTAGCTGGTAATTTTCAAAACCATAGAAAATATTTTCAGCTTGATAAGATATTTTACCGTGATTATATCACAGATAACGCTAATCTTATTCCAGATGTAAATTATATTAAGCAAGAACGTAGACTATATGATAAAGTTAATATATTAAGTATCCCCCAAAATTTATTTGGAAGTAGAATTCATCCCACAACATTCAACCTTACAGGAAGTTTTAATAATGGAAATACTAGTATAGGAATTGTTGATGATGGGTTAGGTAATATTTACCCTACTACTTATACATTAGGAAATACAAATTGGCCCTCTGAAAAAGGTAGATTGGTTTATATAGGCCCTGTTAAGGGGTTTAAGAAAAAAGACCTTACTGTAGATAATGAAACTGGTAATCAAATAGTAAATAGTGATAGTACATTTACCTTAAATAATGTATATGACGATTCATATTATTTAAATCAAGTAGATTATAATAATGTTACTTTTGAAGGAGACACACCTCTTTTAGGTTTAAATTTTGATTCTGTAAAAGGGGGGTATTTAAGATTAGACCATAGTGAGTTATATAATTTTGGGTTTAATGATGATTTTAATATTAGTTTCTATTTAGATTACAATCCCACTGAATTATATAATGAATTAGCAGGTTTTAGCCCGGATAGTGATCGATATAGAAGAGTTATAGCTAAAGCAGATGTAAAAACTATAATACCTACACCTGAAGAAGGTAGATCCGAAACCCTATCTACCTTTACTAGTGGTAATTTACAACCTGTAGATGTGCCTGCTGAAGATAAATTTCCCTTTAAAATAGAATTAGACCTACGAGCTAGCATCAACAAAGGTAGTGGCTCTCTTTCATTTAGTCGTAGTACAGGTACTGAAATAGTAACCATAACTGACCCTATAGCTATATTTACAGATCCTGGTGGCAGTGAATTAGGTACACTTAGTAAATTAGTTCATATTTCTTGTCAAAAGAACGGAGATTTATTAGAGATATATAGGAATGGTATAAAAGTAGCTTCTGGTAGTGATTTAAATCCTAATTTATGTAAAGGAATACCTCCTACAAATGAAGCTAATGTTTATGTAGGGATGAAACCTACTTTATCTAATGATGGTGAAACTTATTCTCAAGATTATGGAACTAATTTTTTAAGTGGTACTGGAGAAAAAGACATAAAACTATCTCAATTAATGGTTTGGGATAGTGCTTTATCTGAAACCCAAATCCAAAACGTATCTGAAAGTATAACTGGTACCCCCTATATTGGTAATATTTTTTATGATGAAGGGTTTGTAACAATAAACCATCCATCTTATTCAGATATTTTACAACAATATTCTTCTTCTAATCAATCTATTACACTTAATCCTACTTATGGAGATGAAAATAATTTTGATGTAGTAGTCAACGTTACAGATGCTGAAGCATTTAAAACTAATGTTACGGCATTTAACCAAGAGCAAAAAATATTCTCTTCTGATTATAGTGAATTATTACTTGGGGGGAATGTAAATAAAATCACAATCCCGGGTGGAAGCGCTACTGGGTCTTTATTACAAACTACTAACTTTGATTATATTCTTACCGCAAATGAAACAGAACAAATATGGAATGGTACTATTAAAATAGAAAATGTTTCTTCTAGTTTTATAACATATTCTTTAGATTCAGATACTGCTGCCAATAATCCTTTTACTCCTTCAGGTTCAACTGTGGGGTTTGTAGATAAAGGAAGTTACTTATTTTTATCTTCTAGTACTACTACAAATACCCAAAATGTAACTTTAGTAATTAATTCATCATCTTTATTCTTTGAAGATTTTATATTAGGTGGGGGGCCTGGGGCGTCAGCTCATAATAATATAAGTGAAACTAAATTTAGTTTTGCTTCTGATAATGATGGGGGTGTAGCCGGATTTAACTTTACTAGTGGCCCAAGTACGGGGGTTATGAGAATTTTTGGCGAAAACAACCAAATTCATTTATATGATGGTATAGGACCTTTTAAAACTAATGCATCTACCCAAAATATAGGTAGTAGTTTTGAAACTATTACTTTTAATAGTAATTTTAGTTTTACCCCATTTGCTGGTGTAGGAGGAACCCCCCAAATTATATCCCAGCCAGGTTTAGTTGCGGATTTTTCTAATAATAGATTAGAAGTAGCAGATTATATAGATCAAGCTATTCATGATGGTACCCAAATTTTTATCCAAGCAGGTATTACAGTAGGCCCTCATGGTGTAGGGGGTTTCCAACAAGATATTGATGTTCAATTACAACGAAGTACTAATAATGGTTCATCTTGGAGTACAATAAAAACTGGCACATTCCTTTCAAACCCAATTGTTGATCAAAGTTTTACAATGATTTCAGGTCCATGGGATCCTGAACAAGGTTATTTATATAGATTAAGAGCCCGAAGTAATTCTGTAGGTCTTGGTGTAGATAGTTCAGATGTTAAAGGTGGAACAGTTTCAGCTCCTCTTACATTTTTAAGAGGTATTAACCAAACTGTAGATCCTGGATTTAAAAACTTTGGGGCAGTAGAATCTGAAACATGGACAACAACTGCTGAAGGATATTATAAAGTTAGAATAGAAAATCTTCGAACTGACAATGACAATTATGGTGGAGATCCTGATGAACCCTTAAATAAAGGTGCTAATCCTGATATGACTAATCCTACATTAGGAGTAGCTATTCAGATTCTTAAAAATAATTCTCCTATACATTGTACTATAATCCCTAAAGATACCAATTATGGTATTTTTGAACATGATTTTATAGAAGATAGCATAGGAGGAACTTATAAAATTAGAGTATATGTTTGTAAAGATGACGCTACACTTAACCCTCCTTTAACAGCGTTTGCTTCTAATGAAGGTTTTCAAATGGGAAAAACAACCGTTGTAGGAAGAGATAAAACTAATACTTTTACCATCAATCCTGGTTTAACTAATGAATTTAAAACAATATCACCAGGTAATATAAATAATTCATCCTTTAATTTCGATGATAGTGCTGGATTATCCCCTGATTCAACTATAATACAAACTATTACTAGTCCCGGTGGATCCTCTTCTACTATAACTTTATCAAACCAATATACTATAACCTCATCTATAGGTGCTACAGCATCATATGAAGATCAATCCATAGTATCCGCATCTGCCGAACTTTCTATTAGTGAAAGCGCAGTATATATTTTAAAAGATTTTGAATTAGGAGTAGACGAAACTAACGGATTATCAACATTACAGCCTAGACTTAGAATTAATACTAATATAGGAGGAAATATAACAGAATATGGTCCTTATGTAGGATCACAAAATGTCCCTGATATTAATTTTGGTGTCTTAACAGGTAGTGATTCTATTAATATGGATTTAGATATAGTCCAAAACTTTGGATCTGTAGGATCACCTAATTATATAGTTACTGCTACAGGTGATGGGGTTGGTTATAGTATAGATAATTTAAATATAGATGCCATATTCCCTACGTCTTCTATTACTAAAGTAACAGGTCCTTCTTTCCCTTCTACGATTGATAGTATCAATTTCTTCTCTGCCCATAATTTTAATGAAGGAGACCCTAGATTACCCTTTACAACAGGTTCTATAACTAAAAATGTAACTTATATAAACAGTAATACTTTAAAACTTTCAGAAGAATTATTTATTACATCTTCAACAACTGCTAATGGTACAAAAACTTTAGGTACAGTTCCTATATCTGCTAGTTTACTTATCCCTGCTAAATCTAAAACTATATATAATAGGTTTTTATTTGATATAGGAGGATTTTTACCGGGTTCACAAGCTAACATAGCAGTTAAATTACTCGATCCTAGTGGAACTACTATAACATCTAGTTTATACCCATCTAATACTATTTCTCCGTTACAATTTGCCTTAAATGATTTTACCTCCTCTGCTAATGGTAATTTTAATTTAAGTATCTACTCTTCTGATAGTTCTTTTAACCCAGTAGATGTAACAGGCTCAAATGAGGCAACTTCGGATTATATAGGAGTAAAAGGAATAGTAAGTTCTTCAATAACCTCTGGTTCTTATATTATAACAAAAACCTCCGGAGATAATTTTGTTAGTAATACTATAAGTGTAGCTCTTACTAGTTCACATGTTAATGGTGGTCAATTCCCTGGTGGTTCTAATTTTGCCAGTTTTACAACAGGTAATTTAGATTTAAATGTATCCGAATTCATATCTGTAGAAAAAATAAGAACCAACCAAATATTATTCATAACACAATCTAGTCCATCTACTGGTAGTGTAAATTTAGGTAATCAATATTTCTTAGCAACTTCATCAGTACAAAATATTGGAGATAGTTTAGATAATCCTCTTTTAGAAGGAAACTTCAATTATGATAATACTAACTATAATCTAACTTCTGTAAATGGTGAATATTTAACGTTAGATCAAAACATCTTAGTAACTACTCCTACAACCTTAACTTTAAACTACCATACTACTGCTAGTAATGATTTTACAGTTAATTTTAAAAACAGCCATCTAATATTCGAACATGAATATCAGTGTAGTATAGATGAAGAAGAATATAATTTTACACAAAATATTTCAGTAAGAAAAAATAAATCTAATCAATCAACAGATCTTGTAGATTGCATAACAGGTTCTATAGACAATAGTCAAGTTACACTCTTCAAACCATATGTAACAACAGTTGGTTTATATGACGATGATTACAATTTATTAGCTGTAGGTAAACTTGCACAACCTGTTAAAACATCTGAAGAAACTGATATGACATTTATTATAAGGTGGGATACATGATAATACCAAATAGTTACGAAGAATTTCCGGAAGGCACTTATGGATATGTTTACCAAACAACCCATATCCCTACAGGTAAAAAATATGTCGGTAAAAAGGCATTAATATATAATATAAAAAGAAAGTTAGGTAAAAAAGAACTTGCTCTTCATGAGGGTAAAGGACGACCTCCTAAATTTAAAATAATTCAAAAAGAAAGTGATTGGAAAACCTATTATGGTTCACATCAATTTATTAAAGAAGAAATTAAAAAAGGTAACCAATCCGATTTTAAACGTGAGATAATACAACCTGCTTTTTCAAAAAAAGAACTAACTTATCTTGAAAATAAATATTTGTTTAGTTTAGAGGTATTAGAAAGTAATGAATATTTAAACGATAATATTGAAGGACGATATTTTAAGAAGGATTTTGATATGTGAACTTTCGTTCGTACCTTGGGAGTATGAAGGAAGATCAATTAGTATATTTACTCGAAAGTCTCCTAGGAAGAAGCAAAACCGCTCGTGGAGGAGACGAAGCGGTTTTTACTTGCCCTAACTGTAATCACCACAAGAAAAAATTAACCCTAAACAAGTTAACCCAAAAATATCAATGTTGGGTATGTGGTTTTAAAGGGGCCCGAGCACTACAACTCCTTAAATTTATCAAAGCCCCCTATACAGCATTTCAAGAACTACAAAGTATTGATGCTCAATATAATTTTAAAACCAAACAGGTAGAAAAACCTAAAGACCAACTCCAATTACCTGAAGGGTTTACTACACTATTAAATGGTAAAGGTTTAACCCGTGACAAAGCCTACCATTATCTATTATCTAGGGGCGTTACAGCACAAGACATAGTTAAATATAATATAGGGTATATTGAAGAGGGTCCATTAAATAATTTCATTATTATTCCTAGTTATGATAGAGATGGTTTTTTAAACTATTGGGTTGGGCGTTCATTTGATCCAAATGCGTATCATAAACATAAATTACCCCCTACTTCAAAAGATATTATCGGGTTTGATATGTTAGTTAACTTTAATTTACTTCTTATTTTATGTGAAGGGGCATTTGATGCAATAGCACTTAAACGTAACGCTATACCTTTATTTGGTAAACGTATTAGTAAAACCTTATATAAAGAACTCGTTAGAAGTAAAGTAAAGCAAATATATCTTGCATTAGACCAAGACGCAATTAATGATTCTCTTAAATATGCTAAAGAACTCATGGCGTATGGTAAAGAGATATTCTTATTAGAACTCCAAGATAAAGATCCGAGTGAAATAGGTTTTATTGAAATGACTCGCATACTTCAAAATGCAAAACCATTAACTTTCCAAGGATTAGTAGAAAAGAAAATCTTATATCAGTAATCGATATGTATTAACAAACTATAGTTTAATGAAAATAGCTTTATTGCCAGGTGGATTCAAACCACCTCATCTAGGTCATTATAATATGGCAAAGTATTTAGCAGATTTTGCTGATAAAGTTATAGTCCGTATTGGACAAAAAGAAAGAGAGGGTATAGGAAAAGAATTAGCTCTTGAAGTATGGAATTTTTATAAAGAATTTGACCCAGATCCCCGTTCAAAAAAATTAGTTATAAGTGTAGCACAATCACCATCACCTGTAAAGGACGTATATGATTTTGTAGAAAAAATTGCACCTGAAGGATCTACAGTTATCCTGGGTTTAGGTGAAAAAGATGCATCTGATGGTCGCTATAATAGCATCCCAAAATTTGCAGAACCACGTAATATTAAGGCGGATATTAAATTAGTCCCCCCACAAGCTGGTGGAATTTCAGGAACTCGTATGCGTGAAATAATTAAAGCAAATAATAAAGCTGAATTTTTTAAGTATATTCCTGATTATCTTCCAGAAGAAATTAAAGAAGAAATTTGGACTAAATTAATAGATACTACAATGCCCACAGACGTAGAAGAAATGATGATGGGTACTATGAATGCTGAAGAAATGGCTAAACATATGGCTAATATGAAAAAGCTTAGAAATTATTTGAATAAAATAAATTCTCATGGTCAAATGGTTCAAGTACCCTCTAAATTAACTAAGGGTTTACGCAGAAAACTATATGAAGGTCGTTATGATCAAGAAACTTTAATGCAATCTAGATTTATAGTTAATATATTTAAGGCTAATTTTGGTGAGTTTACTGAAGAAAGTACTGAAGGTAACCTAGGAGGAGTTGAGTATGAATTAGATTATATATTTGAACCAAATATTAAAGAAGTAGGACCATTACCTTTTATAATTGATGGTGAAGCTGATGATGATACCTTACAAATTAAAATTAAATATAACCCTGATAAATTCCCAGAAGCATATACTGATTTAATTCCTGAAATTAAGGACACAATTCGCCATGAATTAGAACATATAGCTCAATTTAATTTTTCTAAAGGAGTTAATCCTAATTCCCAAAAATTAAGTAAATATACTTGGTTTCAGTATTTTACTTTTGATCACGAAATACCTGCGTTTGCCCAGGGTTTATATAAAAGAGCTAAAACCAAACGTATTTCATTTACTGATGCTGTGAATGAATTTTTAGTTAATTATCTTGATGTTTTAACAGACGAGGAAGAAATTAAAGTAAAACAAGCATGGACTGATTATGCTCGTAAAAATCTACCAGCAGCACAAATAGATGAAGGAGATACCTATGAAAAGATGGCTGCTAAAGGTAAAAAAGCAGGTAATTTGAAACAGGGTACTGTTAGAAAACGCTTAAATATCCCTAAAGGGGAAAAAATTCCTCTTTCACTAATTAATAAAGAATTAGCACGTCTTAAAAAGATGGAAAAAAGAAGTGATAAAAACCAAAAATATTATAAAGCACTTACATTAGCTAAAACTTTAAAAACTACAACTCATAAAGAGAATATAGACCCAGAGGTACAAAAAAGACATAAAGGTAAAGCCGCACCATATGGCTCAGCTTATGAACCTGTTAAAGAAGGAGACCCTAAAAAGGGTACAGGCAAAAAACCTAAAGGCTCAGGACGTAGACTCTACACAGATGAAGACCCTACAGATACAGTAAAGGTAAAATTTAGTACTAGGCAAGATATAGTAGATACTTTATCTAAAAAGTCATTTAAAGCCAAATCACATGCTCGCCAATCTCAGATTATTAATTTAATTCATCAAAGAGTCAGAGCAGCATTAAATAGAGCTAAAGACCCGGCAGTAAAAAAACGATTACGTTCTGCTTTTGAATATATTAAAAAACGTAAAGAAGCTTCTAAAGCAAAAACTAAACGTTTACAGGCTCAAAAGAAAAAGAAAAAAGCTAATGAAGCTAAAAGTGGATTTAGTAAGGGTAATGTAGGCACTAGGTATAGAGCTATTTATAAAAAGGGAGGTAAATTTTATTACGATCAAGAAGATGCTTTAGGGCAAGGCATAAGACAAACTTTTGGTCCTTTTAAAACTAAGGCAGCAGCTAAAAAGAAAATGCAATCCTTTGCTCCTGCTATAAATTATAGAGATATAACAGAAAATATCGATCCTAAAGCACAAAAAAAGTACGGAGGCAAATCAGCACCTTTTGGTTCGGCCTATGAACCTGTAAAGGAAAGTTTTACAAATGGAGATTTAATGCCCTCAATTCTATCACTAACTCAGTATATGGGCAGTAATGGGTTAAATTTAAAACCCTATCCAAAATTAAAATTTATTAGTAATAATAAAGAAAACGCTGAAAATATTTTAGGTAGGACTGCTTACTACGATCCTAATCAAAGGTTAGTAGCTTTATATACTATGGATAGACATCCTAAAGATATTTTACGTTCATATGCTCACGAATTAGTTCACCACCATCAAAATTTAAATAACACTTTAGATCATGGTCAAACTACTAATACTAATGAAGATGGAGATTTAGATAGAATTGAACGTGAAGCATATGAAACAGGTAATATATTATTTAGAAACTGGGAAGATTCAATAAAAAATTAAT
>MDSZ01029412.1_pt1 | contig 27883 bp, 24 predicted proteins | sample 811201 | NCBI WGS metagenome assembly MDSZ01 (sample SAMN05326647, study PRJNA326480) | marine metagenome | isolation source: seawater | place: Indian Ocean: North | collected 2010 | reverse complement strand
GCGCGGAGGACATATTTATTATTGAATGAATGAATGAATGAATGAATGAATGAATGAATGAATGAATGAATGAATGAATGAATGAATGAATGAAGAATGTGCAAAGTTTTTCTCTTTCTCTCTATCTACAAAAGTCGTACTATATAAATAAATAACAACGCCGCAAATGAAAATCTACATCTACAAAAAAGATCTATCGCGCACCACCAGTGTGTCAGAGTTTACTTCCACCGTTCTTCTCTTCGCCGAAATACACTCTCACCGGTTTCGGTCGGTTCATCCCGGCTGGATAAAAATCGCTCTGCAACCCTGACACTTTCCCCAACGCAAACTCGTAGCATTTCTTATTCAGCGCCCACATGGCAGTCCCTTGTTCGATTTTCGGATTGTTCGCGAAAAATTCTAAATCTTTCCACTCGACTTTTTCGATTTCTTTCGGGCATCGGATCAACTCGTCGCTCAACGCCCTCAACGCGACGACGAAAAACATGTCGCTTCGACCGAAATGCGTGCCGTGCGAGTGCCTCGCGCTCAATATGCTCACAAACTCAGCCTTCACGCCGGTTTCTTCCATGACTTCTCTCACCGCCGCTTCCGGCACGTCTTCGCCCACGTCCAAGAGACCGGTCGGCAACTTCCATAAATCTCTTCCCGCCGCCGGGCCTCTCAACTCTTGCACCATTAAAACATCTCGTTTCCTCGCGTCCGAGGGGTTGACTCTGGTCACAAACGCGCCGATCCCGACGTGATGCGTCGCCGCCGCTGGTAGCTTATTCTCCTCGTTTTCCGGCAACCACTTCGTTAGCATGACGTACTCCTTCTCCGCGTGGTGAAACTCAAAGCCTCTCGAGACGACGACGGGTACGTAACTCGCGCGCGCAATCGGCACTTTGAGCCAAACGCCTCGAACACCTTGTTCGTTCCAGGATTCGAGCGATTCGTCCAGCGCTTTCGCGAACACCTCGTCCGTCGCGTCGTCGCATTCCTCGCCGTCTACCACGACGCCTCCGTATTTATCCGCATCGAAAGGGAGCATCGTGTCCTTCAAATCGTGCTCGTAGTTGAATCGAAACGCGTCTTTTTCTTTCCTTTGTCTTCTTTGCGTTTTTGTCGTTTCCCAAGTCACCCCCTTTATTATCGTCGTCGAAGAGTGCGCAACACTGTTCCTCCAACCCTTCGAGTGCGTCGTCGCCAAAGCCCCTCCTCCTGCTCCAACGCGTCGTCGTCCTAACTTCAAGGCGCGCCTCCAACTCGTCGTTATTAAACTCGTCCTCCCCACGCTCGAAAACATCCAACACACACACTCACACGCGCACACACACACTCGCGTCTCCCTTCTTTTACTCAGTCCCAAAAAAGAGGGCACTTGTTTAGGGTTTAAAAAGAAACCCTAAACTCTACACTTTGGTCTATCCTTCCTTCTCGTGTTTTCTTTGTGTCGTCACAAAATTCGCGACGCAAAACTCTCTGAAAACCACCAACAATATATAATGGCGATGAACGGAACGGCTGCACACCCAACGGCGACGCGTTTGACCGCGAACGCGCTCGCGCGTCTGATGGAAGAGAAGCCCGACTCGGCGACGTTTCAGCCGGTGCTGCAAATAGCCGGTGCGCTTTTGTTTTGTCGCGAATGAGAGTGTGTAGTCTCATTCATTCATTCTCTCTCGTGTGGGATCTTTCCTTTTTCCTTTTCGAGAGCGTTGTGGTCCTTTTGCCGTCCTTGCGTCCGAGAGTTTTGATGACGCGCGCGACCACCGCAAAAGACGACGACGACGACGATGGAGTCGTCGTCGTCATCATTGCGTCGTCTCTCTTTCTCTTTCGACTCTCTCTTCCTCTCTCTCGCGCGCATCGCGTGGGGGGATCTGAAAAGCCGTCTCGTCAAAGTCCGATTTTTGAAAAAATGAGAGAGACGAAAGCAGCGCCAAAAACACAACGACGGGGATCGACGAGCGCGTCTCTCTCTCACAAAAAACGACACTCACACGCTTTTGCGCTTTCGCACCACCACCACCGTGTCTTCTCTTCTCCTTCTTTCGACAGACATCCGGAAAATCCAGAACAAAAGCGGCGAACCCGAGACGGTTGAGAACACGCGATGGCGCATCATGATCAGGTGCGACGAGGCATGCGTCTTCCCTCTCGAAAAGGGAAAAAGAAGCGAGAGAGAGATTCAAAATCTGTGCACTTTTTTTTTCTCCATTCATCATCGATTCGATATCCGACGCGGAAAGCGACCGCGCGAACGAAAACGAACGCCTCCCTCGAGCGCAAACTGACCGCATAATTCTTTCTTTCTGCGTGTGACGCATCTCAAAAAACACCAACACCACAGCGATGGCGTGCTGTATTCGCAAGCCATGGTCTCGCCAAAATTGAATCCTTTGATTAATTCGGGTAAGGAAACGTGTTCCCCTCCTCCTTTGAAGAGGGTTTAGGTGCCTCTTGCGCTTTCTCTTTTCCGCCGCGCGTTCTTCTTTTTATTTTCTCTCTCTCTTTCTCTCTTTCTTTTTGCGCGCGCGCGCGTGGTTCTCTTCGACGCGCGCGGTGTGTCGTGGGAAGAGACTGACCGGGGAGGGCGCTTTCTTCTGTCTTTTCGAAACAGATCAATTGAAAAAGTATACCGTTGTGCGCGTCTTGGACGTGATGTACAACGTCCTCGGCGAGAAGATGGTGCCAATCATCGGCGCGTTGGAAGTTCTTGAACAAGCGCAGGCGATCGTGGGAAACCCGCAGAATTACGCGAAGAAACAGCAGATTGGTGGACACGAGCAACAACCGTTTGCAGCGCGGCCGTTCGGGCAGAATAACGGTGGGTACCAGAGCACCGGCGGAGGCGGATACGGGCACGGCGCGTACGGACAACAACAACAACAACAAAATGCGTACGGCGGCGGCGGCGGCGGCGACAGTGGTTATGGCGGTGGAAACCAAAACGGCGGGTACGATTCCATGGGTGGTAATAACATGAAACAAAACGACATGGGATACGGAAGCAGTTACGGAGGTAACCGTGCCGGGGGAGGCTACGGTGGTCCGACCGGGAAAGTGGGCACCCACGCGACGACGTATATGCCTTTGCAGGCGTTGAACCCGTATCAACAAGGTTGGTCCGTCTGCGTTCGCGTGACGACGCCCATTGAAGTGCGCACGTGGCACAACGCCAAAGGGGAAGGCAAAGTTCTCGGCTTTGACGTGCTCGATGCGGAAGGCAACGAGATGAAAGCGGTGTGCTTCGGCGATTGCGCGTTGAACTTGGCGGAGAAGATGCAACAGTACGGCGTGTACGAAATTTCAAAGGCAACATTAGCGGCGTCACGAAACCCGAGATATGCAATTGGTCCGTACGAGATGAAGTTGGACCAAAACTCACTCGTTCAACCGTTACCGGACAACGCCCCAAGCGCGATGAAAATCCCGAAGGTGCAATACAACTTTCGCAACATCAAAGAAATAGAAACGTTGATGAAAGATACCACCATCGATGTCATGGGTGTCGTTCACGAAGTCAGTCCGGTTTCGAGTTTAATGATTCGTGGCAGCGAGAAAGCGAAGCGATCGATCAAACTCCGCGATGATTCCGGAGCGGAGGTTGAGTTGACCTTGTGGGGAGACCACGCCGAGAATCTCGGCCAAAAGCTCGAGACGATGCTCTTTGAGCACCAGCACCCGGTGTTGGCGTGTAAGCGCGCGTGCGTCGGCGAGTACAACGGGAAGAACTTGTCCATAAGAAATAACACGGTCATGGATGTGAACCCGGATCATCCAAAAGCGGGACATCTTCGCTCGTGGTACGACGCCGGTGGCAAGACGGAGAACATGCACGCACTTTCTCGCGACAGCGGTGGCCCAGTCGGAAGAAGCGACAGATTTGCCACCATCCGACAAATCGAAAACGAAGCCGCGAACGGCGGGTGCAAAGATCCGTTCTGGGTCGTCTGCAGAGGTTCGATTACGTACATCCACAACGGCGACTCGGGTCCCATGTATCCCGCCTGCCCTTTGGATCACGACGGACGTAAATGTCAAAAGAAGCTGTTCCAAAACGAAATGAACGGCACGTGGGAGTGTCCACGACATAATGGCGATCAAATTCCGTCGGCAGATTGGAGGTACTTGTTCTCCATAAAATTGGCGGATTATTCCGGGGCGTTGATGGCGAGCGTCTTTGGCGAGGTTGGCGAAAAATTATTCGGCAAGTCAGCGACGGAATTGAAAGATCTCATGGACACCGACTTTAACGCGTTTGAGAATAAAAGGGACGAAATCAAGTGGAGACAGTTTAAGTTCAAGTTGAAGGCCAACGAGGACACGTACAACGACATGACGCGCGTGAAATACACGATTCAGTCGGTTGAGCCAATCGACGATGGAAACTTTGCCGATGAATCGAAAGTCTTGATTGAAAAATTGAAAAAACTTCACAACGGCGAGTCCATTTTGGAAGAAAAAGTCGATCGCGCGGCGGGTGGCGGTGGTGCTCCATCTGCTACGAACGAATGGAAATCGGGCCAAGGGGGCGGTGCCATGGATGGCCAGGGTGGCGGTGGGTACAATCAACAAAGTTACCGCGGTGGTGGCGGCGGTGGTTATGGTGGTGGTAGTGGATTTGGCGGCGGCGGAGGAGGTACATCTGGAAACTGTTACAAATGCGGTGAGCCGGGTCACTTTGCGAACAAATGTCCAAACCAGGGCGGCGGAGGCGGTGGCCAATACGGTGGCGGTGGCTACGGCGGAGGTGGCCAATACGGTGGCGGTGGCTATGGTGGCGGTGGCTACGGCGGAGGTGGCTACGGCGGAGGTGGCTACGGCGGAGGCTATTAAGAAAGATTGGACTCGATACGATACGATTACAAGAGCAAGAGAAACACACGACCAACTATTTTTTTACGATATTTGAAATACAACACTTGTACACTTAACATTTTACTTACTACTCTTGAACCTATCGCGCGCCAAGACAGCTTTCCGTTGCAGGTTGTCGATTTTCGCCTTACTTTTCTCCCTCAAAGTCGATCGTATAATCTCAACTTGCGTCGGGTTTGATTCCATCCATTGCCATATCCAAAACGTAACGAGCAGTATGATAGCGCTCATAACCGTTCGCCATACCATGATCCGCGTTCGTCGGGACATACGCGAATCGAGTTTTACCGCAGAAACCAAGAATGGATGCGCAGTCATCCGCGCGAAGTGCATCGGATAGAACGCGCACAAACCAACTAAGTACACAAAATGATGCCTGACGTATTGTCTTCGTTGACTCGCGTTCATCTCTCTCCACGGAATGTCTCGCCACGTTCCTTCTCTTGTGCGAACCATTTGCGCGGTGGGAAGAGATTTACATCTTCGGCATTTACATGTTCCTCCAGCGATGCACGAAGGTAATTGATGTCTAGCGAAATGATCCAGTAACTTCTCCGTTCCGCTGTCGCCGGATTTGTAAATGTGCACGCGAGCTCTCGATGAAGTCGAAACGCCATCGAGTAACGCTTTCAGAGCTCTTTTCGCGGCCCACCATACCGAGGTTACGTGCACTTCCGCCGCCAACTCTGGGTAGTTGGCGTCTAAAAGTCGCAACGTCGCAGCGACGAGCGAAATCGGAAGCGCTGTTATATCCAAGCCAGCACAATCGACGACACAAACGATACCGCCACGCAATCGTCCATTCCCGGACGCGCGAAGTTTCTGCCACTCGCGTTCGACGACAGATACGATAGCGCACACGACCATCTCTAAATTCAAAGAGGAATCCAAGCTCGATTTCTTCAGAATCATGTCGTGCGCTGCGCGTAAGCGGAAAATGACTTGAGCACCACCTCTCGCTAATCTTCGGTGACGAAAGATGACGTTTTCAAACTTTCGCAACGCCCCATCGTCGAGAAATTTGTACCCGCTTCTCCATTTTGCCGACCGTTCGACGGCTTCAGCGGCGATGTCGATTTTATTTTGTCGTTGCATCAAAAAACATGCCAACTGAACGTACGTGAAACAATCCTTCGCATCCGTTTCAATCGCACGGATTAACCGTTGAATGTCTGACTCTCTGGGGAGTTTCGCGAGGGGTAAACCACCATCTCCAAGGAAGACGTAATCAACAGCGTCTTGCGGGAAACACCTGACATCCTCCACAAAGTGCAACACCGATCGTTGAATGTTGGACAAAATGCCGTTTCTTTCCAGAGCGTTGTTCGTAACAACGTGTTTATTTTTGCTATTTTTGCGCGCATCACTCTTAGCGTTTCGATCTCGGATGATGCCGTCGATATCTTCGTCGATATCTTCCTCCTCCACATCCGAGGGTGTATCAAACCATCTGTTTCTCGGCGCGCGCGGACTCTTAGGCGTTTGTGGAGCATCAAAAGTGACGACAGCCTTACTCGCATTCTCATCATTCTCATCTTCTCGCTCCTCCTCGTCGTCGTTGTTGTCGTTTCCTTTGTTATTCTCACCACTACCACCGGTGACCACATTCATCAACGAGCCGACGCGTTGCAACGTCGACGGTTTCCTCTTGTGCCGCCGCTGTTTTTCCTTCTTTCGTTCAGGTAACTTTGGTCCGAAGCCGATGTTACTCTTCATCTTCGTGTTCGTGCTGTTATTGTTTACGCCATTACTATTGTTCTTCTTATTATTATTATTATCATCATCATCACTCTCTTCTTTCTCTTTGCTGAAAAACAACGCGTCCGCGTCGTCTTCCTCAAACGCGCCGTGTGCAATCGCCGCCGCCCGCCTCTCAGCTGACCGCATGCTTTGCAATACGTCCGGTGCCAATGAACTCTCCAACTCTTTCCACGCTTCGTTCAACGCCTGTCGATAACTAAACACCTCGTTTTTCGCCTTGTTTTGCGCCAAAAGTTTCGCCAACTTCTTCCCGTTTTTCTGCAACGTCTTGCGTATTCTCGGTATCTTGCACACTTTCGCGGCGACTTTTAAGAATCGTCGTATGAGCGCTTTATGCGGTGCAAACGCCGCTATAAACAAAATCATCGAGCCCGTAAACTCTGGAAGTGGATCTGGGGTTGTTAAACTTCCCGCTAATCGTAAAAACGCGTGCAATCCTGTCCTTCGTTCGTGGCCCGAAGAGAGGGGAACATCATCACTTTCCCCCAATTCCATGCGTCGTTTCATCGCGCACCCGCCGATTGCCAGAGACGCCACCACCGGTCCGTACCGTCGTCGAGAATGTCTCAGCCACCAGTATCGAGACACGAACCACGTCGTCCGCGTGACTTGCGACATGGTCATCGCCATTTGATACGAGATATACGACGCCACGGGACTTAACTTTTGCGAGAAATCGATAACGGTGGACGTCACGTGACGCGCGCGAGGTCTCGAGCGGAACGCGTGAATGAGCTGCAACTCGGACGCGGTCAGCGTCGTCACGTCGTCGACCGCCGGAGAACCTACCACCCCCCCTCGAGCTGTCGACGAAGGGACGGCCGTCGATGAAGGAAGACCATCGGAAGGGGGCATTCGAGAGACAAATTTAAAGTGAAGACGACACGGGAAAACGGTCAAAGTCAACAAAGGAAAAGGACTGCGCATTGCGCGACGAGACGCTTATTCGTGACTCTATTATTGGACTCGATGACACGCTCGAGACGTTCCTTGCTATTTTCATTCCTTTCTTTCCCGCGCGTCGTCGTCGTCGTCTCTCTCGTACTCGACGTCTTCGCACGCGTCTCTCTTCTCGCCGCCGTCGTTTACGTCGTTTACGTCGTCGCCGCACAGGCGCGTCAAATACGCCTTATTCAACTCGACCGTCTCCGCGCGAATGCCTTCCTTCGCGTTTTCATCCATGACCTCCCAGTTAAATTCCGTGTCCGCTAACAATTTCCTCGTTTCTAGAATGCGAACGGCCGCGAGCCTAAAATCTACCTCTGGATGTCGCATCAACTCGTGCAGCCACCGGTTGCCGTCGCGTATCGGTCGAGGGTTCATGTGTGTGGGGGGGCTGCCTTTTTGCATGTAATCTATCAACTTGTTGTACATGGGAGACCGGTGTCGAGTGCCGCACCACTGATCCAACACGACTCGCGTCGCGGCCATCGTCATGAGCGTGATGAGAGAGTTCGCGGCCTTCTTTTCAGGCGTCGAGAAGCCAGGAAAGAGGTTCGCGGGGACGAGGAATGGTTCGGCATCATCCTCGTCGTCATTTTGTCTCGAAGACGATGACGACGCGCGGACGAACGCGTGGCGGTTCAATCGCGACGACGACGACGACGACGACGCATCGATGGGACGGTGTGCGCGATGGAGTGGGCGACGATGCGCACTCGCTCGAGAATTTGGAGCGACTGTTTGGAGCGCGTGCACACGCATGGCGTTTTTGTAAAGAATCGTATAACCACCCCACAAAGAGAAAGAGAAGGAGAAAAAACGCGCGAAGCGGTTGAAAGAGCTGCTCGTGTATTTGTTTCGAGACTTTGACGTGCTGTAGTGTGTGTGTGTATATATATACGTATATATGTGTGTGTATATCAACTTTTGCGTTTCGCGGGGTTACCTGGATTCCATTTGGTGTGCGTTAATTCGCTGTTCTTGCGCTCTTTTGTCCAACGCTACTTTCAACGCCGTCGCCGCCGTCAATCCGAGAGCCATGACGACAATCACGATTTCAGTGCCCGTTAAAACTTTTGGAACGAGCTTATCCGCGTGCGATAACGCGTCGACGATTCGTTCACTCGTGATAGCGGCCAAGTCTGAACTTTTACTCGAAGCGGCTGCGGAGGAGAGTTTGAGTAAGCTTTTACCGCTGTTGCCGACCAAGGCATAGAATAAGGCCCAAGGGATGGAGCCGACCGCGGTGCCGAGAACGACTGCACGGATGCGAAGATCTCGAATAGCACCGAGAACGTACGAGACGACCGTAAACGGCGCGTGTGGGAGTAATCGTAAACCGCCGACGGAGAAGCTTTGTGAAATTACGTCTTCATTGACGATGCCGTTTTTCACGGCGGACATTTGCGCTTTCAAGAATCGTCGGATTGGCGAGTTGGATTTAACCAGCATCAGCTCTGGTGGTTGTTTCTTTGTAGTCGTTGTCGCAGCCACGATCGCACGCGAAAGATTCGCCGCGAATGCTGCCGCTAACGTTGCCCCAATAACGTTCAAAATGCCGCCCTCAATAACGCCAAAAAACAAGCCGCTCGCAATGAACAGCGGCATCGTCGGCATAAACGGCACGATTCCAGCTAATGCAATCATAAAAACGTTCGCCGACATGGCCATGGGAACGCCGAATTTCGCAATTGCCGCTTCAATAGACGTCACGGCAGTTTTGATGATCCCATTAGTTGTAGTGCTATTCGCGGTGACGTTCTTCGTCACGCTGGAGGAAAGCTCAAAATTCCTTCCAGCGAGAACAATCCCGAACGCGGCAACGATGAATGCCATAGTGACAAGAAATTGTGCACTCGTCACAAGCTGTAACGCGTTTCCCATCCATTGTCGCACTTTAATCTTCTTTGTTCTTTCCTTACCGAAGTTCGCTTTCCAGTGCCTGCGAACGGCTTTGAAATACTGTCGGTTTCGTAATTTTTTATTCGAGGACATCCACGACCATTGCGAGACGTACTCCAAAGATGCTTGAGAATACCTCGCCAACTTTTCTTTATCTATCAATAAAGTTCTCGTCAACTCGCCGGCTTTGGCGTAATCTCCAGATGGATATAACTCGCCGGCGTTCCCGGCGCAATTGGTCATGATGTCCAACAATCCACCCGCGGCAACTGCCACCACAGGTACACCACTCGCCATCGCTTCCATAACCACGAATCCCAACGTTTCTGATTCTGATGGCATCACAAACACGTCTAAACTCGCGTAAGCTCTCGCTAAATCCTCTCCGGTCAACATCCCGGTAAACGTCGTCCTCGTCCCTTCGAAGTGTTTCTCCAACGCTTGCCTCTCCGGTCCGTCGCCGATAATCGCCACGTTCGTATCTTCCGGTAAATGGGTCAAAATCTCTTTCAAAGCGTACAAATTTTTCTCCGCGCCGAGTCTTCCGACGCATCCGATGATTGGTCCACTCCTCCCTTCGGTCAACACGCGTCTCGCGAATTCCTCGTTTTTAAATTTCGGATTGAACGTCACCGTATCCACCCCTTTCTGCCACACTTGCAACCTTGAACAACCCATTTGTCTCAACTCTTCCTCCATTATTGCACTGGTCACCATCGTCGTCTGTGCGAATCCGCTCCAAATGCGAATCAAATCCCACATTCTGCGTTGTAAAAACCTCGCGATCCCAAACGCATTCGGCGTGTACCTCGGAATATAATGCGGAATGTGCGTGTGATAGCTCTGCACCAACGGCACCCCAAACATCTTCGAATATAAGATTGCCGCCCAAATCATCGTTCCTGGCGTCGAACAGTGTATCAAATCCGGTTTCTTCTCCTTAAAATCTCGATATACTCTCCCGCTCAATCCGGTGGACAACAAGAGCGTATCCGTGCCGTAAAACGGCAACACGATGCCTTTCACGCCGATAACTTTAGACCCGCAGTACTCTTTCGGCGGGTCCACGCACGGAGTAATGACGACCACTTCGTCGCCCAACTCGACCAAGTTTTCAATCAATCTCAAAAATCGATTCTTCATTCCACTCACGTGCGTAAACGGCGAAGGCTCGACGAAAATAGCAACTTTCCTCTTATTCGCCACCGCTGGAAATCTCCGCGCGGATTTTTCCGCGTCTTCGGCGCGAATCTTCTTACGACGCGTCGCCATCGCGTGCATCGGCTGGTCCAAATCCATGCTCAAAGAATTCGCGACGACGACCGCTTTCCTCGTCGTCGCGAGAGGCATCATCGCTCGTCGTCGTCGTCGCCCGAAGAAGAAGAAGACGTTTTGGAACGACATCTTCGAAAAAGAATAATCTCGACGTCTCAAAGCGTCGTTGAGGGGAAAAGAGCGAGGAGCTCCTCCCTTTAGGCGTCCTCCTCCGCCTCTGCCTCCTTCGCGAAAAGTCGTCGAAGCGACGAGCGGTGAGGCGTGCACCGTCGTCGTCGCCCCGACCAAAGCCATCTTCTTCTTCTTCTTCTTCTTCTTCTTCTTCTTGGTTTACGGACGGTTCTCGTGCGCGCGCGCAAAGTACTTAAGTGACACAATTTGCCTCTTTTGAAATGCCACCTGGAGGATATTTACCCTAAACCCTAAACCCTAAAAACGAGTTTTGTCACAAAAAAAGAAAAAGAAAAGAAAAGAAAAAAAAAAGAGAAAAAAATGCTCAAAAAAAGGAAAGAGAAGAGAAGCAGAGAAGAAGCGCTTCATTTCATCATCAGATGACGTCCTCGACTCCGACGACGAAGAAAAAGGAGGAGAAAACGATTCGGACGACGACGAAGAAGAACAATAAACGACCGCTGTTGCCGACGAACTACCACCAGAAGAAATCTCTGAAGAAGAAACTGGAGGTCCTCGCGAAGTACGAGCTGCTGAAACGAACGCCCGGGAAATTGGAAAAGGAACTGGCGAAAAGAAGGAAGAAAATCAGTCGGAGAGGACAGAAGTTTATGCCGAGAACGAGACGATAAACGCGACGTTGGAAGAAGAAGAACTTTCTCTCTCTCGCGCGCGCGAGTTGCGGACGACGAGGGCGTGCGGGTAGCCGTGCTCGCGAGTGATTCGAGATGGTCTCGTTGTGGAAGAAGAAGAAGAAGAAGAAAGAAGAAACGGATTCTGATTCCGCAGCCGCCGATGGGACTCGAGAGAAGAGAAAAGAGAGAGAAACGCATGCAATCAAACCGCTCTCGTTACCGCAAAATCCAGTGATTTTACGTAATCCAGGATGGCTCAAGCGCGTCGTCGAAGGTGCGTTTTATTGCGGGTGCGCGGGAGTGGCATCTGGTCTCACGTTCGCGTTGGTTCGCGGACGCCCGGTTTCGGTCGCGCCGCATTACGCGTTAAACATGGCGACGAATTTTGTCGTCGTCGGAGGGACGTTTTTAGCGAGTAAAGAGACGGCGAAGTTGTTGAGACAGAGAGAAGGGGTGGTGAACGATGTGGTAGCGGGAGGGGTGACTGGAAGTGCTATTTGGGGGTTGTATCGAGGTTTAAGCGGCGCGCCGAGCGGTTTTTTGTTGGGCGGCATCGTTGCCGGTATGGGAAGCGCGATGTTGAGCGATGAGATTGGTAAAGCCTTCGATGCGTTTGAGTTACCCGGGTGGTTTCCGGTGCGTAAAATTACTGAGGAAGAGGAAAGAGAGATGGAAGAGGAGAAGATTTTGCTCGGCAGAATGCGACGGGTGATGACGGGCGAACTCGACGAAAATGAAGCGGCGAAATTGAGGAACGAGTTGTTGGTTAGGGGACAACTGAAGAGGGAAAGAGAGAGAGATCGCATGACAAAGTAATACAATGCAATAATTTTTTAGACCAATAGTAAAATAACAGGACCGTGTGTAAGTGAACGAGTAATGGACGCAAATAATAGTTCTCTGTTACGTTTTTATGACATCCGAGACAAAACTCTCTCTCTCTACCCCTCTCTCTAGATATATCTCTGTCTAAATCTAAATCTAAATCAACTGCGTTGGCGTGGAATCTTTCAATAACTTTTTAAGCATCCCAAAACTGTTTGAAAACACACCGCCTTGACTCCCGCTCCCGCTGGTGCCTTTAATCTCCACTAACTCGATCTCAAACGGAAAACTTGGCATCCTCTCCGTCAACACCGGCGGCACGTGCTCTTTCTTCTCCTCGCACAAGGCTAAAATATGCGTTATCGTCCCACTCAGTGTCTCCGCCAAGTCATTCGCGGCTCGTTCTCGTTGCTTCTCTAGCGACTCCCCTCTCGAAGAAACGAGTAAGGCGTCCTCGTCCCACATCTCTAACGATATTTGCCACGTCTCCCATTTTCGTCCCAGTTTCTTCGTCTGAACATCCTCGTTTCGGATTCGGTTCGTCAACGAACTCATCGCGCCTTCAGAAATGCTGTTTTTCCAAGATGTCGCGTTTCGAGGACTGTTGTTGTTGTTGCTGTTGTTGGTACTCGTCTTCTTCGTCAGTGTCTTTTCGTAAAAGTGCAACAAGACGGTCACTTCTCTGACTCGATGATTTCCCGTGTGATGATGCGTACCCAAAGCAGTCTGCGCGCAGTGTTCGATCACTCTCTGAATCTTCTCGTCCAGATATTTTCGCACGTTTTTGACGACATCGTCGTCGTCTGTCGTCGTCGTCGTCGCTGTTTTCGCTCGGCAATACGTCACGTCGCAAAAGTCGCACGTGACGTCTTCGACCACTATCGGTCCCAACGACCGGCAAAAGAGAACGGTCGAGAGTAAACAGAGGAGAGTGTCTCGGATGTGCGAGGAGTCGGAAATGAGAAGAGGAGGGAGCGTGTGGTGCTCTTGCTGCGAAAGAGAGGAAGACGATCCGTGTTTGGGGACAGATCCTGACCCTCCTCCCCCGGTTTTCGAGCTCATGTGCGCGCGCGCGCGATTGTGTGCAACGCGATTTTTTTTTCTTTTAAAGTGAAGAAGTTGGGAAGAGCCCAAGACAAATAAAGAATAATAAGTTTGGACTCGAAGAAGCGGTGCGGGCGTAAATTATCTTTTTTATGGTAGTTATATTAGTATTACTCGACTCTCACTCTCACTCTCGCTCTCACCCTCTATTGATTATATGTTTATACGTTTCCTCCTTTTTTTAAGCTTCCGCACGCAAAGCTTCAATCTTCGCCTTGAGGTTCGCTTTCTTTTGTTCGTAGGATAATTTCGGCAACTTGAACTTCTTACCGGCGTCGGCTGGCTTAGATCTCGGCTTCTTAGTAAAACTCGGGTCCTCGCGAATCGCGTCGTGGATTTCATCGTACAAATCCTCCAATTCCGTCGGGTCTTGGTCCGCAGCTAAGTACTTGGAAAAGTGCGCCTCGTACTTTTCCGGTTCTTCCTCTTGCATCTCCTCCGCGTATTCCGCGACGACACCGCCCTTAATGTATCTCTCCAAAGTGTCCGGATCGTGGGATTTATCTTGCAAATCGTAACCTGCGAAACGCTTTTCGTTGTGCGGGATGTCCAAACCGCCATCCGAGGCGCCCTTCATCGCCGCGAACACTCTCGCCCCAGTGGACGTTCTCACCAAACCCGTATCCAAAAAGCACTTAAACGGTCTCGCATCCCCTTCCGCTTCGACATGATAATCTTCGCCGAGATCGTCAGTCTTGCCTTCGTACGTCTCCGCCAAGTTGTACTTGGTGAGCATGCGTCGAGCGCACAACAAACCAGTCGCATACGTGGCCGGGTAATTCGTGAAACCGGCTTTCAATCCGTATCGTTCCAATTCCAAGGAGTCGGCTTGGCAGACGGTCACATCGCCCGCGATGGTGGCGTAGACAATCTGGCAAATGACGCGTTGGTTCGTGAATCGGACGACAAATCGGTACTTCGGGGTATTGTACTTGTTCTTGTCTTGAGCGATGAGTGCACGGCGAGCTTGGTAATCGGTTTTACCTGTTGTTTTGTGACGACAGAGAGAAAAAGACGAATGGTAAGCACCGAGAGACCGAAAGGAAAAACGAGACGAAAAATGCGCGCTCGAAAAATGCGCTCGTTCGCGCGGACGCGACGACGCGTCTCGCGCTCGACCGTTCGCATCTCGCGAAAAATATCCATTCCAAGACGCGCTCGTCGCGTTGCGGCGAGATTCCCGGTCCTTTCCCGCCATCTCTCCCGCGCGAGATGCGCATCATCCTTTTTTCACAAACATCGCAAGCCCTCCTCCCTTCTCCACCCGCGTAAAGCGTGCCTATAAAATCGAAAAACGTACCCGCTCGTCGTCGCGCGAACTTCACTTGATACCGACTCAAGTACGAATTCGTTTTGTTCACGGAATTCGACTTCTTTTTCGCTTTTCTTTTACCCATGGTGCGATGATGATACGGTCGCGAGGCGCACTTTTAGTCGCGTTTTAAAGCGATGCGCGAGAGAATGTGGGATGATGAAAGAGGACTTTTTAGTAAAAGGGCCTTCAAAACCGGAGAACTCTGTTTAGGGTTTTTCTTTTTCTTTTCTAAAACCCTAAACAAAAAGTTTTGGAAAACAAAAAATCTTGAAAAAAAACGTCGAGCATCGAGTCAGCATTTGTTCCAATCGACGCGCAGAAGAGAAACACCACCACCACCACCGTCGACAACGCGAGACCACCAGAAGAGCGACGAGACAAAAGCGGCATCATCACCGTTATCATCATAATCATGTCGGCTTCGTCGTCGCTCTCTCGACCTCCTCGCAACGTCTTGTTACCGGTCGACATCGCGAACACCTCGGAAGATACGTGCACGTGGGCGTGCGAAAACTTCTTTCGAAATGCGGACACCGTCGTCGTGTTAACGGTGGCGAAGAAACACACGCAAGCGCACGGGAGTTCGTATTTTGGTTTGTCGCACGACCATTCCGAAGCGGAAGCGGTGCAGCACGCGCACGAGTGGATCGAGACGCACATAAAACCGCATCTGATGAAGTGTGGGTGCCGAATGGAAGTTCTGGTGAAGTTATTGGAGACGGATAAGCACCACGTGGCGGAGGCTATCGTTGAAGAGAGCAAGAAAATGGATGCGAATACGAATTCTCGTTACTACGAAGCCATAGTGTTAGCCTCTCACAAACGAGGCGCCATCAAGGAGTTCTTTTTAGGTTCAGTCGCGAACTACGTGTTGCATCATTCGAACGTGGCAGTGATTGTGCAAAAAATAAAATAACAATAACATCCACCCGACCGCGGCGAAATCCGCCGTGATTGAAGTCATCGATGTGTGTTTACATGAAGTCATTGATGTGTGTTTATATGGCTAGCTATAGTTTTCTTTTATCACGCGTGTATTACTATTGCTTCTTCTTGACGACGAGTTTGAGCTTCTCGACGAGCTCGCGACCGCCGACCCATAACGGGATGTCGAATTCGCCTAAAGAGTCTATGGGTTTGTCTAACATGATGGATTTGATGTCGAGGTCGACGCTTTTTTGCTTGGCAACCTGTAAAAGAGAGAGCGTGCGAGAGTTTAGTATCTTTTCGTTAAGTCACATTTTCAAAGAAGAAAAAAAAAGTGAAAGGAACGAGTTACTTTGAATGAATAAAGCGTCAGAATTTAATTTTCCTCACGTTAATGGCATAGTCCGGACATTCATCCAGAGGCGCTTATGCTCAGGTGACAATCGTTCATCACTCGCTTTCACGTTTCAAAGTTCCATTCTTTCGCACGGTTCCGAAAAAAGGAGATAATCGCGCACCTCTTTTACGACGTCGTCTTTCGTAATTGGAATGTTGAATACATCCGTTTTCCGCTTCGTCGTGCGTTTAATCGTCACGGGGTTCCCTTTCGTGAGCATTTTAATGGCTAATTTTAATCTCTGTTTATATTGGACAGAAAAACTTTTGTAAGTTATACTATACACGTATTCGACGAATAGAAACAAAGAGAGAGAGAGAGAGAGAGAGAAAGAGAAACGAGACCGGATATCGAGAAGAAGAGCGCTCAGTTCCACAGCCGGTTCGACAGCGTCTGTTATAAAGACTACGTCAACTTTTTTAGCGAAACGGGTTTCTTCGTCATCGCGCTCTCGTTCTCATTCTCTTTCAAACCGCAGCATACATACAAGAGCTCAGACAGCCAAGGGAACGCTGCTTTGTCTTCAGCGTTACTGTAAACGCGCGCGTTTGCGAACTCGGATACTCTAGTCCGAACAGGTTCAGAATCATCACAGCTTACGTACGTATACTTTTTCGACGCGTGTCGTCCAAATATTTAAACGATAAAACGAAACATTCGTACCTTCTCCTCCTCGTCTTCGTCTTTGTCTTCGTCCTCGTCTTCCTCTTGCCCTTCTTCTTTCTCTCGTAACGCCTTCTCTACATTCTCCTCCGTCGCGTATTTCGCCAGCTTCAACGGGATCAAATGGTTCCTCGCTCGTCCAGGTTTCACCGAAACCACGTCGCTCTTTTTACCCAAGTGTTTCGTTTTTTCTCGCAGCACCACCGAGACTTTTCTATTCGCGCGTTTGTATCGCCGAACGAAGACGGTTAAAGACGCCGGGAAAGAAATCGGCGCCACGGATTCGATTCGCCCATCGTTATTCTTTGGCACAAAAAAGTTTTGCGTCGACGAGAGCGCCAGAGAACTACCAGTCCTCGTCCCGCGACGCGACGTTTTTTCCGAAGAGCACGACGACGACGACGACCCCTCCGAGAGGAGGAGGAGTCTTCGGAACCCCGAGAAGCGACCGACGACGGTTGCCACGCGCGACATGACGGATGCGTCTCGAGAGGACTTCTAAAGAAAAAGTTTGGTCGGGAAAACTCCAAAACTTTTTTTTTGTTTCTAAAACCCTAAATAGTACACGCGTTTTTCCTCCTTCTCTCCCAAAGGGCTTGACCACACACCACACTCATAGAAGAAGAGTTACGCGAGGATGCCGACGCACTTGTGAGTAGTACCGTTTTTGTTTTACTCGTCGTCGTTCGTCGTCGTTGGTTTTCGTCCTCGTTCGAAGATCGCGCGAGGGATAGAGAGCGGCGGTCGCGTTGGCCGGAGGAGGAGAGGAACGCGCGCGCGCGCGCGTGGATTTTCACGCCTAAAAAAAAGTGGGAAAAAAGCCCGGGGACTTGACGATGGAATCGCAAATGTTGGGGGAAAGCGTTCCGTCGCGAGGTTTGGAAACGACGTTTGGACGTTTCCACGCGCGATGGTGGCTTTGTGTCGCGCGATGCGCGTGGGTGTATCGGAGTTGGGACGCGTTCGCGCGCTTTCCGGGCGCCGATTTCGATGTGTCATTTTCTTTTTTCTCTCTTCTTCTGTTTTTGAGACCTGCTGACAAATCTCATCACTCTTTTCTTTCTTTCTTTCTTTCTTTTCGCCCGCAGACACAAAAACCGCAAGAAGCGTGGACACGTCTCCGCCGGTCACGGTAGAATTGGGAAACATCGCAAGCACCCAGCCGGTCGCGGTATGGCGGGTGGTCAGCACCACCACCGAATCATGATGGATAAATATCACCCGGGTTATTTTGGTAAAGTTGGTATGCGCCACTTCCACAAACTCAAGAACCACTACGTTCGACCGGTGATTAACTTGGATAAGGTGTGGACGTTGATTGGAGAGGAGAAGAGAGAGGCGTGCGCGAAGGACACGAGCAAGGCGCCGTGCATTGACTTGACAGACTTTGGGATCTTTAAGCTTTTAGGGAAGGGGCAGTTGCCGAACCAGCCGATTGTGATTAAGTGCAGATACGTCTCGAAATTAGCGGAGACGAAGATCAAGGCGGTTGGCGGTGCCGTGCAGTTGGTTGCATAAACAAACCGCGCGTAAAAGTATTATAAACACATATCTCCTAGCAAACATAAAAACGTTGAAAGTATAATATATATATTAAACGAAGATTAGTCCAAAGAAATTATACATTTGTGGTACAACGCTCGATCTATTTATTACAAAGATTTAGTTACAACAGTCATCCTCCATATCTCACCGCCAACGATTCTGGCGGTAGCTCTTCTAATATACTCGGGTCTTTCTCTAGATGTTCCCTCAATCTCGTTTTTCTATCGGCTAAGAACGTGTTATCTAAGAAATCATCTTCGATGACTTTTCCGAGACCTCTCGCGGCTAAAACGCAGTGTCGACAATACGTACGGGTCGGCAATATGAGCTCGTCCGTCCAGATCATCGGTTCCCCGAACGTTTTCAGTTTACATTTCACGCACTCGCAGTTCTCGTCGCCTTCGAGTACTTTTGTACAATATTTTCTGGTGTATATCTCGTCGCTCCCTCGCACGCAGCACACGCTCAAGCTCTCGCCAACGACTTCGTTCGTGCTTATGTCTCTCGTTTCGACGCCGGTAAAGTTAAACTCCGCTTCCCTCACGGCTAAGGCTGGATATTCTTTCAGAGGAATTTCGAATCGGCATCCGATGAACGAGTGTTCTTTCGCTTCTTCCACGCTGAGCGACGCGATTTCTCTCGTCTCTGCGTTCGCTATGTTCCGTTCGAAGAATATCGGCGAGGTATGTGCAAACACCCTTCGGTATCCGTGCACTCTCACGACTCGAAAGTCGCGCAAGTTGGGCGCCGTAAAGAGCGCTGAATTTCGAGAGAGCAGAGAGCCGAAACCGACGACGGCGACGAAGGCCCCATCGCTCGTGATGGCGCTCGGCGGGGGGTGGAGAGACGTTATATTCGGCATCCGGAGGGAAGAGGAGGGGGGGGGCGATTTTGTGGGCATTTTTATGTAAACTTTTCTCTTTCTTTTGGATGCCAAACGTCCCCAATCTGTCGTCAGTTCCACCGTCGTCGTTTACGTCGTCGACGACGAGCGCTCTTCTTTCGTTGCGCAAATAGTGCGGTCCTAATGACGGAGCAGTATTCGCTCGGCCCGCCCGCGACCATCTTTTTCGCCGCGCTCTTCCTCCAACTCCTCCTCGAGAGCATCAATTATCTCTTGATACGACGGAAAAAAGCGTACGCAATCAACAAAGCGAAATTGGACGCGACGGTGTTAGAGCTCGATAAACTGCGAAAAGAGCAGAAGGAATGCAAACCAGACGACAAGAACCAGAAGAAGAAACTGGAGAAGAAGAAGAAAGGGCTGGATATCGATTTGGCGAACCAGACGAAACGGGTGAATTCGATGAAGATGAAAGTAGGACCGATGACTGCGATGTCCAATATTTTCTTTTTGAGAACGTTGAACTCAAAATTTAAAGGCGTCGTCGTCGCGACGTTACCATTCACACCTCCCGGGATGTTCAAAAACCTCTCCCATCGAGGCGTGGAAGGAAACGATTTCACACAGATGGGATGCACCGGATTCTATTCCCTGAGCGCGATGATTGCTCGCGCGCTCGTTCAAAAGTTCTTCGAGTTGAAGCCGCCTCGAAGAGTCGCCGAGGAGGCGTGGGAGAAGTCGCAGAAACAAACGGAAGCCCTCGTGAACATGTTCGAAAAAGATTCGAAAGGAGACGGAACGAAAGGCGAGAAGAAGGAGAAGAAAAACAAGGTGAAGATGATCGGTGGGAGCAAGAAGAGGCGGTGAGAGAACGGAGAGAGAGAGAGAGAGAGGCGAATATATGTTGTTAATACGCTTGGTACGATTAATACTTATGTACACATGCAATGAATTTCATTTAAACTTCTATAATGTTCTCTACTACTTTCGTATTGCTTTTGTCCGCGCCGTCGTCGAAGGAATCGTCGTAACTCCCGTCTTGGGAAAACCTCCAATCGTACTGGTCTAAACCGTCGCTTGGGTCCATCTGTAATAAACTCGCAAACTCTTCGACGTCGATTTGACCGTCCCCATCGCCATCAGCTTCGGCGATGCAGGATCGGATGAGCGCATTACGGCGCACGGCTTCGTTGCTTTCGTCGGATATGTCGATTTCCTCGGCGTTCCCGACGACAAAGTTGGCGACTTCGTTGGCGTCCAGGAGACCGGAATTGTCTTCGTCGAGCAAGTCGAACGCGCGCTTAACCCAAGACGGGTAGGATTCGGATTTTTCGACGGATTCCCAGTTGACTAATGCGGCGAGGAATTCGTTTAACTCGACGACGCCGTCACCGGAGGTATCTAACTTGGCTAACAGTTGTTCACTTTCGTTTCCGGTGACGTCGTAGCCGATTTCGTTCAAACCAACTTCGAGTTCGCTCAACTCGACCAAGTTATCGCCGCTCGTGTCTAATCGATCGAAGAGTTGTTTCAACTCTAAAAACTCTTTTTCATCGATCCCAGTCAGTTTTGATTGTTTAATCGGTCCGTTCACGACCATAATTTTCCTTTTCGTCTCGATACAGCTCGCAATCGCGCTATTTTCTCTTCTTTCTCTTTCAACCTCGCTCAAATCTTTCCCGATTTCACCCGCCAAGAGTCTCAACACGGATCTCTTCAACAAACCTTGCGTGGAGAAGCGTTGTAATCTCGCGACGACTTGACCGCCCAGAGCAATGCCACCAGAAACTTGTCTTCTCTGCTTACTCTTCCACTGAGCTTCGTTGGTTTGTAACCACGGGTGTAACAACGCCGCTCGCGCGGTCGGTCGTTTCTTCGGGTCGCGTTCCAACAGGTGTTCGACGAAATCCTTAGCCTCTTCAGAGATGACGTCCCAAGGTGGATCCGCGAGATCTAACGGGTCTTCCAAGATGGCTCGAAACACCTCCTTCGCGTTTGGTCTCTGATTGACCATGTCGCGAAACGGTAATCGCCCAGTCAACAATTGATATGCCACCACCCCACAACTCCACACGTCTGCCTCGGCGCCGTATTTTCGATTGATCACCTCGGGCGCCATGTATGACGGCGTCCCGCACCTCCTCGATAACGGTTCGTCACGGTTCTTTGGTAACTTCCCAGCTAAACCAAAATCGGTCGCTTTTAATGGCGCGTTAACGTCGTTATTTTTAAACAAAAAGTTATCCGGTTTAATATCGCGAAAGATGATCCCTCTCGAGTGGCACTGCGCGGCGGTTCTCAACACTGCTCGAATCAACCGCGCGGCGTCAGCCTCTCTGTACTCGTCGTCCGAGATCCTCTCCAACAACTCCCCGCCTTCGCACAAATCCATCAACAGATGTACCGCGTCGTCGTCCTCGAACGCGTCGTAGAGATACACGACGTTCAAACTCGCACCTAACTGTCTCATGCACTCTAATTCGTTCCTCAACTTTGAGTGATAGTATTCCACGGCGGTGACCTTGCTCGGGACTTGCGTCCAGGGAGCCTTCCGTAGCGTCTTCAACGCGAACGCTTCCCCCGTGCTCCTTTGTATCACCTTTCTCACGATCCCGTAACTCCCCGCGCCCATCGGTTCTTCGTCGTCCAAATCCTTCACCGAATACAACTCGTACAGGTCTCTCCGCAACCTGAAGTCCGGTTTCAACTGCGCCTTCGTTATGGACTTATCCGAGTTTGGCCCGTACGACGGGTACTCCGCTTTCGACGCTTTCTCCATCGCTCGCTTCGCGCGCCGGCGTCCTTCTTTCGACGACGGTTTCGGTGACGACGACGTCGTCGTCTTCGACTTTTTCCCGTCGTCGTCGTCCCTTCGGGTCCATCGCGACGTCAACAAAGTCTCCTTTCGGGACGACGACGTCGACCCGTTTTGTTCCCGGGGATCATCATCTTTGTTCTTGGAGAGCCAGTCGCTGAGAAACCCGCGCGCGATCGCGCGATCCCCTCTGCTCCTCGGTTGGTGTTGGTGTTGGTGTTGGTGTTGTCTTCTTCTTCTCCCGCTTCTCCCCAAAGCCGCATAGACGTTTCGCTCGAAGGATGCGCGTCGTCGTCGTCGTCCTCCTCCTCCTCCTCCGTCAAAAAGAGCATCGTCATCATCGGTGTCCAAAACGAATGCAAAGAACGCGCGACTTTTTTTTGTTCTAGGAACATCATCCCTCCTTCTTCTCCTTCTTCTTCTTCTTCCGACGACGTGTTTCACCGCGCCAAAAGGGAAAGCGGCGGCGTTGTTGGCCAACGCGACGAGAGAAGCACCACCACCACCCCAAAGGGGCATATTTCTTCGGTCTGTGGAGTAATTGTGCCGCCACAAAAACGTTTTCCCTTTTTTGAACACACAGGAGGAGAGAGAAAAAAGGATAAAAAAAAGTGCTCCTTGTCCATTTTTTTGAAACCCTAAATTGAAGTCCGCAGTGTTTTTTTTTTGTGGTATACACAACACACGTGTCAAAAAAAGGTCCTCTCTCTCTTTTTCTCTCTCTCTCTTTTCTCTCTCTCTCTTTTGAAAGAGGCGTCAAAAACATTTATATATATATATCTAAAAGGGAGAGAAAAGCAGCGCTCTTCTTTTTCGGGACGACTTTGACGGGAAAGAAGAAGAAGAAGACAAAGAAGAAGACAAAGAAGAAGAGATGGTTTTGAAAAAAGCGGCGACGTCGCTCTTGCAAGCGCTCGGGAAGGCGGCGCGACGCGCGATTCCATTCGTGTCATCATCCGATGATGATGATGCAAAAATCATCGACGGGAAACGAATCGCGGCGGACATTCGGGCGGAAATCAAAGAGGAGGTGGAGCGGTTGAAAGCGAAGACGGGGAAAGTTCCGGGCTTGGCGGTCGTGATCGTCGGGGAACGGAAAGATTCGCAAACGTACGTTCGGATGAAACGTAAAGCGTGCGATGAGGTTGGGATTCACTCGTTTCACTCGGAGTTGCCGGAAACGATTAGCGAAAAGGAGTTGATCGATGTGGTGAAAGGGTACAATGACAACCCAGACTGTCACGGGATTTTAGTCCAGTTGCCGCTGCCGAAACACATCGACGAGGAGAAAGTTTTAGGGGTTATTTCCTTGGAGAAGGACGTGGACGGGTTTCATCCGTTGAATATCGGGATGTTGGCGATGAAAGGACACGAACCGTTGTTTATGCCGTGCACGCCGAAAGGATCTATCGTTTTGTTAGAGAGAAGCGGGGTGGAGTTGAAAGGGAAGAATGCGGTTGTTGTTGGGAGAAGTAACATCGTTGGGATGCCGGCGAGCATGATGTTGAACAAGAAGGATTGCACGGTGACGGTGGTGCACTCGAGAACGAAAAATCCGAAAGAGATTTGTAGACGGGCGGATGTTGTAATCGCAGCTGCAGGGAGCGCGAAGATGATTAAAGGGGACTGGATTAAGAAAGGCGCGGCGGTGATTGATGTTGGAACAAACTCGGTAGAAGATAAATCGAAGAAGAGCGGGTACGCGTTGGTCGGCGACGTCGATTTTAATGAAGCGAAGAAGAGAGCCAGTTTCATCACGCCAGTTCCGGGAGGTGTCGGTCCAATGACGATTGCCATGTTGTTGCAGAACTGCTTAGATGGTGGTAAAAGAGCAATCGAAGGTACCAAGTGAGTGATAAAAGTTAGAGAAAATTTTCAACGCGTTGTGGTGTTATTTCCTCGAAGAGGTGTCATTGTTATCACAAAAATTTTATATTCTCTCGTCTCTTCTCTCTTCTCTCTCGCTCTTTTCTTTGCTGCTCTCTAAATATAATTAAATATTAGTCAAACACGTGAAAAATGCCCAAGCCTTCGTCTCCGGGCTTCCTGTACTTCTTTCCAGGCTGATCCAACGAAAATGCGCGAATAGATTGGTTAAATCCCTCGTCCATTTCTTCCCAAAATCGCTCCGGCGTGCTCATGCTCACCGTGTACGCAAACCCGTCTCTTACCGCAGTCACGCCTCTCGCATGACGATAAGTTGTCGCTTCGCCTTCTTTAGAGTTTGGCGAGCCTTGCGAAATGTACTCGTAATAATAGTACGTCGTTCCGTCTTCCTTCTCTTCCTTCACCGCGTTATCAACCTCCGCTAACGAAATTTTTTGCCCGCTCGCGACGCGCCCGGTCGCTTTATCCGCCAAAATCGCATTCGCCACGTTCTTTGCCGTCCATTCCTTCTCTGACTTATTCAACAACCTCGGTGGTAATTCTCCAACCGTCACCACCGCCGTCAACGGTCCTTTAACCGAAATCAACTCGTGTACGATTCTCTGCCTCGCATCCGGCGACATCGGCTCGGAACTCGAATAGGTATCGCGCACGCGAGACTCAGACCAAGGGATCGGCTTCCCGGATAAAGTTTCCATCGGGTACGCGAACGTAAACGCTAGGCTATCGCGAGCGACTTTCTTGAGCGGAATCTCGCGTTTTTCCTCGGCCATCGGCTCTGTCGGCGCTTCTTCTTCATCAGTTTCCGCTGCTTCGCCTTCCTCGGCAAAAGCAGTGCCCTCTGTCTTCGCACCGCTCTCCATCATCATCATCGCGAACGTTGCCATGGAAACCGTCGCCCCCAAAACGACTCGTCGCGAAGACGACGACGACGACGACGACGACGCGTTGTTGTTGTTGGTGCTGCTGCTGCTTTTCACGTAACTCGTGCTCGGTTCCTCGTCGTCCGTCGTCTCCTCTCGCGCTCGTTCGTGCGCCGTCGTCGTCGTCGCTGAAGGTACTTTGAGCGACGACATCGATCCACGCCGATGATGATGATGATGATGATTTTCGCGCACTAATCGGCTTTGTCTTCTCTTCGACGACTCAGACGACTCAGACGAAGAAGACGAAATATATCGAGAGGAAAAGACGCGTCGTCGTTGGTGCGCCCCGGCGTTGGCCACGCTCGTCGAGGCGACCACCCCGACGTTGCTCATGATGATGATACTTTCAAAAGCGCAGCAGCAGGTTTATAGTGGGGGTCGAAGAAGACCACCACAAAGCGCTACTAAATACAAAGTGAGAGGAGGACCATACTCGAAGTGAGTATTGATTTTATCCTGTGTTTTTTTTTCTTTTTTTTTTGTACCTTTTTTTTGCGTGTTGTTCAAAAATAATGAAAACTTTTAAAAATGGCAGAGATGATAAAAATGAGAGCAAAACGATGTATCTAGACACCGATCGCAGTATGAATATTGTGGGATCGGTTGCTTGTATATACATAGTCTATATTATACTGTATAGATTATTAAAACTTCATTCTAAGACTTTTTCGATTCTGATTCTATCTCTAGTACACATGATGATGTGGTGAATACATATGACTACAACGGCCTCTCTATCTAGTTCCACTCCTTGTACTACCTATTATTACCCGTCTCACGAGGACGGCTGCGCTCTGAACATGGCCACGCGATCACCTTCGTCGTCGTCGTCCTCGTTGTTGTTCTCGTTGTTGTCGTCGTCGTTTCGAAAGGAGGAGGTTGTAGTATTATTTTCTCTTCTTCTTCCGCGGGCGGCGACGAGAGCGGTCTCGCCGTCGGCGTCCAATCCTAACCGTCGATCGGTTCTCGATTTCAAGTTTTGACTGACCGATTGATTGACCAACCAGTAGATGCCATAGCAATAACACGAAATGAAAAGAACGGCAAACATTCCCAAAATGATGCCACCAAAGGAAGAGTTGATGTATCTCGAAGTGAACAACGTTTGGAGGAGTAAGGCGACGTTCGCGCAGACGACGACGCCGGAGAGAACGTTGGTTCCTTTCAACGCTCGGCCTTTAAGGAGGAAGGCTTCGCCGACGATGCGAGGGCTAGAGCAAAATTTCACCAATGGAATCAACGCGAAAGGGAGTTGAATGCTCAAAATCGCCGAGGAGATGACGATTAAGGTTTCCGCATCTTCGTCGCCGGCGATAAGGACGACGGTTAAGGACGGGATGATGGCGCACGCGCGCGTAAGAAAGGCTCTCAAACCCGGGTGGATTCTCAGCTTCAGGAAACCATCCATGACGTATTGACCGGCGAAGGTTCCAGTTATTGTGCTTGATTGACCGGAAGCTAACAAGGCAGTGGCAAACAAACCTTTTGCCGCAGAGCCTAACAGTTTGTTCAACATTTTCGGCGCATTTTGTAACGGTTTGTCGATCATCTCCGCGCGTTCCACCGGGTCGGTAATTTTCTGCATTTCCGTCGAGGCGACAATTACCACCGCAAAGTTAATGCACAAAGTCACCGATAAAGCCATCCCAGATTCGATGACGTTATATTTGTACGCTTTTTTCAAAGTCTTCTCGCTCAACTGGTACCCTCGGGTCAACACCAACGCCGAGTGTAAAAATAAGTTGTGTGGCATAACCACCGCGCCAAACAAAGACACCGCGATAAACAGCGCCGTCGTGCTCGGAATTCTCGGAATAGTCGCGCCAGCAATGACTTTTCCGACATCCACATTGTCGCAATAAAACAACTCACCTAAATAACACAAGGACATGATCGCTACTAACGACGCTATAAACGCCTCCAACTTTCTCACGCCAAAATGTTGCAGTGCCAAAAACACGAAGGTCGACAATGACGTCAAGAACACGCCGACGACCGTAGGTAACCCGAAAATCAACTTCAACGCTAACGCAGTTCCAATCACTTCTGGAACATCCGATGCGACTATCCCCAATTCAGACACCACCCATAACGCTCTGACTATTTTCTTATCGTACTCTTCGCGATAACATCTCGCTAAATGCCACCCGGTCGACAACGCCAATTTCACGCACAACGATTGTATGTGCAATCCCGCACCCGTCGCAAAGACTAAAACCCACAACAACTTATAATTAAACTGCAAACCCGCTTGTAAATCGCTCTCGAAATTCCCAGGATCCACGTATGCAATGCACATCAAAAACCCCGGACCGACAAACTTCCAAAACGTCTTCCAATCGAACGAGTCATTCGCGTCGCCTAAATCGACTTGCACGTCTGCGTTCGCGTTTAATTTGTCCACGTCTTCGTCGTCGCTGTAGTCTTGTTCGAACACGTTGTTGGATCCAACATCCCTTCCGTTTTCGTTTCGAGAGCCGCCGCCGCCGTATAACTCGTATCCACCCGAACTCGTCGGTTCAAATCGTGGCGACCCCCCAGACGACCCAACACCGTTCGTCGTCGCACTCATTGGAGCAGCAGCACCAGCAGCGCTTGCAACACCATCGCTCCTACTAAAACGTCTCGACTCGATCGGCACAAACGTCGTCGCCTCCAAAGTCTCGCTGTTGTGTGTCGACCCTTCCCCCCCCATCGCAAAGCGATTGCCCTCCTCCGTGGTGGACTCGTAAAAAAACGCCCCCCCCCGGTGGTTGTTCTTTCTGAAGGCGGCGCTATTTTTGCAGCTCTCTCGAATCTTTACAGCGCAAAGCTCTCTCTCTCTCTGTTTTGTATCGAGCAATGCGCTTTTTTCTCCCAAATCCAAATTACCAATCCAATCCTCCCTCTCTCTCTCTTTTTCTCTCTTTCTCTCTCCCAAAGTTCGCGCGTGTTGTTCGCGCTTCCAATGCAAATACTACTACTACCACTACTGCTACTAAAAAAACACCGCGCGTCTTCAAAGCGTTCTTCTTCTTCTTCCCAAAACGGATCTCTCTCTCTCTCTCTCTCTCTCTCTCTCTCTCTCTCTCTCTCTCTCT
>MDSZ01121735.1_pt1 | contig 27904 bp, 26 predicted proteins | sample 811201 | NCBI WGS metagenome assembly MDSZ01 (sample SAMN05326647, study PRJNA326480) | marine metagenome | isolation source: seawater | place: Indian Ocean: North | collected 2010 | reverse complement strand
CTACCTCTAAATCGGACGCTTATTTTAGTCTTATCTCCACCAAGAATAAAGCTTTTAATCTTTTTTAATTTAATATTATAGTCACCTATATCTGTAGAAGGTCTAAATTTTATCTCTTTAGTTACATTTCTTTTTACTTTTACTTTAGAAGAAGATATATTTTTCTTCTTATCAAATAAGTATTTACCATAATCTAGAAGCTTGCATACAACAGGAGAAGCATCTGAGGGAGAAACTTGAACTAAGTCTAAAGACGAATCATTAGCAAGCTTAAGAGCATCAGATAAATTAATCATTCCATGCTTTTCTCCATTAGAATTTATGAGCATTACCTCATCAGCTATTATTTTTTCATTTATTGGAGTTCTATTTTTTTTTTGTGAGACTATGGGAATACCTTTAGGAAATTTATTAAATAAGAATATATTTCATGAGCTACTATATGAGATAGCAAAAGTTGTATTATAGTTGTAAGCTTTTAACATATTTTGATAATGATTCTATACTAATTGAACATTTACGCAAAGTTTTTTTATCACTAACTATGGTTGAAGAAAATAATCAATCCAATTTTGATTTTGCAATTCAAAAACCTTCCTTCTATTTAATCTGCTTTCATGACCTTTCCAAAATTCAAAATAATAAGGTCTAAAAACAAAGCCGCCCCAATAATCAGGACATTTTTTTAAATCTTCGCTGCGTTCAGTTTTTTTATATCTCTCTTCTACTCTTTCATATGAATCAATTTTATTAGATTGTTTTGAACTTATGGCTAGAGCATTTTTCTTCTCAGATCTGGATTGGAAATATCTTTTGTTAAACTCTTTTGAAGTTTTTTTGATATTAGCTCTCATTCTTATTTGTACATTGATATTATTCCAAAATATTGTTACACAAACTTGATTATGTGAATTGAATTGCTTGGATTTTGGGGAATCGTAATTAGAAAAAAAGATAAAGTCCCTATGATCAATAATCTTTAGATTTACATATCTTGAATCAACAATATTGTTAGATTTACAAAAAGATGAAACAGATATTGCTTCAATTATTTTCTGATTAGCAGACACAGCATTATCATATTCCTCTTTAAATTTTAAGTATGGTGGATCTTGGCATTGGTTTTTAAAAGTAATCATAGATGCCTATTTTAGAATACATGATTAATTTTTATAAGGTTGTTTAATGAAAATAAGAAAAAGTGTAAAATTCAATCAATTTATTCAATTACATAAGGATGTTTTATGACAACTAAGACTGTACCTTTCTTTGAGTATCCTAGACTTTGGAAAGACGATAGAGATGATTTTTTATCAATTATCGATAATGTGTCCTCTTCGGGTGGTTTTATTCTTCAACAAGCAGTATTTGACTTTGAAAAAGAACTTGCTGAATATGCCGAAACCAATTATTCAATCGGTGTTGGTAATGCCACAGATGGGATGGAAATTTTTCTCGAAGCTATTGGAATTAGTCCTGGTGATGAAATCATAATCTCATCTCATACAATGTTAGCAACAGCTTCAGCAATAAAAGTAGCTGGGGGTAATCCGATTCCGGTCGATATTAAAAATGATGATAATCTTATTTGTCCAAGTGCGATTGAAGATGCTATTACAGAAAATACTGTTGGAATTATGCCAACGCAACTAAATGGAAGAATTTGTGATATGGACTCAATTAAAAAAATTGCTGAAAAAAAGGGTCTATTTATTGTAGAAGATGCAGCACAAGCGCTAGGATCAAGATATAAGGGTCAGCATGCTGGTACATTTGGTTTAGCATCTGATATCAGTTTTTTTCCTGCAAAAGTATTAGGTTGTCTGGGTGATGCTGGAGGTATTCTGGTTAATGATAAAGACCTTTACCATAAAATGTATCAAATTCATGATCATGGAAGAGATGTTGATGGTCAAGTTAAGAGATGGGGAAGAAACTCAAGACTTGATAATATCCAAGCTGCTATTCTAAGTTTTAAGCTAAAGACCTATAACAATGTTATTAAAAGGAGAAGAGAGGTAGCAAAAATTTATCATGAGCGTCTCAAAAATCTTAATGAACTTCAACTTCCAGCTTCACCTGTTTCTGACGGAGATAATTTTGATACATATCAAAATTATGAACTTCAAGCAGATAACAGGGATAAACTTCAGATATTCTTAAGGGATAATGGAGTTGGCACATTAATACAATGGGGAGGCTTGGCTATACATCAATTCAAGAATCTTGGCTTTAATCAAATTTGCCCTAATACTGAAAGATTTTTTCAAAGATGCATTATGTTACCAATGAATGTTTTTATAAGCGACGAAGATATTCACTACATTTGTGATAAGGTAACAGAATTCTATAGAAAATAATTTTGAAAAGAATATTTGATTTTATAATCTCTTTGTTTGGCTTAATTCTTCTTATGCCAATAATGCTACCTGTAATTATTTTGGTTTGGTTGCAAGATTTAAAATCGCCTTTTTATATAGCAGATAGGGTTGGTAAAAATAGAAAAATATTTAAAATGGTGAAGCTCAGATCTATGGTTATCGGTGCTGATAAGAGCGGAGTTGATTCAACTGGAGCTAATGATTCAAGAATTACAACAATCGGTAAGCTTATAAGAAAATTTAAGCTAGATGAAATATCTCAACTTTGGAATGTATTGCTTGGAGATATGAGCTTGGTGGGACCTAGACCAAACGTAAAAACAGAAACAGATATGTATACAGAAGAAGAAGGCTTACTTTTATCAGTAAAGCCTGGAATAACAGATTTTTCGTCGATTGTTTTTTCTGATGAGGGAGATATTCTTGCTAACAAAATAGATCCTGATTTATCCTATAATCAACTTATAAGACCTTGGAAAAGTAGACTTGGGATAATTTATATAAAAAATCAATCTTTAAGATTAGATATAGAATTAATTTTTTGTACCGTATTGGCTATCGTTTCCAAAAAAGATGCACTTAAATCGATAAATAAGAAACTATTGAGGCTTAATGCTGAAGATAATGTCACACGTGTTGCAAAAAGAGAAGATGAGCTTACTCCTTTTCCTCCTCCAGGTTCTAACAAAGTAGTTGAAAAAAGATAAATATTATTTTTTAAGCAACCTTAAAACACAATTTAAAATTTTATCAGTAGATAAATAATAGTCCTTTTCCAAGACTTTTGAAGTTGGGGCTGGTGCATCAGGTAATGCCAAACGTTCTGGAGAAGAATCAAGAATATTTGGTTGAATATTTTCTATAGTTTTAGCGATTATTTCTGCGGAAAAACCAGCTGATATGGTCCCTGGATCAACTACTAAAAGGTTTTTTGTTTTATTTACTGATTTAACTATATCTTCAACATTAAATGGGTTTAAAACTCTAACGTCTATGATTTCTGCAAATATTTTATGAGAAAGTAATTTTTCATAGCATTCCCTTAATAACAATGATGAATGCCCACTCCCAACTATAGTTATATCTTTACCATTATGAGTAATGACAGGTTTTTGATTTGCTAATTCTAATTCTTTGACTGGTGGTAATTCATCCTCTTGATCATACAACCATCTGTCATCAATATATATAACTGGGTCATTGCACAATACAGATGCAATTAAAAGATCTCTAGCATCGGCTACTGTCGATGGCATTACAACTCTAAGGCCTGGAACATGTGCAAACCATGAATGCAGAGCCTGTGAATGTTGAGCCCCTTGTTCACCACCTCTGTTGATTATTGATCTTACAGTTAGGCCAGGATGTGATTGGCCGCCGAGCATATGAGACCATTTAGCAGCTTGATTTACAATTGCATCCATAGCATAAATCATAAAATCCATTCTTGGATGAACTACAATAGGCTTCATGCCAGCTAATGAGGCCCCAACGGCAGCTCCAGTGCAGGCTGATTCAGATACAGGTGTATCAATTATTCTTTCAACACCAAATTTTTTATCTAAATCTGTCATAGAATTTCCAACATACCATGGACTCCATAAACCTTGACCAATTACAAATGTTTCAGGATATTTCTCAAGAAGATATTCAAATCCAGAAAGAATAGCTGTACCGTAATTAAATTTCTTCATTTTTCAATAATTATTTCTTTTTAAAATAAACATAATCTAAAGTTGCTTTTTTATTTGGATATGGATCTTTTATTGCCCTATTCCAAGCATCTTCAATCTTTTCATCAAGAATTTCGATATAGTCATCTTCTTCAGCTTTACTCCAGCAACCAGATTTGATCATCGCATTTGAAAGCCTCAATATAGGATCGCGTTCTTTCCAATTTTCTACATCATCAAGAGACCTCTCAACACCAACATCAATATCATCTCTCCAATCTACATGACCAAAATGGCGATATGTAACTAACTCAATAAGCTTTGGACCTGCACCTGACCTCATATCATCTATAAATTCTTTAGAAGATTCATAAGTTTTGACAACATCATTCCCATCAATGAGTTTGTATGGAATTTCATTAGCAATTGCAAATCTGGCAATTTTATTACTTGGCTGCCTCAATGAAATATGCATATGAGAAGCAAAGAGATTATTTTCAATTACAAAAAGGACAGGTGCATTTTGAACCTTTGCTAAATTGAATGATTCATGAACAACACCTTCTTCTACCGCTCCATCTCCAATATATACCACTCCAATATCTTCTTTGTTTTGCATTCTCGACGCCATTGCAGCTCCAACTGCTAATGGAACAGTCCCTGAAACAATTGGAACAGATCCATAAAATCCACTATCTTGGTCAAATAAATGCATTGAGCCCCCCATACCTTTTGAGAAACCAGTATCTTTACCTAGTATTTCTGCAAATAATCTATAGAAATCTGGATTTAATGCTAGCAAATGCGCATGAGATCTATGGGCGCCAAATACACGATCAGTTGATCGAAGTGATGACGATACTCCTACAGCAATTGCTTCTTGACCAGCACCAAGATGAACTGGTCCGCCAATATGACCATCTTTCCTTCCAAGCGCGAGCCTATGTTCAGTTTTTCTTATTAAAATCATTGATAATAACATTTCCTTTAAAAGACTTGGATTTAAGTTACTTAAGGAAATAGGGCCTTGAAATTTAGTCGGATCTGATAGGCCCTTTAACTCGCGTTTCATAATTTTTGTGCTTTAATTTGTGTATTCTATATTATATAAATGTAGATTTCTCAAAAATTTTAATTTTCATGGTAGATATCTCTTGAAAAAATTTTTTCTTTAACATCATCAATTAAATTATCAATTCTGTTTGTAATTATGAGCTCACTCTTATCTTTAAACTCTTTTAGAGATTTTATTATTTGAATATCATAAACGCTATCTTCATAAATCAAGGGTTCATATATAGCAAAATTTATTGTTGGATTTATTTCTTTTAGAAGACTTATTAAATCAATAATTGATGATTCACGAAAATTATCTGAGTCCTTTTTCATAATTAATCTATATATTCCAATATTCTTCTTACCAAGTGAATTGATATAGCTAGCTAAAAAAGATTTTCGTAATGAGTTACCTTCAATAGTTGCTGTAATTGACATTTGTGGAATTGAACCAAAATTAGACTCTAGCTGCCTTGAATCTTTTGGTAAACAGTATCCTCCATAACCAAAAGATGGATTATGATAACCATCTCCTATCCTCTCATCACTTGTAACGCCATCAATTATTGATTTTGTGTCCAATCCTTTTTCTATTGCAAAAGAATCGAGTTCATTAAAAAAATTCACCCTATTGGCTAGATAAGTATTAGAAAAAAGCTTTACTGATTCAGCCTCGTCACTACCCATAAAAAAAATCTTTGGCTTATTTTGAGCAAAATCTAAAAATAATTCTGATAACTCTATTGCGAACTTATTCTTTGAACCAATAATAATCCTATTAGGAAATAAATTATCATGCAATGCATGGCCCTCTCTAAGAAATTCAGGAGAAAATATAATTTCCGAATTACGATATTTGTTTCTTAAAATATTTGTATAGCCAATTGGAACAGTTGATTTAATTAAAATTGGAATACTTTTATCATGTGAAAGAATTTCCTTAACAGTTTCGTCAATTATGGAAGTATCAAAATTGTTACTATCGTTATCAAAATTTGTTGGCAAAGCTAAAATTACTAGGTCGACATCCTCAATAGAATCTTTTAAATTATTTGAAGTTTTTAATTTAAGTTTTTTGGTATCTAAAAATTCTTGAATATTTTTATCCTTGATGGGTGAAATTTTTTGATTAATCTTTTTAAGCTTTTCCTTATCAAGGTCAACAATAGTGATTTCTTTTTTTTGGCTCATTAGAACTGCTAATGAAAATCCAACAAAACCAGAGCCCACAACTGTTATCTTTTCGAGCATATGAATATTAAATCTCCTATTTTAAATATTATAATTTATATGTTTATCTAAAACTATTTAGTTGCTCTCATTGTGAATTTAAATGATGATCTTTTAACATTAAAAAATTTATCAACCCTATCGGAGATTTTCTTTATTTTTTTTTCATCTAGAAATAGATTCATTATTGGAAACAACCACGTAATAGAACCAAAAAAATTTAACTCAACATTAGTAAATTTTTTTTTATATTTTTTTAAAATTTTTAAATTAGGCATTCTCTTCAAGGTGCTCTTAGATCTGTTTCCTTTTAGGTAGTGTATATATCTGTTAATTCTATAAATTGGATTATTTGATAATGAATCAATGCATATAAAATTACCTCCTTCTCTGAGAACTCTATAGATTTCATTCAGCACTTTATCGTTATCTCCATAACTTAAACTTCCTGCACAACAAACAACATCAAAAGACTCATCCTCATATGGCAAGTCTTCGATATCAGCGATTTCACTAGAGAAATTTTTGTAGTCCTTAAATCTATTAGCCATTACCCTCACTGATGATGCAGATATGTCTGTTGAAATTACATAATTGTTATTCTTAAGGAGGCTCTTGGTATTTTCTCCCATTCCGGCTCCAACCTCCAATATTTTAGAGTTATGTTGAATTTGATTAAGTAAATCCTCATAAAATTTTATTGAAGTATTTAGATATTCTGGATGGTTGTTTGATTTTATATGAAGTGATTTATTAAGAACATTGGTTGCTCTGCTCTCATATCTATTTTTTTCAATATTTTTATCGTTCATTGATTACAATTTTTTCAATATGATTTACCAAATCATCATATACTTTATTAAATTCAAACTCTTCAGAATATAAATTATAAGCATTTGTTGAATATTGAATTTGTTTTTTTTCGTCTTTAATTAATTCAGTTATTTTATCCGAGAGACTCTCTCCATTAGAATATCGAAAGCCAACACTATAATCTTTTATAAGTTTTTGTATTTCACCATCAAGCGGACAAAAGAAAGGCTTTCCTAACATTAAAGAATCAACTATTTTATTTGGTGTATTATTTGTAAAATTATCTATATTTTTATATGGTGCTATTGATGCAACAGAAATTTCAGCAAGGGTTTCTATTTTTGCCCTATCTACCCATCCAGGAAAAATTACATTTTCAAGATGTGACATCTGTTTCTTTACATCATTTAGATAGTCTCCATCTCCACATAGAATAAATTTAGATTTAATTCCAGACTTTGCTAGATTTTCTGCAGCTATTTTTATAGGTTCGAAGTCAAAAACAGACATAAAAGTTCCAACAAAAAAAATATTTGAAGTATCTTTATCTATACCTAAAGTATTCCAAAAATTAGATGCTTTTTGAATATCATTTTGGTTGATGTTTTCTCTGGGGGACGTAAGTCTAAATACTTTATCAAGTTGCGTTTGTTTTCTTTTTGAATAATTCATTATCCAATTAATAAATGCAGGTGCCATTGAAGAAATACTTGTAGAGTTATTAATTGTTTTTTTTGAGAAATGAAAGTAAGGATGAAATACAATCCTAGCAAATGGTCTTAAAAAGCTTGGGAAGACATCAACAAACATTGATGGCCATAAATCTTTAATATCTAAAATAATTGGTATCTTCTTTTTATTTAACCAATTTGACATAGTATATGCCGTTTCGATTGGTGGATATCCTATAAAGGCTATATCTGGATAATCTTTCTGTTTGCTTAGTAAAATTTTTAATTGCCTAGACATATCATAATGATCTATTAGCCTTGCTAGGCCTATATGTTTTTTGTAGCCTCTACTTGGAATAAGACGAATCTCCAATTTTTCATTTATCTTATGAATTTCATATTTTTTAGTTCTATGATTTTTTTTCTGGTGATTAAATGCTGAGCTCCATAAAACAACATCATGACCTTTTTCAACAAGCTTGTTACTTAAATTCATTGCTCTCATTGGCCTTGGTTTTCCACTATCAATATGAAGCGGCTCGCCAGTTTGAAGAATCCAAATTTTCATATTTTTATTTTTACAAGATTTTTATATACATAGCTCTGTATTAATACTAATCCAATTATAGCTAATGGTATTATGGAAAAAGTATTTGAATAAAAAAAAGAGATACATGCTATTAATAAAAGTAAGTTATAAACACCTCCAATAAATGATGAGCCATCTTTTGCTATTCGTGCACATATAGTTAATATTAACGCATACCATATTCCAGCTAGTACAACCCCAAACATACCAACTGCCAAATAACCGTCAGGAATAATTCCTATTGCAGTATATCCTGTTATGTAATTTCCAAAAATATATCCAATAATTCTATTTGTGGCTCCATATGTGAATGGCATATCTTGAAAATAAAAGAAAATATGATGCGTCATGTATAAGGGATCTAAGAAAATTCTTGAATATATTACGCTGGTACCCAATCTTATAATTTCAAAAATTTCATTACTAACTATATTTCCTTGCATAATTATTACTGTAAAAAGGCCTATTAAGATAAAAATTAAAGCAAAAAGATCTAAAATTGATATCTTGGTTCGTTTGACAAACAAAGTTACGATGTATGCAAATGATAAAATTACAACAGTTTGCCTTTCAACGGAATTCATTAGTACTGTTAGTGATAAAAGTGTAACAAAGAATCTTGATTTAGCATTTGGTGCAAAAAATACTGCCAATGGAGCTATGATTCTTCCATAAAGAGCAAAAATTAACTGAAATGCAGATGGAGCAGAATAAATAGCAAATCTTGGTACGCCTTCTCTTTCTTCAAAAAAAGCTAACATACCTGAGTTTTCTGGGCTTATTAAATAAAAGTAAACAAGAAAAGGAATTGAGATTATAGAAAACCAATACACACTCTTATAGCTAACTCTAATATTATTTTTATTTGATGGTTTTAATGCTTTGACAGAAGGCGGTTTAACAATTTTTGAGTTTGGAATTATTTGAGTAAATCTTATAAAAAATATAAAACCTATTATTGTTGTTAAGAAGAAAAGTTCTACGCTAAATAAAACAAGTATTAAATCAAAATCCTGAATCCATTCATTTAGAGCAAAAATTGGAACTATAAATAAAAGAATATAAATATATAAAACAGATTTAATTAAATTCTTAACTATTAATAAATTTATAAATATTAGATGAGGCAACGCCAATAGAAAACCAAAAATTAAATTAATAACAAAGGTCAGGTCATAAATTTGTTCGCCTATAAATTCCAATTTAAAATCCTTTAAGACCTATCCAGGAAGTATCCATCTAGTGGCGCAAGATGTTTTTGCATTATTTCTAAAGGGAATAGAGAACAAATACTTATACTGTTTGTATTATAATTTATGTAATCTCTTTTTTTAATATCTAAAACATTATAACTATCTTGAGACCAAACATGATTAGTTTTGTTTAAAGTAAAAAATAATTCAATTCCATTATTAGTATAAAAAATCGAATACCAGTCTGGAAAAAACTTTACCTTATTTTTTTCTAATGAATCCCATATCCATTCTAAAAGTAAAGACTCCTTCCTCCACAAATCATTATATTCATAAACCTTATCTATTGGCTTTATTATCATAGGCGAATCGCTTTTTAAATAATCTGATAAAACAGACTTAATTTTTATAACATCTTGATTTTTTATTATAACTACCTTTTCGATAATGAAGCCTCTTGTTTTCTTTGTATTGTAACTATCTAAAGCATATGAAAGAATAGGATTAGTTCCAAATAGAAAAAATCCAAAATATGCATAAATTCCATACTCATTTGTACCTAGAAGATATGCTGTAAAGAAAAATATCCAAGAGTATAAAAAATAGTAATCAAAAAACCTAAGGAGCTTTGATTGATTTAGAAACATAATTAGCGTAATTACAAAGAAGAAAATTGAGTTATTTGATAGAAAAAAAATTGGGAATACAAAAAATATTGGGATTATAGAAAATATTGCTGATTTAAATGTATATGGTCGACTCAAGATATCATTTTTGATTGATTTAGAACTAGGTTTAACTCCTATAATATTAAATACATTTTTAATGGCGACAATTAGGTCTAGTGTATTTAGAGATTTCTTTGAAATTATAACTATATTAAAAATAGCATTTATACTAAACGAGATAACAGCACACAACAAAAGGTATAAATAAATAATATCAAATGTAATCAATAAATTTGTAAAGAAGAAGATTGAAAGCAGCAGTGCTACGCTTACTGAAAAATTGGCTGCAATAAATAATAAGCCAACACTCAAGATGTTAAGATCAAACGCATCTATGCTCATTATTCCACATATGGACAATATTAAAGGGAAAATTTGATAGTTTCCTCTTTCAATTATTAAAAAATATACAACCCCAGAAGTAACAACAATTAAACTTATATATAAAGCACTGCTATTCAAGAAAAACATATAACTTAAGAGTAATATTGATATAGAGATTAATGCATACAATCTTCTACCTAAAATCTTGTAACATATATATATTGCAGAAAATGATTGATAGAAAAAAGTTTCTAGCTTAAGCTCGCCCGCTTCTTTAATAAAAATATCTTTATTTCTAAGTAATCTAAGCTGCCTAATATAAAAAAAACCTATTGATTTTGCATAAAAAGACTCGCCTTTAATCATTTCTTTAATGGCAATCGGTGTATTAATTAAAATTTGTAATGGCCAAAAAATAATCAATAAATATTTCATATCTTCTTTCTCTTGCTAAAGAAATAATTATAAATTTGCTGTCTCTCTTTTTTTTGGATTGTAATTACGCTCAAAATTATGATAGTGCATGGGTAATTTATATACCAGGGTATGATTTGTAAATAAAAATTATTAATTAATGATAAGACACAAATAAAAATTTGAGTAAAGTAAATTCTTAATTTAAACCCTACCTTCCAATTTTTTTCACTAAAATAAATGCTTATAAGAATTAGCAATATAAAAGAGATTAAGGTTGATATTGCTGCACCAGTTCCAGCATAAGATGGAACTAATAGTTGATTAAATCCTAAATTAGATAAAGCTGCTATTAAAAAAATATAAAACATTAAATTTGTTTTTTTATTTTTCCATAAACCTGCAGAAACAAGCATATAGAATCCATAAAATAATGGCGGCCATACTAATATAAGGGCGATATCAGCAGCAGCATAAAATGGAGCAGTAGACATTATTTGAATTATTTGCTCTATTAACATTGATAAAGTAAGAATACCCATGCAAACAAAACCTATATAAAATCTTGCTATTAATCTAAATGTGTTTTTACCTTGACTGCTATGCATAGCTTTCATTGAAATAGGCCACCAAGCTTTTCTAAAAGTTTCTATAAATATTGACATAATAAGAGCTATTTGCGCAGCAACTGCATAAATACCAAGTATTTCGGGTCCATGATAAAGTTGAATAAACCAACGGTCCATTGCATTAAGAGCATAGAAAGCTAAACCTAATGGAAGTAAAGGAAATCCAAAACGTAACAGCTCAGGCCACCAATTATAATGAAGTTTTGTAAAATCAATATATTCTCTCACTAAATACCATCCAATTATTGCTGTAATAAATGCGGCTGCAGTAATTCCTACAAAATATCCTAAAATACTAAAATTAAATACTAGTAGGAGAGTTAATATTATTAATGCCGCTAGAGCGCTATTTAAAATGCTAATTATGATATATGGCCAAGGTCTAAAACATAATCGAAAAATTTCAATACTTTGACCCATTAATGTTGCAAGAAAAGCACCAAAAAAAGCAACCAGGAAAAAGACTAATGATAACTCCCCACCAAAGAACCAATTATTTATGAGTGGCGATAAAATGGTTGAGATTAAGATAATGGCTAAGCCCCAAATAATTCTCCACTGGAGAATTGAGCTAATTATTTTTTTTTGTTGATCTTTTCCTTTATTTTCCTGTTCAAAAAAAAAGAAAGATTGTGCTGAGTCTAGTCCCATTATTAAAATAGCGCTAAGTAAGGCGCTTATAACAGTCATCATTTCAATCTGACCATATTCAAGAGGAGTAAAAATTCGGGTATACACAGGTAAAAGTAAAAATGGTATGCCTTTTGATAAAGCGCCGCCTAAACCATAGATAATTGAGGTTTTACCTAACTCTTTTAATACATTCATAAAGGATATGATTTGTTTTGATAATTAATAGTTCTTTTTTATGGCGCGAAGAAGTAATTTATTTGCTGCTTTATAAGCAATATCTTCATTTAAGAAATAACTGATTTTTGGATTTAATGAATAATCTTCTTTATCTAGGACAAGTCCTTCATCAATCCTGCTAGTGACAATATGTAGGCAAGCACTCTGATTAAATGCCTTAGATTTGAGGGCTTTGGCAATAGATCCAAGCCCTCCAAAGTCGGGTACCGTAGCAGCATGAATATTTAAAACAGGAACGCCTGTATCTAAGATTGCTTTATTAATAATTAGTCCCGCTCTATAAAGAATTAACCTTTCAGGCTGAAAGTTATTTATAACCTCTAAAATATCTGAATTGGATGAAATGCCATCTAGTGCTTTATCTGGTTTTTTTTCTTTTCTAATAAGTTCGCATAAAGCCATTTTTAAAATTAAACTAAAACTAAGAACTCTTCGTTGAAGGAGATTTTTAACTCTCTTGATATTGGTAGAGCGATCTATCAAGATTTTAATATTACTATCAGTGGTATTTATTTGAGCTAAAGCTTCGCCAGCTATTTTATCGTTACCTAAGACTAAGAGTGTTTTTGTCATTTTGTTACACTAAAATTTATAGTCGTTTTGCTAGCCTCTCGAGAATTTGGGCAATCATCACCAATATGTTTATAACATTTAAGATCTGGAACACTATATTCAATGACCTCACCTAGCTGAATGCCTTTTACAAGATATTCATTCATGACTTCTTTTTTATTGGGAACTCTTACTGGGTAATGTGAGTACGTAGCTCCTTCAATTATTGGAGGTAACATCCAGTCCTTTTTAGAAATTAGATTTTTTGAATAGTCAATTGCCTTTTCTTTTCTATATCTGATTATTTCTGGATACTTATCTAATTGCACTAATCCAACTGCAGCCTCTATATTTGAAATGCTTTCAAGATAATCTGGAGGAAATTGAATATTATCATCCAGATGATATGCTTTGGTAAAAGTATCTAAAAGCTTTGTATTCTTTTGTATCCAACATGTAATACCATAAATATATTTGTTAAATGCTATATATATTGCAAAAAGATAGGATCTTCTTTTAAGAGACTTTAGAAAAGTAGTTTTTTTAAAATTAGAATCCCTCCATGCCCTAACCTTATCTGATAAATCTTGATCTTGAAAAGTTAACATGCCCCCAAAAATAGAATGCATTATTTTACTAATATTAAAGGCATAAACCGCTACATCACCAGAAGTGCCAATCATACGCCCTTTATATTTAGCGCCAAATGCATGACAACAATCTTGCATCAACCAAATCTTATTACCAAAACGCTCCTCGCTATCTTTTACAATCTTTTCTAAAGCTTCTATGTCTTGAGGATAACCAAATGTATGTGTTGCAATTATTGCCCTGGTTTCTTTGTTGATTGTTTTTTTTAATTTTTCTAAATTCATATTGAAATCATTAAGATTAATATCAACAAACCTTGGAGTATTACCACTAAGACTAATAGAGTGAGCTACAACAGAGCATGTATATGCAGGCATAATTATTTGTGCATTCTTTATACCTATAGCATTAAAGAATGCCCATTGGGCAGAGCGTCCATAAGGAAATGCAATTGCGTCTACTGCGTTAAATTTTTTTGCAAATTTTTTTTCAAATTTTCTTACAGCTCCAATATTCAAACTAAATATCTTCAAGAATTCTTTAATGCCCAATGATGGTCTAAATCTAGGTATCATCTTTATCTCCATTCATGATCTCGTCTTGAATTTGCCAATACCCCTGACTTGCCATATGAATAGGCACAAAATTATTGATATCCTTTACCAATGTAAATCTACTAGTTTTTGATGTTTTATCTTTAAATCTTAGTTTCTTACCAAGATATATTGTTCTTGTATTTTTTATTTGCCAGGGTTTCTTTTCTCTAATAAGAAATTTAACTAAGGCTTTTTTTACCCATTCTCTAAACTTAAATGATTTAAATAAACTAACACTACAAAACCTCAACACTATGAATTGCAAGGGACCTGGCCTACTTTTTGGCATCGGTCCAATTTTACTAATAATTTCTATTGTTTTCTTATCACTGCTGAAATTTACTAAACTTCCAGAAAGAGAGCTGCCATATTTATTCTTATTATTTTTAATAACAACTCCTCCATTAATTAGATTAGGTGATCCGTTGCAATAATGATAAATAATACCTCCCTTAGAAGTATTAATAATTGTGTAGTAATCAATTCCTCGATCTATAAACAATCCAGCTTTATTATAAAAATGAGTAAAGGGTTGGTTAGACATAAACGGCAAAAGAGGAATATTATCTGAAGCAACCTCTTCCTCTAACAATGAAGCAGCCCAGCAATAAGAATTAAATATAGGTATTAGATTAGGCTCATCAATGCTTGATAAAGTAATAACTTTTTTACTACGAATACTCTCAGTCATAAAGTTAGAGAGAGCTGCAGCCTTATTATTGGTTCTGCTTAAGGCAAGAATTCCTGCTGGGATGAAAAATCTTGTGCAACGGCTTCCATAAAGACCGCCAAATGAACCATCTGGATGAGCAAAATTCCATAAAAAATTTATTGATTTAGCTAATGGTTCTTCCAAATTCAAGTCTGGTCTCTCTAGATGTATGAAGGCAAGATAGTATGTACATAAAGTTTGATAGCCTGGATCAGCTCCACTATATTCATCAAACCATCCTTCTGAAGATTGGTTACTCAATATTCTATCTAAAAGTAATTTAGCTTTCTTTTCAGCTACACTGCTATCCGTAAGTTTTACCCACATAAGCAAAGCAGCTGTTGCAGTTGCTAGATGATTTGAGATCATTGCATGAGTTTCATCAGCTTTGATTAAATAGCTTATCATTGGTTCAATTATTGCCTTCCATTCTTGTTGCTTATTTTTATCAATATCCTCAGAAAGCAGTTCTAATGCGCAAAGAAGATCAAAAGCAACCAAAGCCGTTACACAATATGAGCCTTCATTAGGAAATGCCTCTTCTAAGCTACCCGATGAATTTGTTAGATTTTTTGCTCCCTTGTATATGGAGTCAATTCTTTCAAGAAAAACTTCTTTATGTGTAGGATAAGGCCAAAGGTTACTTTTCCAGACTCGAGTAAGCCCATGTGCCACTCCTTGGAAAGTTCCATTTCCAAAATCTATAAGTCCCCATGCCCAATGGTAACGATCGCCCATGCCATAACTTGAGCTAGTTTTATCTCTATCAATAAGAGCTAAAATTCTTGGTAGATTTGCCTCTATTTCATCCTTGTATGGGTTAGAAGAAATCTGCATTAATTTGTTTCGCTATGTTTTATTGGTTTCAGGATTTCTGTAAATCCTTTTGACCAACCGTAATCATTACTTAGGGTATGAGGGTGCCAAAGTACAGCCACTTCACCAGATACATCTCTACACTCCTGAATCCATGAATACATTTCTTTGTTGCGTTCATGATCATTTAACTCTAAATAATCATATAAATGAGAGTCCATAAGTATAGATGGTAACGCTTCTAATTTAAAGCTATTACCTGTTTTTGGATTCCATGGATTCCATCTAATTAAACTAGAATTTCGAAATCCCGGCCTATCATTAAACATTAAGGTTGTATCTAACTTCAATCCTGCTCCTTCTTGAGCCAACCATGTATTAGTCCATCCAAATCTAAGCCAATGTTGCCTTACAGCTGTAATATTCTTACCGCAAGCACTTTCTAGTGCTTTTTTTTGAGCAAGCAAGTTACTCACATCATTCCAACTTTCAAATCCAGGATGCAGTCCAATTTCATGATTGTCATTAATTAGCTTAGAAAAAATTTTTTTTACTTCAGTTGAGTTTATTTTGTAGCCTGGATCAATTAACCACCTCTTAAAATTTTTTCGTCTTAAATCAGCATAAAAATGGAATGTACTTATAATCTCAGAATCCTTTTCTTCTCTTAACAGTTTATCAAAAACCATCCAATCATCACTGCCAAGAAAAAACTTAAAAGCTTTTTTTATTTTAGTTGCGGCAATTTTATAATTACCCTTAATCAAGGACCTCATAGAGTTAAATATTAAAAATATTGACTGTTTAAGTCTAATTGGAAACGTTTTTTTGATAGCATCAACATCATGGGTCATATTTATCTTAAGAATGGGCAGGGGACCAAATATAGATTTTGAATCCTTATTATTAATCTTTGCAGACCATTCTCTCAGGAAAAGTCCTATTCTATTTACCCACGCATGTTGCCATACTCTTTCGTCCCAGTCTTTCAAACGAAAACTATAGGAGTGAATTGGTCCAAACTTCTCTTCCCATAGCCTTTCATGCCAACATTCAAGTAAAAGAAAAACTGCTAGAAACCAATCAATGTGCATCCATAAGTCTTCTCTGGGGCAAGTATCTATATTAGGCAAACACTCAGTTGGAACTAAAATACAACCTTCTACGCCGCATTTAGCCCATTCTGGCAATTCAATGGATTCCAGTTGTAAAGAACTTTTAAATTCAGGAACAGATTGCTTGGTTACTACAGGTAATTGATAAATTAGGTTTAAATTATTAGGCCAGTACTGAGACAAAGCATTTACACAATGCTTTTTAATCGCTAAAGTATCTGGAAGACTAATTTTGGAATTATCTGTCATCTATATATATCTGATGCCAAAGCTCTAATGACAAAGCTCCCCATAACTGTCGCCCTCCAACTCCTTGACTATCAATCATTTCTTCTAAAGCAGTTCTCTTATAAATATCTCTATTAAGGCTTTTTTGAGATAATAAAGTATCAGCTACAAAATCCCTTACCACACCCTTGATCATCCATTCCTTAAGAGGAACAGGAAAACCCATTTTGTCTTTTCTTTCAACTATAGATAAAGGAAGCCAATCTTTGATAGCTTTTTTTAAAATATGTTTAGTCTTTCCACCTTGAAACTTTAATGGTGGTGGCATTTTCGTAACAAGATTAACAATCCTATAATCAAGCAAAGGAACCCTAGATTCAATAGATACTGACATGCTGACTCTATCTTCAATTTGCAGAAGAGCAGGGAGTAAAGTTTTTTGATCAAAATAAGTCATCTTATTTATATATGAATCAGTTTCAGGTTGATTAAAGATCTTTTGAAAATCTGCGAATGTCTCTTCTTTATTAAATTGGTAATAAAAATCTCCATTTAAAATAGATTCAAGGCCTTGGCTTCTATCAATTAAATGAAAATAACGCTCATCCATTTCTTCAAATAAACCTTTGCTCCAAAATTGTTTTAGTAAAGGGGTATATTCTCTTAAGATTGATAAATTTGGAACAATTGAATCTAAGGTAACTAAATGTTTTCCTTCTTCCTGTGTTTCTAGTATTGAACCTTTTAATGCTTGTTCTAGATATCCAACTAAATATCTAGCATACCCTCCAAAAATTTCATCACCTCCTTGTCCTCCTAAAATAACTTTTATATGCTTAGATGCAAGTTCACTGGTGGCAAATTGAGGAAAAACTCCGGGCCCAGCAAGAGGCTCGTCTAGAGAGTATATAAGATCGGGAAGCATATCTACAAAATCATTAGCAGTTGGAATAACTTCAAAGTAACTTCCTTTTGCAAATTTAACTACTTCTTTAGCATATTTAGATTCATCGTATTGGGGTCCCTCTAAAAACTTGCCATGAAACATAGGTAAGGCTTTGTCATGCTGCTCTGCCGCAAGTGAGCTAACTAAGCTTGAATCTATTCCACCTGAAAGATATGCTCCAATTGGAACATCAGAACGCATTTGCAAATGCATTGCATTTTTAAGTAATTCTTGCAGTTCTTTTTCAAACCGTTCTTCAGTATGATCATTATTAATTTGATAATCTAATTCCCAAAAGCAAGTGTCTTTAATAATTTTAGAGCCTTTGCCTGAAAGATAGTGTCCCGGCCTTACTTTTATAATATCTTTAAAGAGCGTTCTTTCATCCAAGCAAAATTGAAATGATAAATATTGCTGCAAAGATTTCTCATCCCTTTCAGCTGAAATGTCAGGGTGCTCTAAAATAGCCTTTATTTCTGAAGCAAAAACAAGATCTGAACCACATATTGCGTAATAAAGTGGCTTTATACCAAAATGATCACGAGCAGCAATCCAAGAATTGTCTTTACTGTCATGAAAAATAAAAGAAAACATGCCATTTAAGTATGGCATAGCTTTTTCACCCATTTTAATAAGTAATTGAAATAACACTTCTGTATCTGAAGAGCTTTTAAGAGAAATGCCATCTTTTTTTAAGATTTCTGCAAGTTCAATATAGTTGTATATCTCCCCATTAAAAACTAATGTATATCTTTTTTTGTTGCAACGCATTGGTTGCTGTCCATGATCTACATCAATTATTGCCAATCTTCTATGGCCAAAAAGTGCTTGATTTTGGACATGCACTATACCCTCTCCATCTGGACCTCGATGAGCAATTTTTTCAATCATATTATTTAGAATAGTTTCTTTTTCCAAAAGATTGCTATTGTTTGTATGAATTGATACTAATCCGCACATATTTTTTATTTCTTCTTTAAGGTTGCATAAATCATAAAGCCAAAATTTCTATCAAGCCATCTATGAAGAAATTTTGGTATCTTGAAAGGTAAAGCTCTAGCTGGAAAGAAATGTAAATATGTTTCCTGAACCTCAAAATAATGACTTAGCATTTTTATAAAAGTTTTTTTTGTATAACTTTTTCCAATAGGGTTGTCTGATCCATCATATAATCGAACAATCTCATCCACATCTTTGATTTTAAAAATTGATTCTCTTCCTCTTCCTTTTAAACCGCCTCCAAATAATGATAGTGGCCATGCAAAAAATCTTAGTATTGGCCACATCTTAAGAATGGAATTTCTATAATACACAGATATGCTAGCAGTACCCTTATCTTTAAGTACTCGGGCTATTTCAGAAATTGTTTTTTCTGTATTGGGTGTATGATGAATAACTCCCTGACAATTAACATGACTAAAAATCTTATCACCAAAGGTTAAATTTTCAGCATTCTGAATAGACAAATCTGCAAAACCATTATAAATTTCTAATCTTTTCTTGGTTATATCTAAGGCTGATTGAGTTAAATCAGCAGCATGTAAATTAGTAACCCCTCGTTTATAAAACTCTGATACCCAAAAACCAATACCACAACCCAAATCTAATACTTTTTCATGATGTGATTCGTCTAATGTTGGAGGTAAAAAGCGATCATCGAAACTGCCACCAAAACAATCATCTATATATACAGATCTATGTTCTTCAAAGAACTCTAATGTTCCAGGCTCAAAAGCTGATTCTCCTGTCCATAGTGGGTTATTTTCCCAAAAATCTTTTACATTATTTATATCAGTCATTTTTAATAATCCATTTTTTGTACAATTTCTTGTAACCAGATCTCCAGCCACCAAAAGGCCAATGATATAGGACAACCATAACTAAGTAGCCAAGCGTTGTTAAGCTGCTAACCATCTTACTATCACTAACTTTTTGATCATATCTAAGATCAAATGGAACTTCGGCAAACTTAGCCCCAATAATTTTTAATTTTACAATTTTCTCTAAAGTGCATGTGAAGCCTAGGCCTTTTAATTGAATAAAATCATTTCCGTAAAAAGAGATTGCTTTTTTTATTATTTTTGCGTCATACCCACGGTACCCACAAGAGTACTCTTTAAGTCCAGGAATTGGAAAGAATATTTTCATGAAAATATTTGCACTCCTGCTAATGAAAGAACGATATGTATTTACCCCATATTGACTTCCTCCAGGCTCAAAACGTGATGCAATTACTACATCATTTCCATCTCGTACTTTTTCAACTATTGAAGGAATATATTTGGGTTCATGGGTGTCATCACAGTCAAATCTGATAATAATATCTTCATTTGAAGAAATTAATGCCGCCCTTTCAAATAGATCTCTTGATGACTCTCCAAGTCCTCTATTTATTGAATGTTCGATGATTTCAAGAGGAAAAGTTTTTGCATAATCTTCTAACATTTCTTGTGTTTTATCATTACTCCCATCATTGCATACAACAATACGATAATCTTCGTCCAATGCGTTAAGCGTAGTTTTAAGTTTATCCATTAGCGGAGGTAAAGACTCTTCTTCGTTATATGCTGGCATTAAAATTATTAACATGACTATCCTTTTATGATATTTAAAATATTTTTTGAGGCATTACCATCTCCATAAGGAGAAAGATTGATACCGCCTTTATTCAGTGAATTTACTGCTTCAAGAATTTTTTGTTTATTTGCACCTGTTATTTTATTCCAACCAGACTCAACTGTTTCGACCCATTCAGTTTCATCTCGCATAGTAATACACGGAACACCATAAAAAAAAGCTTCTTTTTGGACTCCTCCAGAATCAGTAATAATTCCTTTTGCAGATTGTTCTAATAAAACCATATCTAAAAATGCTAGCGGTTCAACAACAATAACATCTTTAAGATGGCCTATCATACCACCCTGCTCTATGTATTTTCTGGTCCTGGGATGAATTGGAAATATTACTTTTGTTGTGGAAGCTATTTCTGCAAGAGCAGATAGAATTTGATTAAGTCGAATCGGGTCATCGGTATTTTCCGCCCTATGACATGTTACTAGAAAATACTCATCAGGATTAAGATTGTGATCTATTAAAATATTACTTTTTTGCGTGGCTCTTTCTTTATAATATAAAGCTACATCAAACATTACATCCCCAGTCTGATGAATACCTTCATTTAGTCCCTCTTTTGCTAAATTTTTTACAGCCTGTTCAGTTGGACAAAATAATAACGTTGACAACCTATCCACTAAAATTCTGTTAATTTCTTCAGGCATATTTGTATTATATGAACGAAGTCCTGCTTCAACATGTGCTACGGGTATACCTAACTTAACAGCTGCTAGCATTCCAGCTAAAGTTGAGTTTGTGTCACCGTACACTAAAACATAGTCAGATTTATTTTCGAGCAAGTACGATTCAAATAATTCAAGCATTCGTCCTGTCATCTCACCATGTCTTGAAGAGGACACATGCATATTGTAATGAGGTTTTGGTATATCCAATTCATCAAAAAATATCTGTGACATATTCTTATCATAATGTTGTCCTGTATGAATTATTGACTCGTTTATTTCATTAGCAAATGATGTACTTATTGCTCTGGAAACAGCTGCAGCTTTTATAAATTGTGGCCTTGCTCCCACTAAAGTAGATATTTTTACCATTTAACCTCTTACCCTCTAATCTCCTACAATTTTTGAGACAATATTGTTAATCTCTTCTTCACTTAAATAAGGATGCATTGGTAAGCTTAGTACGTGATCAGATAATAGATTAGACGTATCTAAACCCGTGCTTACTGAAGGATAATCTGTATAACCAATCTGCTTTGATAATGGGATTGGATAATAAACTACACTAGGGATATTATTGGCTTTTAGATTAGATTGAATTAAATCTCTGTTTTCTAAAAACAGAGTATATTGAGCCCATGCACTTTTAAGATTTTTTGAACAAAATGGTGTCTTTATATTTTTTTCTGAAAGAAGCTCCGAGTATTTGGAAGCAATTCTATTTCGAGCGATTAATTCATTCGGAAAAATTTTCAATTTCTCAATAAGTATAGATGCTTGAATTGTGTCCAATCTAGAATTCATTCCTATTCGTATATGTTCATATTTGTGTGTGCCTTTACCATGCAACCTGATTGAATTAATAACCTCTGCATCTTTATCATTTTTGGTAAATATAGCTCCCCCATCTCCATAACATCCTAAAGGTTTAGCAGGAAAAAAACTTGTTGTAGTGGCATCTCCCATAGATCCAACTCTTCTATCAAAAGACATTCCACCAAAACTTTGAGCTCCATCTATAAGAACTTTCATGTTATTTTCATGAGCAATATTACTAATGGTGTCTACATCTGCTGGTTGACCAAATAAATCTACAGGAATTACTACTGAAGGATTTAATCCAAAGTTTCTACAATCAATAATAGCTTGTTTAAGACTATCAGGATTCATATTGAATGTTTGTTTGTCGACATCTACAAAAAAAGGTGTAGCACCGATTTGTGAAGGCGCTTCAGCAGTGGCAATATATGTAAAAGATGGAACAAATACCGCATCTCCTGGTCCAATATTCCATGCCATCAAAACAAGACTAAGTGCATCTGTTCCGTTTCCACATGTTAGAGCATATTTTGATCCAGTAAATTCTTTTAAATCATTCTCAAACTCACTTACCTCAGGCCCCATAATATACTGTCCGTGATCAAGAACCTTTTGGACAGCTTTGTCAATTTTTAATCTAATTTGTTTTTGTTGGGCAGCTAAATCAATAAATTGAGTTGAAATTGAATATTCATTCATCTGATATTTCCTCCAATTTCTCTGAATTAACCTCTCGATATTTAGTACCATCAACTGAACATATTAGATTTTTTTCTAACCTAACTCCTGCCTTACTCATCCAGCCAATCCTTCTTGCAGGATTTCCTACCATTAATGCGAAAGCAGGTACCTCTTTAGTAACTACTGCACCAGCTCCAATAAAACAATACTCTCCCAAATCGTGTCCACAGACTATAGTCACATTAGCACCGATAGATGCTCCGCGCTTTACAACAGTTTTGCGGTATTCATCCTTACGTATAATTTTTGAACGGGGATTATTCACATTCGTAAATACACAGGAAGGTCCGCAAAAAACATCGTCCTCCAAGGTAACTCCCTCATAAACACTTACATTGTTTTGTATTTTAACTCCATTACCAATCATAACATTGGGCCCTATAACAACATTCTGGCCTATGGTGCATTTTTCTCCTATTTTAGAATTAGAAAGTATATGACTAAAATGCCATATCTTTGTAGAAGATCCAATATCAACATCCTCATCGATATAGGATGATTCATGTATGAAAGTATCTTTATATAATTTAGTCATCTAGTTCTGTTTCCTTATAAAGTTTTTAAGCCTGAAAGTATGATGCAGCAGTTATAACTCTTAGAACCCTTAAACCCTCCTCTCCATCAGTAATAGGTTGTGCGTTTCCATTTACAACATCAACAAAGTGTTGGCATTCGTTTTTTAGTGGTTCGGATTCTTTTATCTCAATATACTCAACTTCGGATTTATTAAGTTGAGGAATTTTTCCTTTGAGATCAATATTGTGATTAAAATAAGCTAACTTTTTATTCCAGGACATAGTGTCATCAAAAATAATTGACCCATTCTCTCCAATTATAACTAATTTATGCTCCTTAAATGGATGTATCCAAGAAACTGAGATTTGAGCTTTTAAACCAGATTTAAATAACATATGAATCGCAGCAATATCAGCAATATTTTTTTGAAGAATGCACGAGGATTCTGTTTTTACCTCTTTGATATCTTCTTTAGCTAAAGACAAAATCATTGATATATCATGAGGAGCAAAACTCCATATAACGTCCTCTTCAAATCGAACCTTGCCAAAGCTCAATCGATTTGAATGAATGTAGTTTAATTTTCCCAATTTACCAGATTCTACAATAGTTTTTGCTTTGATAAATATTGGATGGTATTGCAATAAGTGACCAACCATTATCATAACTTTATTAGATGCAGCTGCGGTAAGAATATTTTCAGCTTCTTGTTCATTCATGGCTAACGGCTTTTCAACATATACATGTTTTTTTGCGCTCAAAGCTTTTATTGCAAGCTGAGCATGTAAAACTGCTGGTGCAGCAATAACCACTCCTTGAATCGATTCATTATTTATAATCTCGTTAAAGTTAAGATTGTCAACTTTATATAAATCAGCAAATTTATCTGCAAGTTCTTTATTTTCGTCACAAACTGCATATAAAACGCCGAGCTCACTAAAGTTTCTTATCAAATTTTTACCCCAGTGTCCGCATCCTACTACAGCAATATTTTTAATCATAATACTTACAATCTAAATAATGTAAAACCAGCTTTTTCGCAATCGCTTCTCTTAAAAAGAGATTTAACATCAGCTAAAACAGGATTAGGTCCATTGCATAAGTTTCTTAGTTCTTTCGGGCTTAATTTACGATATTCTTGATGCCCAACAGCAACTATTAATGAATCAACCTTATTTTTTTTATTTATTTTTGTTAGTGATACTCCATATATTTCTTTAACTTCGGTGGGATCAGCCCAGGAATCATCTACCATAATCCCTACTCCCCAGTTTTTTAGCTCATTAATAAGATCAATAATTTTCGTATTTCTTATATCAGGGCAATTTTCTTTAAAAGTAAATCCTAAGATACCAACAACCGATTTTGTAACATCTATATTGTTTTTTATCATTTTTTGAATAACTTTCTTTGCTGTATAGACAGCCATGTTGTCATTGATTCTCCTTCCGGCAAGAATAACCTGGGGATTATAATTAACTTGTTCTGCTTTATGAGTAAGGTAATAAGGATCAACACCAATACAATGGCCACCAACTAGTCCAGGTCTAAACGGTAAAAAATTCCACTTACTTCCTGCTGCTTCTAAAACCTCTAAAGTGTCTATCTCAAGACGATCAAATATAACCGAAAGTTCGTTAACAAGAGCTATATTTAAATCTCTTTGAGTGTTTTCAATCACCTTTGCAGCTTCTGCAACTTTAATAGAACCTGCCTTAAATGTGCCTGCACTTATTATGCTTGAATATAACTTATCAACTATGTTTGCAGTCTTTAAATCTGAACCGCTAGTAATTTTTTTTATCTTAGTTAAGGTATTAACTTTATCACCCGGATTTATTCTTTCTGGACTATACCCACAAAAAAAGTCTTTATTGTATTTAAGTCCTGAGGTCTTCTCTAATATAGGAACACAAACTTCTTCAGTACAACCAGGATAGACAGTAGATTCATAAATTACGATATCGTTCTTTTTTAAAATATTTCCAACACTGTGACTGGCTTTAATTATGGGCTCCAGATCTGGTCTTTTTGCGCTGTCGATTGGAGTTGGAACAGTAACAATGAATACTTTTGAATCTTTTAAATCATTTAGATTTGAAGTGAATTCAAGTAAATGTGAATCTAAGATATCTTTGGTGTCAACTTCTAATGTTAAATCTTTACCCGACTTCAATTCTTTAATTCTTTCATTATTAGTATCAAACCCAATTGTGGGTCTATCTTTACCAAACTCAACAGCTAAAGGGAGTCCAACATAACCAAGACCAATTATGGCAATCTTGCTATTTTTTTTATCTAGGATATTCATTTATAGGGAAATTTTAAGAACTTATAACTTATAGTTATTTTTTGCTTTTTGATTTAAAAATAAGTACATAAATTATTGATAAAATAAAACCAAAAAATGTTGCTAACATAACAATTATAGATCTTCTAGGCTCGGATTTTTTTTCGGGGGAGATGGGCGAGCTTATTACTTTAAAAATATAATTTTCATCAGCTTCGATTAACATCAAAGATTTCATTTGTTCTTCTAGCAATGATGATATTGATTGTTTAATTTCATTATAATTGACTGAAGAGATTTGATTGTTTAAGAACTCAATGGAGTTTGTAACTTTATTTTTTTCTTCTTCTCTCATACTTCTATTTATCTCTTCAATAATATTCTCAGTCCATCTTTTAGCAATATTTGGAGATTTGTGCTTAATAGATATAGTTACAAATGAGGTCTTTTTGTCTTGAGAAATAGACATTTTTTCTCTGTATTTACCATAAGCCTGTTGTTCTGATGGAATTCCTGTTAACCACACATTTTTGTCTGAATCAAAAGAATCCTCTTCGTATAGCAACTGATTATTGCTATTGTTCCAGCTATCTACAGCCATTAAATCTTCCAATTTAATTGATGGTAAAAAGAATTTAGAAAAAAAATCGAAAGACTTTATTCTTTCAATTGCCTCTACAGACTTATCACCAGCTGAGCTGGAGCCTAATGATATACCTGCTAAACTTGCAAGATTTGCTGCTTGACCAAAAGAACTCATGCTTGATTGACGTTCTTGTACAGGAGCCAATAACGCTTGAGATTGATATATATTAGGTAAATATAATGAGTAAATTATTGAAAATATCGCAAAAAGAGATGAAATAGTAAATATAGTAAATTTTGATTCAAAAAGATTTTTAAAAATGTTTTTTAAATCAATTTCACTGTAAGTGTTTTCATTGACCATTTGTTCTATATTTTCATTCATAGATATTCCTGTATTCTCTCATATTCTTCCATTTTTTTTCTTAAAAAATGTTTTGTTAATAATACCTTTGCTTCTATGCCTTTTGGTGTAAGTATATAGGAATATCCCATTTTGTTGTCTGAGTTTGTAAAATTTTCAATTTTAACAAAACCAACTTTTATGAGCTCTCTTAGGCAGTAGTTTACTTTACCTAGACTTGATCCAATCGTTTGCGATAAGGTCCTCTGATCTGAAATATTCCTTGAATCTATAGAGCCAAGAATATCTAAGTCTAGTTCAGAAAGTGATTCAATTTTTTTCATATATCAATTAATAGCTACCGCACCGGTGTTCACGGCGTGAACATTGTAACATTTATATTTAACAATTTCTCTATATAAAGAATTTCAGAGTTTTTTAAGCGTTTTTTTGTTCATAGTAAGATTTGTTTTAGAACCTAAAAAGTTTAAAAATATTGTTACCCTCTCATCACTTGATAGAGAAACTATCTCTGATATGTGGTCTTTGAAAAGCCCTTTCTTAATAACAACCTTATCACCTATTTCTAGTTTATTTTCTATAGGATTATCCCTGGATTTTTTTTCGATATTTTGAATTTCAGCAATCATGTCCCCGTGTATAGAAGGATAATTTGAACCAAATTTAACAATACTCACCACGCCTCTAGTATATTTTAAGGAATTCAGGTTAATAGAATTATTTATATTTTTTATAAAACAATATCCAGGAAATAAAGCCTTGAGTTTGACTTGTTTGCTGGTTGATTTGTATGAAATTTTTGGTATGTAGAAAATAAATTTTTGTCTCTTGAGATTTTGTTCCAATCTTGAGATTTCATTTTGTTTAAATCTTACAACATTCCAGTAGTCTTGATTAATTATATTACTCTTCATTTTTAAATAAAAAGAAATTTGAATGGTACCCGAGGCCGGACTTGAACCGGCACGATATTTCTATCGAGGGATTTTAAGTCCCTTGTGTCTACCAATTCCACCACTCGGGCAAATTGCTTTTTTTCTAATTATTACAAACATTATACTTTGCCAAAAATAATACTCAAAAACTATGGAGGCTGAATCCGGAATCGAACCGGAGTAAACGGCTTTGCAGGCCGCTGCATAACCACTCTGCCATCCAGCCTAATG
>MDSZ01016816.1_pt1 | contig 27905 bp, 24 predicted proteins | sample 811201 | NCBI WGS metagenome assembly MDSZ01 (sample SAMN05326647, study PRJNA326480) | marine metagenome | isolation source: seawater | place: Indian Ocean: North | collected 2010 | reverse complement strand
TGACGAAGAACATTTATTCTCTAGAGTTGTAACGGCTAGTGAAGAAGGCGAAATATTTATAGAAGCTTCTGGTCAAGATGGCATACCAAAGGGCTATGTTGTACATAGACCATATTTGGTGAGCATGGGCGGTGTATATCGACACGGTACTGAAGTTAAGAATTATCAAAGACTATTTACTGAGGGCAGACCTGAAGTATCTGATGGAAATGTTCCTTTGGCTATGATGGGTCAACCTAGCTCAAAAGTGTATAATGGTGTAGTGATGAATATTACTAGTGCTTATACAGCGGAAGGATCTGGTTTGCCGTTCGCCACAAGTGGCGCACTTGTTGATGGGACAGTCAATAGTAATATGGGTAGTCCTAGCGGCTTGATGTTCTTCTTAGACAGTGCCATGTCAGCCTCTGGTGATATGAATCTTTTTGTGAAAGGAAAATTTTAAATGCCTCATGTAACTACCACAACAATACCGCCAAGACGTACAGGGTCTAACTTTGGCCCAGACGAGAACCTATCGCCTGAAGCGTTTATTGCATCTTCAGATGGAACTGTCAAAGAGCATATGAAAAATGGTTGCGTCAAGGTTAGCCGTGGAACTAAGAATGATACGAATGATAAATTTGGAGATTTTACTACTCCAATAGACATGAGGCCAGCTCCTCTTGTTAGCATTACTACAAACCCAATTAGAAATAAATTGGGATATATTGGTGCTAAATATAATATTACATTAAATGGTACGATACTTGGAAAAGTAGATAGCTCCAATCCCGATAACCCACAAGCTTTGGATGATATTTTTAAGAAGCAAAGGGCTATTGAAGATCTATTTAGTGGAGATACTATAAAGCTAGAAGTTGATCACTTTGGAGATGGAAATTTACTAACATGCTATCCAAAATTAGAATCTATTAATTTTGAAGAAGGCACATACTATCAAATTTGTAGATATAGTATTAACTTGGTTGCTGAAGAGTTGTTTGATGAAAACGATGAGTTGCATGAAAGCTCCAAGATGCAGCTTTATGGTTTTACTTTGCCAGCTGAGTTTAAAGATGATAGTTTAGAACCTATAGAAGATTTTAATGAAAGCTGGTCCTTTGATACTGTAGAAGGCCAAGCTTACGCAATTTATGAAAACGATGGAGAAAACATTAGACCAAAAACCTTTACAGTAAGTAGAACCTTAAGCTGCACAGCTAGGGATGTTTACAATAAAGCTAAGGACACCAAGAAACCAGCTTGGGAACATGCGCGTGACTTTATAGAAAAGTATCACGACAGCACGACCAATATGCAACACATGATGAATAATTCATTTCTTGGAATTGCTCGTACTTCTGATGAAGACGCTCCATACCCTAATCAAACTGATAAATATAAATGGTACAATAATGTAAGATCAGAAAGTATCGACAAAGCCGCTGGTAGCTATCAGCTTGTCGATCAATGGACTTTAGCACCTTCGGCTAATAGATATCTTGAAACTTTTAATGTAAGTATATCTCAAGGCAATGACAGTAATAGAACTACTGTAAGCATAGATGGAACTATCACTGGATTGGAAACATGGACTGCTGGAAAAGCAGCTGGAGATGATGATGGTAGTGCAGGTTCAGCTGAAGGGCAAGGCAGTGGAGATAAGTATGATCACGCAGAGGCACACTACAGAAAGATATCAGCCAACGGTTTGTTTGGAACTACATCTTGGGTGTACAAAAGGGCAAATCAATTTTTAGATATTAATTTAAATGGTAGTCCTGTATCCCTATCTATAGGTAGTAATAGAGTAACTGGAGAAATTACTTATAACGTACAATATGATAATAGACCTACTAATTATTTTGACCAAGTTACATCTGAAACTATAACTGTTAATGATACATACCCCGGAGACGTATATGCAGTTATACCAGTTTTAGGTAGACCTACTGGCCCTATTTTGCAGTACGCTTTTGGTAGAACTGAATATAAGAGAGATTTAAGTATTGAATTTATACTAGATGCTAATAATTTAGGCTATCAAACAAGTACAAGAAATGGTTTGCTTTATACAAAACCTAGCCTTACAGCTCCTTATAAATCCCAGATAGATGAACTGATTGGAATGATGAGTCCAGCTAGTGAGCCGGGAGTTAGAAAGTATTTTTTAAACCCACCACAGGAAACTTGGAACCCAAAAGAAGGACGATATACTTTAAATTGTTCTTGGACGTATGAAGTGTCGGAGTAAAAGGAATGGCTACATACAATATAACAGTAACATCTGATAGTAATTCTACTAATGGGTGGAGATTCACTGGTAGCGACAAAAACGGTCCTATCGCAGACGTTGCCAATCCATCTATAAATGTATTTGTTGCTGATATTATTTATTTTACTTTTGAGCAGGGTGGTTCCCATCCTTTTCGTGCAGGCTCTTTTGGAGACTACACAGTTGGTGCGTATGCGTGGAATGCTCCGGGGAGTGCCACAGTTGTAACGTATGAATGCACTAATCATCCAGAATCAATGTCGGGTTCTATTGGAGTTAATGCTGGAACCGCCGGTGGAGGCGGTGGGGGTGGTGAAGATTCTACAACTACGACTACGACAACTACTACTGCTGGTCCAGCAACTACAACTACACTTCCTCCATTTGACCCTCCATTTAATCCTACATATTTTGACCCAACTGTAGGCGAGGAAGAATACGAAAGAACACATGGAGTGAACCCAACCAGCGCCAGCGCCACTACTACGCAGGCTCCAGATAACTCTTATTCTTCAATATCAACTTCTGGTCCAGCCCACGAAGTGGACACAGAAGAATTGGACGATCTATCCGGCTATGAATTGTTACATAGCAGGAGTCCAATAGACGCTAATCAAAATCCTCAAATTAACAAAGATCATCTTCTCAAGACAGGGGGAGATGATAAGGCTGTATATCCATTTAAAGGAAGATTAAAAGTTGAAGACAGTAAGATATCATTCTTCAAAGGAGTAGAAGACACTAGCTTCATTCAAGATTCACCTTCAGAAAAGTACAATGATTCTGTTGGAGATGTGGGCGATCCTAACAGTTATTTTAGATTTTGGTTTGTGGACGGGGTAGAGGTAGACCATAGAAGTGTGATTATTGATCCCTTTTTAGATATGCTTTCGTGGGGTGTAGATAAACTAGATGATTATGGCAATATTACTGAAACGAATAATTTTAGAGGAGTATCTTTTTTACGACCCCAATTTATAAAAAGAACGGGAGCTGCATATAATGTACTTAGCGGTACTCATCAATGGACTAGAACAACGGATGTTAATTTAGGTGGAGACGGTCGAAAAGTTTCCCCTATGAGTAATTCTGAAGAACAAGTAGATCTTGATCTTATTGGAGGTACTGATTTCATAAATGTATTAACAAGTAGCGAAGGCGACGGGGTAATGCAATTGTCTACGGAGCCTACTACAGTTAAAATTATACAGACACCCCCAACTAGATATATATATTCTAAGTACTCAGGAGTTCAAAGATAATGGACGGGATACCAAATAAAGATTCTATACATAGTATTAGCAGAGCTATAGGTGGCGTTGGTAATGATATTAAATACCAACAGCAAACCTTCCTTGGTGCTTCTATAGCTAATTTTTCTATCTCTGCCGGTTTTGGTTCTAGCGCTTCTACATTGGGTGTTGAACTTGCTGAAGACGAGTTTAATGGTAGCGATGGAAAGCCTAGAGGACAAGGTGCAGACGTATATCACAGAGGTAACAATCCTGATGGCACATCTGCTGGAGATAGGTTTTTTCCACCCACGGTAGGCGCTCCTGTATATTTTAGTTTTGGTGAGAAGAGAGCTAAGGTTGAAGATTCATATTGGAATGTATACAGTGATCTATATGGTTTTAATAATTTCAGAAACAATGGTACTACCTATTATGGTTCTGATCATTTTACTTTTGGTGGCATTCTTAAAACATATACTCAGAATAAAAATGCTACTGGCTCTGCAATGTATAGCGTACAATTAGAAGATCCTAGAGAGCTACTTGCAAATTATCAATTAATTTTATCTAACTACGCTGGAACAACTTACAATAATTCTAATTTGTGTAATATATATGGTTTCTTAGAACACAATACTGTATTCTCAGATGATTTACTTAAAGAAATGTTGAAACAGGTTAATTATGGAAACACTGTACAAAAAGAAGGGTCAAATGCTTTACGTCAAAATGGCGGTTGGGATGCCGTATGGAACACTGCGGCGGGAAGGGCTGGGTTTGATTCTGAGGTAGGCTTCGCTGATGTGACTAAAGTTGATTTTCAAACATACAAACCAATATTCCCCTTCACAGGAACTGGTTTCGCTAGAAGAACTGAACGGGGAATACCTTGGTATAGAATAGCTTCAGCTATAAATTATCTTGCCGGATGGTGGGGTGAACCTCATGAAGAGTATAGAAATGCAGGTTTTGGAGGGTCGGTTAATTTTCGTAAGTTAGATTACGTAATAGACTTTTCTAGCTTACCACCAATTGACCCATTATACTTTTTTGATTATGAACAAATTTCTTTATTGGACTTGGCGTTAGAAATATGTGAACTTACTAATTGTGATTTATTTGTTTCTTTATTGCCAATTATTAATCACCCAGCTATTAATACAATATATACTGAAGCTCAAAACCGGATAAAAAAAGAGGGAACGCAGATTGGTGGAATAATCAAATTGCAGGCTATTAGCAGAAGTAATGCCAGCGTTTCTTCAGCTGGCTTTCACAAGATTCGAGACTATATTACCAAGACTCAGAATAATGGTATACCAGTATCACAGAGAGACGTTGGTTATGAACTGACTAATACTACAACTGATAAGTTTTTAGTTGGCGGCAATGAAATTGATATGCATTATTTTAATACTTATTTAGATAGAAATACGGGTCCACAAGAAACAAGGCTTCCACAGTATACATTAGAAACATCTTTAATGCAACAGGTGTTGCCATATTATGGATTGTTAACTAATAGTATAACTGGCGAAAAAATGGTTACTATACCAAAGGGGTTTGGTAAGTTTCAACAAATATTATTAGAAACTAAAGGTTTGTTTGTTGCTGGCGTAGGAGATTACTATGTTACGACTGAATCAGAACTGAGGGCATGTCTTATATCTTATGATAGATGGGTTGATTTTCTGATGCAGTATAATGATACCTACATGGAAGCTACGGAAGGAAATGACATCACCGAAAGAGCCAATCTAAGAAAATTTACTGAAGATCAGAATGTTAGTATTGATGCAGAAATACCCACAACGTATGAGGTTACATGTCCACGATGTTTGTTTGCCGGTCCTGAAGAATTTGATGATAATTTACCAGTTTCTAGTTGTCATCCACCTTTTGGCTATCCACTATACTGGAAAAGGGCGACACAATTAGGCGTTCCACAGGCTGGATTAACAAGTGTTGTTGGAGCGAATACTAAACTAGTAGAATGGACTGCTAAATTGCAAAACGCAAAAGGCAAGGACAGAAAAAGATTAATTAATTCTATTCTTACAGAAATACAAGGATACATTAATGACCCTACGCTACCAAACGGTATGAAGGCATTTTATAAGAAATTAAAAAGTAAATTACAGAGTGATGACACAGAAGGTTTTGCGCTTATGAAAAGTTATTCTGCTGGGGCTTCCGCAGTTGTAGCGTCAGGGAAACGTTTTTCAGCAAAAGCAAAAGCTAATTCAATGAGGGTTTACAACTTCTTGAAAAAGATAGCCGATGAATGTCTAGGTCAGAAGTTTCTTGTAAAATTACCAAGAGTTACTAATAGAAATTATGATGCGACAGTAAACGAAGTAGGTGGTGATGGGTCACAAAGACACGCAATTAAAGGTCCATATTGTTTTCAACCAAGGACAGTAACCAACGACGCTGCCGCTACTGTATCATTTGACGACTTTGCAGGAATACCACAGTATGAAATGTTAGGCTTGGGCATTCCTACAAAATTCTTAGATCCAGACAATAAGGAAACTATAGAACAGGTTACAGATGGTAGCTATTATGGAGCTTTAGATGGGAATAAAAATGCGTTCAATGATAAGTACGAATTTAATTACAAGCCTGTAAAAGAAGGTGGATATTTAGAATATGATTTAGCTGGAAATATTTTTGGTTCTAGTGCCGCTAACAGTCCTGCTATTAAAAATGGTTTTCTCCCAGCAGATCCTAAAGTTCTTCTTAATGACGATAATAGAGTTTCTGCATATGTACGTATTGATAATTCTCAGTTATTTTCTTTCGATGCTGTTGGTGATGCTAACGTTACCCAGCAAGCAATACAGAGCCAAGGTGGATTCACTATTACGATTCCAGATGTTAGTTATGCATATGAAAATTATTCTGAGAGCAAAACTTTTAATCCCGATGAAGACCAAGAAGACCTTCCTGTTTCGTTCGCTTTTGTTAAGTGCGATGTAGACGAAGAATTATATTTAGCCCCAGCCACAACTCTAAAAGAATTATATATTTATGGTTATGCAGCTAGCAGACGTAAGTACGAACCTCCTTTAGACCTCAGAGATCCTCAAGATCCTTGTCAAGATGCAGCTTACTTAAGGTTACGAAGTAGATATTGGTATCCAACATCAGCTCGCAGTGAACGAAATACGAAGAAGATTATAGATTTTCATCCCTTGGAAATGCCAGATCCAAACCACGCATATGCTCTTATTACTTTGCCGGGAAGGGTTATACCAACCAAAACTACAAGGTATAATGAATCTATGAGTATGAAATATAATGCTCATACTTTTGCAAGATTATTAAAACAAGATACAGAAATACTTCAAGGTGGAGGTCAGTATTTTCCAGCTCCTGATTTTGAAGAAGAAGGAAGCATCCAGTTTGGCACGATGGGAATTCCTCAACAGATGGGTAATTCATTTGGTGATGTTACTAGCCTTTCTGCCGATCAAAAGATTATGTATGAAAAAACTTTTGAAGGTCTTACGTTTGGGTGTTTTAATAGAATTAATGTTAGTTCGCCATCTCCAGTATATCCAGATATGGTAGCTATACCTTTAGAGTCTACTCAGAGATGCTACGGCCCTTGGTCTACTACAGTGACTAGTGCTGGTAAAGTTGGAGGTAAAATAGAATTTATTAAGAACGAGGATCTTACTCCTTGGAATTATAAAGGTTATGATCTGATGGACGAAGCTGCTAAAATAGAAGTTGATCTTTCAGAGAGTATACAATTAATGACAGAGCGTGGTGGATTTACAATGGTTGCTGCCCCATCTGGACTTTCTTTAGCTACTGCTTTGACTGAATACGGCCCATTAGTTTCCAACATCAACACGGAAGTATCAACAAACGGTGTTAAGACTACTGTAAAAATGGACTTGTTCAGTACTAAGTTTGGTAAGTTGCAAAAACAAATGACAGATCAGCTAGACACTCTTTCTAGAGAAAGACAGAAGCTATCAGACTTACGTAATAAATTAATTAGACAGGGACTTGGTAAACTACAAAGATCAGCAAATTATTCACAAATATATGAAGAAGTTGGTAATGATTTTGATAGAGGAGGAACAGCGAGTTTTCCTTCTGATACATTTATGAGATCTGGTAGACCTAGCAGGTATGGAAATGGCAATCCCGGCTTTGGATCAGATGGTTCTTTAGATATACCATATAATTATACGCAAGACGGGAGCATGATGTCTACATCACAACTATCAGATGGTATGGACATTTTAGGAGATAATGCAATAAGCTCTTATTATCATACCGCATCTTTAGATATTAGTGCCGATTTTGATTCTGTGTCTTTAGAACCTAGACATCCATCAATGACTTCCAGCCAATACAAATCAACAAAAAGACATGAAGAGTTTTATAGCGGGAATGTTGACGGGGACGGAAACCAACAAAATAATATTACTTATTGGGGATAATTATGAAGTTCAAAGGAAATATGCTCTCAAATATTAGAGCAAATCATGCCGTTATTATAGAGGAACCTTATTTCAATGCTAAGGGATTTGGTAGTTTTAATTATTATTCTTTCAAGGCGCTTTATGAAAATGATGGCCCTTGGGACGATGTGCGAAAAACGTTGAATGAGTTTGATACAGGAAAAGATTACTATAAAGCGATGGTGGATGCTCAAGATCATGCCAACGGTGTTTTCCACTTACCATTTGACATAATATATAGACTTGGTTACGAAACCGATACTAAGGGATGGCACATAGTATATTATAGTCAATCTGCTGGTAAGAACGTCGTACATAAATTTACTTCTGGGCAGCTAAAAGAATATGCACTTTATTATGAATCAGGCGGTACTGGGGATAAGGATAAGGAAAAGTGGATTAGAAAAATTATGTCCTGTGTTAATAATTGCGCTGTTATTAATTTTGGAGAGAAAGACCCCGGACCAGAAAAGGCTTGGCAGTATCAGGCTTGTTTCTTTATGTATCCTGTTAATAATTCTTCTTTAGACAATTCTAGTGATGAGAGAATACTTGTCAATAAACATGCCCATAGAGTATCAATGGTTCCCAGAACTGCTACTGGTAGAAAATATTCTAATACTGAAAGTAGAAAAGTTTCTAGCTCACCAGACTCAGAAGGCAACTATGCCATAGGAGTAAAGTATGATCAATCTTCAAAAGCAGGTGCAGCAAATACTGATTCAGTTGCTGGTGAGATTAAACTGAATTTAAATCCTAATACTGGATACTATGAGTCTGGTACGACTCAAATGCTAGCAAGATTATTAGAGGATTTAGATAGCGCAAATGTAAGCGCTTTTGATATGTCATCTTCAGACTTAGACGATGGCACTGATAAGGAACCTAGAGACTTTTACGATAGATCTGGTAGTGATTTTAGTGGTCAATTTACTGAAGCTAATGCTATACCTATAAGCATGGAGAATGGAAATCCAAACACCTATGGGCCTAATTTTATTCAGTGTACCAATGGAAGAAGAATAGAAAAGATTAGAGCAATCAATCGTTCTAACGCACGTTATGAAGCTGGTCAAATAGTTATGGTAAATTATATTGATGGCGAGTGGGTTGTAACTGATTTTGGAGGTATAGAATCAGAGCCTTCAGTCTCAACCTTTGGTCGTTGGGGTTTTTGGAAAGGAATGGCTAATTCAGATGTATTATTTAGAGATGCTATATCAGGCAATAGGATACAAGTAGCAGATGCTCAAAATTGGGCGCAATCTCAATGTTGGAAAAATGCTCCCGAACAACTAAAAAAAGTTAATTATAACAATGAAAATCCACCCCAGATGATGTTGTGTAAGTATGCACAATGCACTTCATTTGATTATCCGTATTATAATATAAAAAATCCTGCTAGCGCTCCAGCTCTTTTTAGCGATCAAGTAGAAGATATATACGCCGTACCTCCCAATGAGTTGCATAGTTTTTGGGGAGCTTTATTTACAGAGGGTTTTACTAGCAATAGTCTAACAGCTATAGAGAGCAAAACTTATACTCATTTTGGAGGGGAGGACGATGCAACTGGCAATTCAAGACGGTTGGTAGATATGTCAAAAAATGCTAAAGTTCATCCTTGGCCTACAGCTTTTAGAAGTGTGCTTGCTGGTAGTTCTAATCAATTTAGCGATTTTCCTTTGGCTCCGGGGACAATGATCTCAGACTCCAATGCTACCAACTGTCCAGCAGATATAGGAACGTGTGACAAGATAGGATCTAAATATGGTATGCCACAATTTTTTACTCCGGGCTTTATAGATATTCTTAATAAGGTCGATAACCCTCTTCAAAGATTTACACAGCTGTGTTCAATTTGGCGAAGTGGTGGTGAAGCTTACGTTGGATGGATCGGTGAAGTAAAGGACGGGGTTGCGCAAACTAATACACCTCCCGTACCTGTAAATAATAAATCTATTATTTTTATGCCTTTAGGTGCAGACACCGCACTTGCTGATGATAATAGAACAGTACGATCTGTACAGTCAGGTAATTTTGGTGGAGACACTTTTTGGCAAGGCAGAACTTTTAAATATTTTGCGACAGAAAATATAAAAGCTATTCAGGGTTCAGTATTCAGTGGGCGTTTCCACAAATATCAAGACAGACAAAAAGATGCATTTGCTTTTGATAACAGCGAAATTGACTTAGGCAAATTAGGCGCGATAAACAAAGTGTACTCAGGAGGCGCTCCATTTGATGCTCATAGTTCCTCTGTTCCATGCATACCATACCACGAATGCTTAAAGAGAAAAACTTTAGAGCAACCAATTCATGCTTTGCGACATTGGGATAGTAGTGCAGCAGCGGATGGCCTTGTAGGACCGGGAGTTGTTGGCATTACTGCTGCAAGAGTAAAGATACAAAGAAATAATGGTGGATCAGTAGATGTTACCACAAAAGGTATGTACGGAAGAGGAGGAACTGGCGCTCTAAGCACACCAGTGCAAACTACTTGGAACGCTTTCGCTAATCCTCTGATGGGAGCGCAGAGTGACTCAGGTGGATTGTTTGTACCGGGAGGTAAACCTACTTGGGGTTCATCAAATGATAAGATCTATAGTTTTGGATCTTTAAATTTATTTTCTATGGCATGGGATGCTTGGCCTGATGATCAAACAATATTCATACCTGAGTATATGATTGTTTTACATTTTAACAAAGGTGAATCTGGGTCTGACGCAGAAACTAAGACAGTAGACATGGAAGATGAGCTACCAGATGGACAGATACTTGAAAGCCTAATGACAGTTGATAAAGCTGATCCTGATACGGATACAAGAATCCCCTCTATAAGAACAGGAGAAGTTGGGAATTGGGAAATAGAAGAAATGGATGTAGGGACTAAAATAAATTTTGATACTAATGTTGAAGAAAATATTAATTGGTGGAAAGTTGATACATCCAGAAGAGGAGCGCTTGTAACAGGAGGTTTGTATTTCTTACATAAGGCAATTGGTTTGTCAACTGACTACACCATTCAGACTAAAGGAAAAGGGTTTGCAACTGGAGATATAGTAGCATTAGAAAAGGATGCTTCTATTAAAATTACAGAAGTAGACGGAGATGGTGGTATTGTGAAATTTGAATTTGAAGCAGTAGAAACACCAACTGGCTTTAAGGGTCAAAAAAGAGGCACTGGATTTATGCCTAAAGATTTTTCAGAGGCAGAACCTGATAGTGATCCCCCTGTACCAAAAGGTAGATTAATAACTGTATCTTCAGATAGAGCGGGAGCAGAAGCTGCTTCAATCTTGTTTAACAGTGGAGAAGTTTACGAAATGCTAGATTATGACGAGGGTGTTCAGAGGAGAGACGGTATTAATGGGGTGCAACACGTTAGCCCCGGAAGTGGCGATGGCAGCAATACAATTGGACCTAAATGGAGCTTATTTAGTAATACTAAAACTATACAATTATCTTCCAATAAGTCTAGCCCACACCCCTCTGTTAAAAATAATTATGAGATATTTTTCTTTTTTCAAAATGATATTGACTTAGTAAGACATAATCATACTAAGAATGCTGGTCTTAGGGATTGGTTTAATGGTATAACTCTGGTCAACGGTCCTGTTTATTTACAAATGGATTTGAGCTGATTTAGTGTATAATATTACGTAGTTTCTTTACAAGGAGTCCAAATATGGCAACCGCTTCAATCAAATTTTACGGGAATGAGGAAAGCGCCTCTAACCCAAATGGTGTGCTTATAGACCACTCAATTAACAGTGGTATAGGCTTTTTTGGTAATGGATATAAGGTTTCTGTGCCTATTGGTAGTCAGAACATCCAAACTTGGATTACTGATGGCGATGGTGAAAATGGCACTGTTCAACTTAATAATACTAGGTATGCAGACGAAGACGGTGGAGCAAATAGCGCTGGACTGCAAGCTCCAGAAGCCACGCTGGGCAAAGTCTCACTTAATGGCGGTTCAGAAATTGATCTGACAAAACTACCAAACTCTAAATGCCCCCTAAGAATTAGATTTGAGTATGATGGGGAGCCTGTAAAAGTTCAAAACTGCAAGCTAAGAATTTTCGATAGAGACAATGTTGATCATAGAGCAGTTGATGTTATTACATATGTTTATGAAGCTAGGCATCCTAGTCTGAATCAAGTTGATGCTGGTCAGGAGCAAACTCATAGAGCAGCAGGTTCAGTTTCTGGTGGCGGTCAGACTTGGGTTCTATTTGATGAACGCGAAGATAGTGATACTTCAGAAACAGTTTCTGATATGTTCCTTACTGAGTCACCCGGAACAAGTGGTTTGAACAGCTTGGCAACAGACGCTAATAATATATCTTATTTAAGTAGTCTTGGTATGGATACAAGTGCTTATTCACTTGGTAAAGAGCATACATCTTTGACCCATGATTGGTATCTTGCTCTAAGTTCAGAGCCAGCCAAGATTGGTAGCAAAACCAAATACGGACTTTACTTCAGTGTAGAGTTCTTGACATAAAAAAAGGGGTAGCTTTCGCTACCCCCTTTTCTTTACTCCATAGCTTTAGTCTTTGGGTTCCACTTGAGCCAGCCATTATCTGGTAGCCAAGTTTCGCCATCTTTCCTCTTGGGGAATAGACCTCCACCTTTCTTCATTGATCCAAATGCAAGTTTAGCCCCACAGTCCATGCACCGCAGTTCAAAGTATTCATTTTCGTCTACAGTTCTAACTACGAACTTTAGATTCTCTGAACCACACTTACCGCACTTGCTTTCTTCAAACACTTCTTGAAATCTAGAGATTTGAGTAAACAATTCTCTATGAGTATCAGCTTCAAACTCTGCTGTAATTCTCTTATTCGCTGTTGTATAATTTAGCTTCATTTAATTTCTCCACTCTGGGTTATAACCTACAAACTCACTTGGAATAGAACCTTTATCCCGCTGGTAATTATTGAGAACATCAATTATATCACTAGCGACTTTCTTAGAAATCTTACGATTCTGATCTACCTTAAACATATCCTTGAATAACTTACCTCCATTTACATTTAATTGTTTGCACTTTACGTCGATAAAATTGTATTGAGCATCGCTCATTCTGCCAGCGTCGTCATACTCTCCTGCACTACTATTGTTTTGCTTAGAGAGATCACGAACAATCTTTGCGGTATCTTTCTTGGTTAATTCTTCTGCCGCTACACCCTTGATCTTTAGAACTTTTCTCAAAGCTCTAGCCTCTGCTCTTGTGCTAGCAATTGCTACTGCGAAGGCACAGAACATGTCGTCAGTATTGCCCTCCCACGAATCTGCTACTTCTGAACATTTCAGGCCGTTAGCAAACTCTATGGTAAATATGACAGTTGCTCTACCGTGGTGGTCGTCCCTTTCTGTAGGTTTTACCCACGTTGGACCACTGAATACCATTGGTCCCAGAACAAGCTCAGACACCCTCCTGAGACCTGTTACTAGGGGATGACCATTGACTAGCTCATCCTCCTGAAACAGCGTCATAGCGTAATCATGCCACTCTGGAGACAGCATGGATGGGGCATCATCTGAAAGTACATTTTTAACTGATGTATCAGTATTTGATGGTGTTTGCAATTCTTCTACTCCTTCAAATAGGTTTTCTTCTGTTGTTAACATTATATTCCTTTCATATTTCAATTTCAATATATCTCTTAGACTTAGTTGGAAACTTCTTCTTGATAGACTCAAGCAGTTGAACTAGCTGGTTTTTCAAGTCTTCCTGAACGCTCAACGCCATAGAGTCTGACAAATTCTTTACTCTGATTATAGCAAAACCTTTACTCAAAATCAAGCCCGTTTTATGTTGATCTGCTTTAATCTGCTGCTGCAACTTCTTTTCACCCCATATTGGCAAGAAATGAGAAGGCCCATCTATTTCTATTATAGCCTTGAGTTGCGGAAAGTACATATCAATTTCTAAATTATCATTAATAAGAAGATCTTTCTTGTGGGTCTCTATTACATACCCCTCTTTAGTTAGTTCATATTTTAAGAACTTTTCTAGCTTAGAACCTTCTTTAGCTGCCTTCTGTATCGCCTTAGCTGCGGCTTGATTCATTTCTTTTTTCTCAGCCTCAGACATATTGTACCATCTTTCTCTAGCCTTGTTGACATGTTCCTCGTATTTCTCAGGATCTATTGAGTCCCATCTCTTCTTCAGGCTAGAACTAATTTTAAGTCTTTCTTCTTTTGACCTGTTGGTTCCCTTGGTGGGTATAGTCGCTCTACCTTTTTTAAGGGCGTTTTGCTGCGCTTTACTTTTATCGTTCATTTTAACCCCTCGTTTTACAAGGAGTCTTCTTATCTTGTTAGGATAAGTATTAAAATGTTGAGCGATTTCATAAGTGCTGCACTTTTGCTTGCAGTACATATCTATTATTTTTTCTTCATTCATGACTAGTCTCTTTCATCAAATGTATTATTTCTTCTGGTGTCTGCCCAAGACCTATAGATTTTTGTCCACTAATTCTATAAAAATAGTCACTATCCTCTTTTGTCCTACATATCACCTTTACATCTTTACATGCACTAATTAGGTATAATATGTTTAATACATCCTTGTCGCCATATCCATAGCCCAAATAAACTTTAATATCGTTGACCGTACTTTCTATTTTTTTAATAAGAGATGTCTGCACGAAAAATAGACTACCTTTAAAATGGCACAAATCCGTGGAATTAAAAGTGCCACATTTCAGTTCTGGTAGACTGCTACCAGAAAGATCGAAGAAAATACTTGCGTCATCTATAGTGCCATCCTCAATGCAGTTATTAATACCAACAGCAAAGCTATCAACTGATGTTTTTTCACTCTTTAGGTTTGAAAAGTATGCTCCAAAATTCATGATTCGGTTTCCTTTACTGTTATGAATTTATTATTATATTCCATTGATGTGCTTACGTAGAAGTAAAATCTTTCTAACGCATGGCCTAAGTCGCCATCATTTCTATAAACTGGCTCAAAAAAGTTAGGATCTAAAACACACCTTAAAGCTTGCGACAATACCTTGGTTCTAATGAAAAATATATTACCAGCAGTAAACAGTGGATTAACATTATCCATGCATTGCAGGCCAGTTTCTTGTAATAATATTAGTTGTAATTCTCTTAGCCAGCATAGCGTATGTCTTTGTTTTATGTGTGCAGCTCTCTCGCTTGCTGGAATTTTATATACAGCCTCTGTGATTTCAGCTTCGGATCTTTGTTGTATTTTCCACTTTCCGTCACTACATATTATACCGGCATTTATGTCGTCTAATTCTTTATATACATCACACTCTATTATTGGGTCTAGCACTTCGTCCAGCCATTCTAATTTTGAGATATGTTTATCGTGTGTATATAGAATCCAATCTGTCTCTATGTCATCTATATATTTATGATAAAGATTATATAATCCCCACTGGTCAGACCCTTTATTTTCATCTAACACTATATACTCTACATTAGAAAATCTATCTTTCGCATGTTTAATTATTTCGTCGTTGTGTTTGCCGTTGGGTAGCAAGGATATTTTCAGAGGAAGATCATCTAGTGTACGCAGTCTTTCTAGGAGATACTTAGATGGATCTCTATAAAATAAATGCGTAAATAGCGTGATGTTTTTATCCATTGTTTACTGGTAGCGCGTTTGGTATTTGAGACAGTAATTGTTTAGTTCTATTTCTAGATGTATGTTTCTCTAAGACTATTTCTTGTATTTTAGAAAAATCATTTGTCTTGTTGTCTTCAGCGTATGACAGTTCATATTCTTCCCCAAAAAGTTTCTGGATAGTTTTTTGTATAACTTCTCTTTCACTTTTATTAATTACATCGTAGTAGACTTTCTTACCTAACGATAGTGCGTCAAAGAAACATTGAGTTAGAGAATAGTTGCAGTCTGCAACGATAATTTCCTTGTAGTTAGCATACAAGGTTTTTATTAGGTGTATGGGTAGTGTGAAATCTATTGCGCCTTTTAGTTCTGGGTCTGTTGAAGATATATGAAATGTTTCTCCGTAGTTTTTAATTTCTACATCTCCAGAGCAGAGTATTAGCTTCTCCACTTCATACTTGAGTTTACTTTCTCCTATGGTAAGATTGAGGTCTGCACAATCCATAATTCTATTAAACCTAATCCTTTTAGTGTTAGGTTCTACCCTCTTATGATGATTACCAAAGAAGAAAGCGCAGTTAATTTTTTTGTCTCTAATAATTTCTTCAAGAACCAATGCTTCACTTGCTTTTATGGCCTGTACATTGATAGCAGTTAGAATAGGAGTTTCTGAAAGATACTGTATAGCTTCATGAGACAGTATTGAAGCGCTGGTAATATATACGTCTGGCTTGATTTTATCAAACGTATCGTATGTTCCTTGACCGTGGTTGTTCAGAAGAATGGCTTCGTGCTGTTCATACTCATTAATATGCTTATGGAAGTATAGAGGTTGAGTGTGGTTGTGAGTCACATAATTATCTATAATAAATTTCATCTTTCTTTCCTCTTATTAGACAGTTGTACGTACTTATATTATCTATTTTTAATATTCTCTTGTTGCTAATGACTTTGGTTTTGATTGTATTATTTTCTTGTATCAGTGTGTTTAGACCTTCAAATATAAACTTCTTCTTGTATTCTTCTTGGGATAGTATTCTAATAAAATTATCTATGATTGTATTGCCTTTAAAATACGCAGTTTCTAGCCAACATAAATTAGCACCAAAAGAAAAATGTTCTGCTGTATTTGCACTGCCTATATTTAAACCTATGTCAAAACCTTTAGCAAAGCTTTTAGTAGCTATCACATGAGAATTATCAAAGTCAAAATTTCTAAATAAACCCTTGTTAAGTTTAGTATAGCCACTCATTACAAGAATATTATTATTACCAGTATTGTTAAGACATATTCTTAAGCTTTCACAAGAGTTAGAATTTTGTGCAATTTGATTCTCTATAATCCTAATGTTTACATCTGAGTGTTTTGAATAAACATATTTTGATATTTTCCTAGAATCTTCACCGCAGCAAACAATAATTTCAAAATCTTGAAAAGTGTTTCGCAGTATGTCAATTTGCTGATCTATTAGCTTTTGCTTTTTTTTATTTAGTTGTATGAGAGGTGTAGGTCCATAAGACTTCATTCTGTGCGCTGGCTTATCGCATATCATGACTACAGTTATAAAAGGTTGCAGTATTTTCTTTTTTGTTTTAGCGTGTGTTGTACACTTAGTTCTAGTCATTTGAAACTCTAGTTGCCTGTATTTGATAGGTTTGACCTTTAAGTAAGAATGTATCTACAATGAATTGTCTTTCTTCCAGCATCTTAATAACTACATTGTAGTCGTAAACATTTGGAGCGTCTGACAAAGCGGTGTTGACCAGCTCTATAGAAATTTTGTCCCCTACAAAAGATTCACATAGGCTTCTAAAGTCTAAACCTGAGATGTTTATTTTTCCTAAGTTTCTAACCTTGTAAAGAAGATTAGATAAAAAATCAAGTCCTTCGCTATGTGGAATTTTTTCTAATGCATTTAGACACAGAACTTCTGTACAAGACCCATTGATAACATCGCTAAGGCTTTCTTTAATCTTATCGTTTATTACGATATTCGTGTACCCTTCGATGACTTGCTTATCGCTTCTTGCTATATTCAGTTTCATATTTGATTTCCTCTTAATGTGTCAAAAATTTGATTCCAAGGTTTAATAAAGTTATCTAGAGAATGTTTCTTCTCTACAGACTCTCTAGCTTTTTTGCCCATAGTATTTGCCATGTCTGGATTGTTAATTAGCATTTCTATCTTATTCTTAAACTCCAATAAATCATTGCAAATAAATCCATTTACTCCATCTTCTACGATTTCATTCAATGCGTCTGTCATCGTAACTACCGCACATTCACACATCATGGCCTCTCTTAGTGCTGTCGATGATGTAATATTCATATTCGCATAGACTTTTGCTTTGTTATATTCTACTGCTAATTCTTCTTGTGATTCACAGGCTTTTGAAATATCTTTATAATTACCTACGCATTTTACATTTGGGAAATGCTCTTTCGTAAATTCCCAAACTTTAGACGCTCTTGGGTCAGCGTCACGATTGTGCAACACAGTCATCACATCGTTCTCTTTTTTAATTGATTCGTTTCTATAATAAGTTTTATTGCATATCGGCTCATGAATAGTTATAGAGTTTTCTAATCCCCATAATGATTTGCATTTTTCGTTGTCGAATATGTTGATGTCTGCTGATATGTTTCTTACCGAAGATTCCGTATCAGTAGGGGGTGGATACGATTCTGTAAGGATACATGGCAATCCTAACGTGCGAGATAGACTGCTCGCTATCTGCCAATGATGGGTTCTGTTTTGCGCTATAATTAAATCAAATGATAGCGCTGACAGATACTGGTAGTTCATGCAATCTTCGCCAAGTTTGAATATATTATCTGGCTTTTTTTCTACACAGTCTTCCCATTCTGGTTGATTGGCAAGTGCCGGATAAAAGAAATTATTTCCAGTAAGTGCTAAATATTTTTCATATCTTTCATTCTTGTGCAACATAAGAACATTCGCCTTGCGGGGTTCTTTGTTGTCATTATTGCACTTCTCGATTATTTTCCTTGTGATATTCATTGTAACTCTTCCTTTATTTTCTTAGCAACGTTCTCGTATGAGAATTGTTCTGCGTTAGATAGGCCAGATTTTCTATTTATCTTGTCTCTATTTTCAAAGTAGAACCTCATAGCTTTTTTCATTTCTGATTCGCTAGGACAGAACCACTCTTCTCTACCTGTGCCTATCTCTTTAAAAGCTGCATTTTGATTATCACATACGTTATAGATTCCATTGATTAGTGTTCCGTTATTTACATCATTGTCAACATATTCTAAATGACCGCCTTCTTTGCCGCATATTGGAGTCTTGCCATAACACATAGCCTCAAAAGCTGGAACGTCCCATCCTTCTCCGTGAGACATTGTTACGTAGCAATCACACGTAGAATGTAGAGATTGTATAGCATCGTCTTTAACATCTTCTGCCCAGACTACGTGAGGAGCATAGGATTGAGGGTTATCATAAATTCTCAACCTTCTTTTTATTTCAGATGATATGTCATTTATTGCTTTCATGATTTCATTTTCTGGCATCATGAATCTTCTAAGTTTTAATACTAAGCAAACCTGTTCTCCATTTTTAAATTCAGAATAGTAAGCACGTATTAGAGATTCTATGTTTTTTCTATCTTCAAGAGAACCAATAAAATAAAATTTGTATTTGTTATTAACTGGGTGCAAATCTATTTTTCTGTTTTCTTTTGTGTACTTGCCTAGATCAAAAGCGTATGGCACTACTTTGACATTTTTTAATCCATCATTTATGAGTACTTCTTTGTTTTGATTATTAGGAACCCAAATTTCATCCATTTGCCTCAAGTCATTAAGCCATAGATGTTTAATGGTACTATTTTCACTGACAAAGTATCCTATATTTTTTTTAAATTTTCCAGTTCCTACCATATGTCCGGGTAGTAAATACTGTATGCAGTAATCAATATTGTTTAGATCTTTCTGCTCAAGTTCTTTTATTCTTTCTGGAATTTCGCCATTGGTTGCAGTCAAATCTACAGATCGACAAACAACATCTATGCCAGCTTTATCCAAGCATAGTATATGATCAATAGCTGTTTTTGCCCAGCCGCTGTTTTCTTTGTAATGAGCTATGTATAAGATTTTCATTTTATGTTAAATGTATCTCCCCTCAATTTCTCAAAGTGATTATTTCTTTTCACTAGATTTATAAAGTGATCGTAAGCCTTTTCTAAATCAAAATCGTTGCGTATGTTTTTACTGTCAAACTGGGCAGAGGATTCATTAAAATACATGCCTCCAGTTACGGCTGTAGAACAAGCGTATAATAAATCTCTTGTTAGTCTAGATTGCATGAAAGTATTTAATTTGTCTTGATCTCCCAAGACTCTAGAAATCAACCATTGAGCTTGAGATACTTTATCCATTGCTCTTACCTGATCTGTCAGTTGCTCTGGCTGAACTATTTTAACGGGAGACAACCAACTTTCTTTTTCATCTAATGGTTCAACGCTGTCGAAATAGTCTTCCCATTTCTTTCCGCTTTTGTCCCATTGAAAATGCTCTATGAATTTATTCCTTGCGTTATTGCCTTTTATTTGACGCATGGGTTTTGGTTGATTAAAGAATTCTTTCATCAATCTCGCAGCTTCATCGTTGTCTGGGACTGCCCTCATACATCCAGTTTCCATTTCTTTGTAAAATGCTTTCGGAGGTATTGGAATTCCTTCTAGTTGTCTGACAACACTAGACATTGCTGAATAGTCAACGGACATAACAGGAACTCCACAGGCAGCAGCTTCTACTTGTGGAAGACCGAATCCTTCTGAATTGGCATACTGAACGTACAAATCAAAAAGATTCATAATATTAGATAGATTCTCATAACTCAATCCGTTCTTTACACTACAAAGTACTGCATTATTTTTATTAGTAAATGGAGACTCAATAACAGCACCCCTAAAGAAAGAAGGGAATGGCTTCATGGTGTCAGGGCAGATATACGTGAATAAAACTTTAGAAGATAATTCGTGCTGTTGCAATAGCTCTGGAATATCCCATCCCATATCTGGATAACTTGTATGGCAATATAAAACATATTGGTGAGGATTGTCTACTGTTTTTAGTAACTTAGAAAATGCAGCAAACAAATCTGGATATAGCTTTCGTCGCTGATTTCTCATGACGGTTCCAACAATATTAAGATTTGGGTCTATACCATAGAATTTTCTAAGATCATCTTTGTCTTCTACTGGTTTGTAGGCTGGATGAGCAGAAGGTGGAGATGAACCTAAGTAATTTATTTTACCACCAGACTGCTCATTGAGTACATCGCCAGCCCAATTAGAATATGATAAACAAGCATCAGCACTAGAATAAGTAGCTATCCACTGTCTACCCTGCGGTGCTGCATCTACTGTTGGCATAATGCACCACCTAAATAACTTTCTGTATGGAGATCTATCTACAAAATCTAACATCCAGAAGTCTCTGATATCGCAAACAATATCTGGCCTAAAATTAAGACATACTTGTTCAAAAGTGTATTCACCAAACTGAAAAGTTGGGTTAGAGTTATATCTTTTCTTTTCTTCTTCCGATGCGTTAGGGCTTGGCATATTGCCAAAAAATTTCCACGGTACATTATTAGCATGTGAATGGCCCTGATGAGCGTAACAGGCCAGTTCTGCTAGGTCGTACTTTCCAGTACTATGGAGATAGTTCATGATCTCCCTAGTATATGTTGCATATCCAGTGTTCAAAAAAGTAGCTTCGCTACAAAATAGAATTCTTTTTTTTCTCATTACTATTCCTCGAAGTAGTCTTGGTTGCAAATATCAAATTCATTAACTCTAAATACAACCGATTCATCCTCTTTGGATATATTCTTGGCAGATGCGTTGATGGTAATTTTGCTACCCTTGGTTGCGAAACGCTCTATTGTTTCTGCGCCAGTATGCCAAGCTTCGCAGTGTAAATATGTGGGTATTCTGCTCTTTTCTCCTGTGCTTTTTGTTCGTCTATACGTATAGACTACAATTATAAATTCAGCACGGACTATATCTCCAACGATACTGGTTCTGGGATTCTCTACCAAATATCCAGTGAAACAGCAATTATTCATCCATTTATCTCCTATCTTAGTATATTAGCTGTAACAATATAAAAAAACAACTTTATATTTCGTATATTTTATCAACAATAAAGGAAGTATCATTACCAGATACAGATCCACAAAATATAAGATTATTGCCTTCATATAATATATATTTATATTTACTCTTAACCTTGGGGAAGACTATGACACTATCTAATAAACAGGTCTCATCTTCTATAGTTAAGAAAGCCATAGTCTTTCCTTTAGAGTCACCTTTGGTAATTGTATAATCAGACAATCTCTGTATATTCCCTGCTATGCATAAACTCTTTCCCTTTTTGCCATTAACAACTTCCTTGCATGTTGTATTTGCCGCAGACGTATCTGCTGTGTCTATTTTTGTGAGAGTGACAGGACAACCTAGAAATCTTGTTTCTTGATCTACTATCCAGTTGGGGTCATCCTCTAGGCTGTACGGAGGATCTATTAGCAACTGTATTTCATTCTCTACGATCTGTTGTCTAGCCACTTTACTTGTGCCACCACCCTGTTTTTTTGTTGGAGCTAGATCTTTCAGACATGCTAAAAAATCGTCCCACTTCCGTTCGTCGTAGTTTGTTTCAACCCACTTTTGCTCCGCTTTGGTTAGAGTCCTATATATTTCGTAGTCATATAATGCTTTATTTCTACTTACCTTACCATTGAAGTCTCTAAAGAAACCAATGGACGCTAAGGCTTTGAATGCTGTAGAAGTTATTTTAGGCGCAAGGAATAAAAGGATTTCAAGCCATGTAAAATTCTTCATTTTTTTCTTACGTTCTTTTTCTACTTCAATTATAGACTCTGCTACTCTGTCTCCTGTTTTGCCCGTCAGAGACTTAATATCTTTTATACCAAAGTAAACCTTGTGATTCTTAACGTTAAATTTATCCTGAAAGTTTATTATGCTTGGTGTTCTTGCTTCTATGTCGAACAGTTTAGCTTCAGATAATAATTCATAAACTTCTTGGTGTGGGTCTTGTTTTTCATTAGCATAGTATAGATAAGAGAGGAAAAATTCTTCTGGGTTGTGGGCTTTTTGATATGCACTCCAGTAAGAACATACTGCATATGAAATGCTGTGAGACTTGTTAAATGCGTATCTAGAAGATTTCTCGATCCAGCTAAATATTTCTTCTGCTGTAGCTTTGTCTACTAACTTTTCTTTCTTTGCGCCAGCTATAAACTTTTTCTTGACTTTAGCCATTAGGTCAGCTTTCTTTTTTCCAATAGCTTTACGTAGTTCATCTGCTTGCTGTAGATCAAATCCTGCGACCTTCTGCGCAATACGCATAGATTGCTCTTGATACACAAGAACTCCATATGTAGGTAGCAAAATTTCTTCTAAGCATTCATGCAAATATGTAACCTCTTCTCTGCCATGTTTTCTATCAATAAAGTGCTGACTCATGGATTTACCATCCACAAACGCTTTTAAACACCCCGGTCTAATAATAGCGATAAGTGCAGACAATTCTTCGATGTTGTTTGGTGCTAGTTTTTTAGACCAAGATTTTCCAAGGTTACTCTCTAGCTGAAAGACACCCTTTGTTTTGCCCTCTGAAAACAATTGCCAAGTTTCTTTATCATTATATTCCATGTTATCTCAATCTAAATATGTCAAAAATATTTCTACTGTCAAATTTATTAATGAATGATTTGTAGTCGCTGTATATGTAGTCCCAATTATCTTGATTCAATTCTATTGCTATTACAGAGTCGTATATTTTATATTTATTCATAATCGTGTTACAGAACGTTTTGATCTTCTCACGATGCTTATGCGCTTCTCCGTCGTCGTCTTCTAAGATAATCCAATACCCTAATTTAGTAGCTTTACTTTTAGCCTTAGCATCATAGCCCACGCCTATTGCTTCTTCTACTCTTGAGCTATAATTTCTTCCAAACCTAGAACTAAGGATACTTTTAAATTCTAAAGCACAACAAGACCTGCGACCATTGGCTACTAAATCCCATCTCTTTTTATGCAATATTCCACCACTAACAACAGCTTTATGCTTTTCTCTGACTGTCATGTTATTATCTTGAAACGTCTTAGAACATAAACGCAAGAAACCATCCATGTGTTTATCAGATTGTTTTACGCCATTTTCTAAAGTTGTTCTGTAGTGAATAATAGCATCTAGTACATCAATATCATTATATGTATGTTCCATTTGCAAACGCCTTGTCTAGTTCAATGTTTTGGTAGACTGCTCTGTGAGTCTTAAGCAACTTTATAAAGATATTAGCTGTATCTTTAACATCTTGCAAGGCATCGTGTGCATTTTCTTTACTTAGCCCCATGCGATCTCTAAGAGTATCCATACTAATTGATTTAATGCTAGGATCTCCCTCAGTCCACATATGCATATTATCCATAACATCACATTTGTGTACTCGGCTAAATATCTTTTGCTGGTTCCTCGATTCATCAAACGGACCATATTCTTTGCACAGGCGGTTAATTATAACCATATCAAAACCAATGATATTAAATCCTACGGGAATGGGATTAAAGAAAGGGTCTTTTTTCCAGTTATATTTATCTACGAATGTACAAAACTTTTTCCACACTGACTTCAAGGTTGGAGCCTTCGCTAGATCTTCCCTGTTCTTATTAGTTACCTTTAATGCGCCATCTTCAATAGGATCTAAGCCAGCGGCTATCGCTGCGTCGTCGCTGAGTATTGGTCTTATTTCACTATTAAAAGTACCTTTAAGAGATAAGTTCCTACCATCTAGTGCTAGCGCAGCTATTTGTGTAGGTTGAGTTTTGTGAGGATTTCGACTTCCTGTTTCAAAGTCAAATACAATATAGTCTCTATTTGCCATTAGTTATTTCCTTTATCTTCATGAGTTTATCTAGAAGGTTGATTCCTAGAACGTCAAATTTCACATGACCTAGTGCCTCTAGATCTGCCATTTCCAATCCTGCTATCTTTTCTGTAGATCCTTTCTGTTTTACCATAGGGCAAACATGTTTTAGTTTATCTTTAGATATAACTACCCCCGCTGCATGTTTTCCCTGCGTCTTAAATGTACCCTCTATGTCAATTGCTTGCTGAAAATATTCAGCATAGTCTCCTTCTAATTTGCCTTCATCTGTCACATGGCAGAAGTCTCTTAGGTCATCAGGGCGATTAAGTAAAGACCATCTAATGATAGATCTATCTTCTTCATCCATCTCTGCAAGCTGGTCAGATATGTCAGCCTCGTTTGGTACACTCTTAGTTATAGCGTTCATTTCACTAAAAGAACAAGCCTCATTTATACGAAGCACTTCTTTAATTGCGCTTCTACCTTGCAATCTACCAAAAGTAATCATCTGACTTACATGTTCGTTGCCGTAGGTATCTTTTAAATAATCTATAACATCGTCTCTACGTTTACCCGGAACATCCATGTCAATATCTGGAAGGGATACATTACCGCCAGTGTTACGACCAGCGTTGTAGAATCTTTCAAACAATAGATCATGTTCTACTGGATCAATCTTTGTAATTCCAATGAGGTATGATATTAAACAGCCAGCAGCAGAACCTCTTCCCGGCCCAGCCAAGCAGCCCATGTCTTCTTCTACGTGTCTAATAATATCTTGTACAATTAAGAAGTATCCAAATAGGTCTGCATTCCTAATAACTTCTAATTCTTTGTGAAACCTGTCTGCATATAATTGTCTTTTGTCTTCATCGTTGCCAACTTTTTCGTGAAGGAACTTCTTGTATCCTTGGCGAGCCATTTCTGTCAAATGTTTTTCCTGAGATAGACCTTTAGGGCAAACAAATGTGGGAAGCATTGGCGGGTTAAGTATTTCGTAATCTTCGCAAGATTCATATATGTCTTGTAATTCTTTAGATACCTTAGAAGGATTAATACATTTATCTTCTTTTGTAAAATAATCCAACAAGGTCTTGTCTAATTTATTGTTCCTAATGTTTTTTTGTACCTTTGGGATTGTGGTTTTATTTGCAGAACATAATAATATTCTATGCAATTTAGCGTGTTCTGGTTTTGTATAATAACTTGTGCTTATGTTTTTGCTAACAGAAATCAGATTGTTTTTAGTCATGATTTCTTTGCAGAATTTTTTATCTACATTACCATCTTCGTCTAGTGATGACACTATTTGTATGAGATCGTGCCATCCATCTTTGTTTTTAGCAAACAATGTATTGTTATCAAAAGAACACCCAATGATAGGTTTGATCCCTACCTTCTTGCAGGCTTGATGGAAAGATACCGCTCCTGATATTGTTTTGTAATCAGCAATACCACAGGCTGGATAATCATTATCCGCACAAACTTTTGCTAGTTCGTGTGGTTTGGAAAATCCTTTTAGTAAACTATAATGTGTAAAATTCTTCAATGGGAACCAGTTCAACTTTTACTCCTACTTCTTTGTCGGCAACGGTTTCAACGGTTTTCGTACAGGCTCAACTTGTTTTGGTCTAGGTTGTCCGGGGGATGTTAGCGGATATTTCTTGACTTCTTTTGTACTCATTTAATTTCTCCTTTACTATATCATACAAGTTTTCAACTATAATTCTACTTGCCTCATTATCTGATGGGTAGTGTACTCCTTGTAAAATTCTAGCCAATCCAGCGTATTCTGACATCTCAAAAAACTTGTCTTTGTATTCTGGATACATGTCAGATAGAACATACGCTGCAACTTCACCATACATAGCATGACCACTTGGGTAGGCAGGCGTTTGATGAGTGTCTGTATGTAAAACATTTATTTCAATACCGTGATATGGTGCAATTTGTTCTGGTCTGGCTCTATTATAATAGTACTTTAGTGCAAAAACTATCTGTTCAAATATATTCCAGTACGTAAAGAATTTTGATTTGGGGAACTTTAAGTTTTTTGATTCCAGAAACTTGTAATATAAGTTAACTGGATCTTTATCTACTGTAATTACTAAATCAAGTTCTGCTTGTGTTCTGTTTTTAGTCGCTTCGCTTACTACTTTCAATTCTTTAATTGTTGTAATGCTATCGTTTTTTGGTGGAGCGGGAAGAAGTTTTCTCCACTCTACTCCTATTATATCTAAATCTGGAGAATAAGACACAGGTTTTTTTAGGTATCCAATGTCATTTAGATTATTTTTAGTTTTTAATATTTTGTCTACGTTACTTATTAGGCTCATCTTGTGCTAAATCCTTGTCGGCTTTTTTGTTGTAGATATCATACTTATGATCTTTAAAATCTTTGTTTAGTCTGTGTACTAGTCTGCTACCAGCCCTTCGCCTAAAGCAAGGTAAAAAACCATGTATACATAAATATACACCAGCCTTGATGCAACACAAGCCATGACCTACCGCGAAGACAAAATGCTCACAGTAGGTCATGTCGTTTTCTTGTAAGTGTTTATTCCATCTTTGTTGTAAATTCATGTATTAAAAACTTAAGCTAAGTGAGCCAGCCTTTTCTTTAGGTAGTTTCATTATTTCTTCTAGCTTGGGAGCTTTCTTTTCAGGGTTCATTGCCCATTCAATTTTCTCTGACTTTGCCCATTTAGCCATTCTACGAATAGGTACAATCAGATTAAATGTTTCTCCCGCACCTCTAACAAGCATACCAATATATTGTCCATCAGTCAAGAACACACCACCTCCAGAAGATCCGGGGAAAGCGGTTACGGTTGTCTGATCAAACAAAACTTTAGTGCTACTGTTAAGAGCAAGCATTCTACCCACCTGACTCATTATACCTGTAGTCATGCTATTCGCACCACTTTCTCCTAGTAGTGAACCTACATGATACAGTTGAGTACCGAGAGGCAAACCTTCTTTTTCTTTGTCTTCGTGGAATCTTGCTGACACATCAACAAAATCATACTTTTTGATCATAAGTAAAGCTAGGTCTTCCCCATTGGTAGCGTCACTATACTTAACAACAACAGCGTCCATAGATAGTTCGCCAACTGTCTGACCATCTGAGATCAATTTTTTGACAATCTGTACATCTTTGAACATCGGTTTCTTTAGAGTTTTCCCCTCTATGTCTAGTATGCTGCGAACACTTCTAATTCCTTCTAGAACGTGTGCTGCTGTCCAAACAAAGTTGACTTTCTTTACGCCATCGTCTGACTCTATTTCCCTAGTGAAAATTACTCCACTTCCAGATCCTCTTTCCGTTTTGATAGTTACGCTGATGTTTTGTAGATATTCGCTAATATTTTCTTCTGCAAT
>MDSZ01186663.1_pt1 | contig 27909 bp, 20 predicted proteins | sample 811201 | NCBI WGS metagenome assembly MDSZ01 (sample SAMN05326647, study PRJNA326480) | marine metagenome | isolation source: seawater | place: Indian Ocean: North | collected 2010 | reverse complement strand
GAAGAACGGCCAGACTGAGAAAGTTGCTTGGAAGAACTTTATGTCTTATTGTTCAAAGTATGAAGTGGACAAGAGGCCGGGACAATGGTATACAGAACCTATTCCTGCTGGATATAATATTATCGGGTTCGATATGCCTATACTTAAAAGACTATCAGAAAAATACAAGACTAAGATGCCTCTGTCCACAGTCACAAAAATTGATATGATGGATATTCTTTTTACTTGGTTTGAAAATCTAGATGAGCCCAACAGTATGAAGCTTGATACTTTTAGGGACTTCTTTGGATTAAAGGCGAGTGCTCAAGCACACGAAGCTCTATCAGATACAATTGACGAAGCTAAACTTATGGTTAAGTTTTTAAAGTTTCATAGAAAACAAGCGAGTGTAAGTAAATTTAAAGGTGCATTTAGCAAATGATAACTCTAGATTGCGGATGTCAGTTTGAACAAGACGATGAAGGTAGGATTATCTTCGGCACTGACATAACAAAAATGAATATGGATTGCCCTAAAACTTGGGACTTAATATGCGAAGGAAATACGAAAGGTGTCTTTCAACTTGAGTCTCAGCTTGGAAGATCTCTAGCGAAGCAAGCTAAGCCAAGAAACATCGAAGAGCTCTCAGACCTAATTGCTATTATGCGTCCGGGATGTCTTGAGGCTGTAGTCAAAGGAAAGACTCTTACGATGCACTATATCGACAGGAAGCACAAAGTGGACACTGTTGAGTACTTCCATGAAGCTTTAGAGCCTATTCTTAAGAGCACTTACGGTATTCTTGTATTTCAAGAACAAGCTATCCTTATTGCACAGCAAATCGCTGGCTTTGATTTGCAGGAAGCTGATATCCTTCGTAAAGCAATCGGCAAGAAGAAGGCTAGCGTAATGGCAGAAGTCAAGAAGTCTTTCATAGAAAAGTCTGAGAATAAAGGAATCGTCACTAGAGAGGAAGCTGAGGAGATATTCTCTTGGATTGAAAAATCTCAAAGATATTCTTTTAATAAATCTCATTCTGTCAGCTATGCCTATAATGCATATCTCACTGCATACGCTAAAGCTCACTTCCCACATGAATTCTTTACTTCTTACCTAAAGCACGCAGTTGGAAAGCCAGATACATTTATTGAAGTTCAAGAACTTGTTAACAACGCAAAGATAATGGGCATCAACACAATGCCTCCTAGCATTATTCACATGAACGAAGAGTTCGAGCTTATTGACGAGCATCCAAGATACGGTCTTACAAACGTAAAAGGAGTAGGCTCATCTGTATTCAAAAAGATGGTGAGCTATATGCACGCTGAGGGAATAGATCCTAAAGCTTGCGACTGGTCTTGCTTTTTGATTTTAGTATCTCCCAAGGTTAATAAGAAGGCCTTTGAAAGTCTCATACTAGCTGGAGCCTTCGATTGTTTCAAAATTCCTAGGTCTAAGATGCAGCATAATTTTAATGTAATTAAAGAGTTCAGCAAGAGGGAGATCTCTTGGTTAATTGATTACAAAAAACAGAACTACGAACTGAGTACAGAGCAATGCATACAGGCTATGATAGATGCATCTCAAGGCAAAGATAAGAATAGGCCAATCTTTAGAAGAGATAGATGTCCTATCGTTGAAGACTTACTTCGATCATACAATGATCCCGGATACGAATTATTTGATTCTGCATCTTGGCTTGCGAAACAAGAGCAAGAGCTGCTTGGTATCGCTTTAACATGCAACAAAGTAGATGAGTACAATACAGATAGAGCTAACTGCACTTGTAAGGAGTTTATTGACGGGTTCGAAAGTCAGTATGGCGCGGTGATAGCAGTCCAGATAGAATCTGTAAGAGAATGGAAGATCAAGAAAGGCAAAGCGAAGGGTAAGAGCATGGGATTCATAACAGCTGGTGATACTAGCTGTATCCTAGACAACATCACTGCCTTCTCTGATGAATGGGAAAAATACAAGAACTTGCTCTATGAAGGTAACACTGTCCTTCTAAGAGGAAGTAGAGACAAAAATAGAGGAAGTTTTTTGGTAAAAAGAGTTGAACAGCTAACAAGTTAGTTTGAAAAGGACGATATAATATATTATATGGATGATTTAATAGAAAAGAATATGGGGCTTGTTGTCTCTGTTGTTAACTCTTTCAATCCTAAGAGTAATACAGAGAAGGAAGATTATATACAAGCTGGCAGGATAGGACTCTGGAAAGCTCTAGAAAAGCACGATCCAGAAAAATCAGCTCTGTCTACCTTTGCTTGGAATCCGATACGATGGGAAATAATTAAGGAAATAAAAGCTATTAAATCTAATAGATATTTTTCTATCTCAGATGAAAAAACTCCTTATTATATTACTAAGGATACCCTTTGGGAACATTGCCCTGACAGCCTTTCAGTAGAGGAGTCTGAGCTAATAGATCTTAGGAAGATGGGATATACTCTACAAGAAATAGCTGACATATTGGGTAGAGGAAGATCGTATGTTAAAAGAGTTGTGTATCGTGCCATACAAAAAATAAGAGAGTGTAATGAGTAAGAAAAGAGTATTGTTTGTTAGCGAATCTCACCACTTAGCATCCGGGTTTGGAACATATGCTAAGCAGGTATTGCCTAGACTGGCAGCTACTAATAAATATCACCTTGCTGAGTTTGCTTCTTACGGCGATCCTAATAGGATAGGAGACGTTCCTTGGGACTACTATAGCAATACTCCAATGACAGAAGAAGAAAAGAATCTATACAATAGTCAACCATCAAATGCGTTTGGTATATGGAGATTTAATAGAGTAGTATTGGACTTTAAGCCAGATATTGTTCTTACCTACAGAGATCCTTGGATGGATGAATGGATCAAGGAGTCTCCATTAAGACAATACTTCCACTGGCTATGGATGCCTACGGTTGACTCGTATCCACAAAAAAGAAAATGGTTGGAGACATTCAGATCTTGCGATGCTATATTGGCTTATTCAGAGTTTGGAGAAAAAGTTTTGGATAAACAGTCTGCTGGAAGCATCAATACCATAGGCTGTGCATCTCCAGCGATAGACGCAAAAATCTACAAGCCCGTACAGGATAAACGAAAGCACAAAAGTAAGTATGGACTACCTGAAGACTGTCTCATAGCTGGAACAGTTATGAGGAACCAAACTAGGAAGCTTTTTATAGAGCTTATGAAGTCATTTAAGATCTTCTTGGACAATGCGCCGGAAGAACTGGCTAGAAAATCATTCCTGTATTTGCACACAAGCTATCCAGAAAAGGGCGGCTGGGATATAGAAGAAGGAATACTAAGTAATGGACTAGCGAACAATGTGCTATGTACATATGTCTGCAGAGGATGTTCGCACTGGGAACCCTCTAAGTACAAAGGGCCGATTAAAAAGTGTAGTAAATGTGGACAAAGAAATGCCTTTATGCCTAATGTTGGTCATGGCATAAGTATAGAGGAGCTCATAAACGTATATAATTTGTTTGATTTATACGTACAGTATGCTATTTGTGAAGGCTTTGGCATGCCACAAGTGGAGGCAGCTTGCTGTGGAGTTCCTATAGCAGCTGTTGACTACAGCGCTATGGAAGACGTTGTAAGACATACTAATGGATACCCTATAAAAATTAAAAAGATGTTTAGGGAGCTAAATACTAACGCAGAAAGAGCTTATCCAGACAACAACCACTTAGCAGAAATATTACAAGAGCATTTCTCTCATAAAGACGATTATAGAAAAGAAATGTCTTCTCAGGCTAGAGAAGGTGCAATGAAAAGATATGATTGGGATGACACAGCGAAGGTTTGGGAAGATTATATAGACTCATATCAAGCCATAGGAAATCAAGGCAAATGGGACTCTCCGATACAGCAAGTTAATTTGCCAGACAATGTCCCTCAAGGAATGTCTTACGAGCAATTCGTTAAGTGGTGCTTTGCTGAGCTTTTGCAAAGTCCAGAGAGAGTCAACTCATACGATGCTCAAAAATATCTTGCAAGTCTGGATTTTGGTTGCTTCTTAGATGGCTCTTATGGGCCACAGCTTGAGCCATTCAATGTTGACAAGATGTTTTCTATCTTTAGGTCGAGAGCAGAAGAAAAGAATGTACTTGAAAAGCTTAGAGTAGGAGCGCTGGAGCTAACGCCGATGACATTCTTGAAGAAGGGAAGCCGCAGTGATTAAATCTGTTACCATATCTCCGTATAATAGTAACTCTCATATGGGAGAAAAAGCTAGATCTCTTGTTGCTGATATATCGTCTTGTGATGGCATAGTCAACACAAACTGTTCAATATATAAGAAAGAAATCGCTGTTCAAAATATTCAGGAGAATGCATTAGATGATATAGATGCGTGCATTCAATATGTGAAATACATGAATTTTGTTAAAAGCAGCTATACAAATGTAGGTATATTCGAACCCTCTCTTCAGGGAAAGACTCAGGAAAAAAACTTCCTCAGACTGTTAGACTACGTAATTGTGAGAAGTCATAAACAGCGCAGCTTACTCCCTAAGTGTCTGCAGGCAAAAGCTTTTGTAGCGAGGCCCAATGTAGCGCAAGTTGCAAAACAATCCCCCATTAAGAAGATAAGTAAAGACACTGCCTTTTGCGTATCAGCATTAGGAAAGCATACCAATCTAGAAATAGTATTGAAGGCCTACCTTAGCTCATTTACTTCTAAGGACAACGTTATCTTGAACGTACTCTCGAACTCTCCAGAAGAGCTGGCAAAATTTGTCACGGACATAAGAAATGCTCTTTCAATCTTTGGGAAGATCGACCTTTATCCAGCAATTGCTATTTACGGCAATGTAGATGTTTATCAAAAGTCAAACTGCTTCATAGATGTAAGTATGGACTACTCCATCTCTTTGCACACTATGATGTCAGTGTCCTACGCCAATCCACTAATTACTTGCAACCATGACGGCATACTGGAATGGCTAGATCAGTCAGCTTGCTATATAGTAGACTCTCGCAGCGGAAGTAGGGAATCAAACCTTATTGGTAATATTCCAGACGAGATTCATTTATCTGAGACAATGAAAAGAGTGGTGCGAGATAGAACAGAGCTCAACAGAAAACAGAGCTTCATGCTTGACTCAGGATTCAAAAGTTTTTATTATAAGAAAGAAAAGAGTGTGGGAGATGTTATATGTTCGCTGCTCTAGATAAAATAAGAAAGAGAACAAAAACAAAAGAGTTGAATGTCTTACTTCTGCAAAGTGGATATGAAGGCTATTGTCAAGAGTTTGCCAGCTTAGAAGATGTAAATTTTTACGTTTACAACCCAAGAACATGGGGTATACCGATAGAATCTACTCCTTCTAATTTCATGCTCATACAGGATACTAACCAGCCTATTGTTGGCTGCTTCGACAAGATACTATGCATTGGGAAAGCAGAGGAGATACAAATAGCAAAAGAGCTGCGAGATAGATTTGGTTTAGATCTTATATGTGTTCATAATAGCAGCGAGGAGAACTATTGCCCAAGACCTTTTACATTTAATGTCAGACAAAAGGTTGAATGCTCTCCAGAAGCAGAGGTGTCTATGCTTCCATTTTTTGGCAGAGATTCTATGATAACGATACCTCCTGTAGAAAAAGATATTGCATCTGAAAACAAACAAAATCACATCTGTATTTTTGAGCATGTTCCACCGAACGTACTCCAAGCTTTTCAGTCTGCATGTTCTCCGCATAAGTTTGCGCAATTCAACTCTGACAATTTGCTGTCAGCAAAAGTTTTTCTGGATACTATAGTAGGTCTGACACCACACCTAATCAAAGCTCTGTCTTTTGGCTGTATCCCGGTCCTACCATATTCAGTAGAAGCCGAACGACTTCTGGGAGACACCGCCTACTTCTATAAAGGATACGAGGAAGTTTTAGGACTTATTGAAGATGCTATGGCAAGCGATATATCTCAATATCAGATAAAAGACATTGCATCTCTATGCTTTACGAATAAGCAAGACTTTATTAATAAATGGAAATATGTTTTAGGAAGAAGTATTTAATATGAGACTATTTGTTTTCTGTGGATCAAACCGACCAATCATTCCGGGAATGTTATCAGATGTTGACGTATGTGAAGATGGCGATATTTCAAAAAAGATAGATTATTTCTATTCTAAGATAGAGGCATATGGATTTTTGGAATCATGCCTTCACGAAAATGCCTTAGCTCAACTAATGTCCAAAGTCGCTAAGGGTGGCACGGTTAAAATACAGGGCATAGACCTATATCAAGCTGCGGACAACTTTTCTAAAGGAGAAATAAGTACCGAGGAGTTTTCTTCTTTGGTTATCAGCGGTAAGAATAAAGGTGTTAGCCTGCATGACTTAATAGAAAAAATAAATGAGTCCCAAGAATTCAAAGTCGAATACGCAGGGCTTTCTGGATTAAACTACATTTTAGAGGCAAAAAGAATATGATAAATCAAGTACATACAAACTGTAAAGATTGTGCTTTCTCTGTATACTCGGACAAAACGCAAACAGGTTGTTCTGCCGGTATGCTAGACAAATATAAAGACGCTGGCGCTGAGGTTATAGAGGTTTATGACGATAGCGATAAAGAATTTTTTGTTATAAACAATAAACTATGTACCCATCATAGGGACAAGGAATGGGCTAAGCAGTATACAAAATCTGAACTACTGAACATTGTAGAATCTCAAACAAAGAGCCCATATCAGGTTATGCTTCTCTTTCATCAAGACTCTACATTGGATGATCTCAGCACTACCCTTGAATCATTGGTTGGGCAATTTAACCCTCCAAACATCATTTCTGTAATCAGTATGAAAAAGACTGACTCTATCTATAAACTCAATATGCAAATAGAGGACCTATTAAAAAAACATGAGGACAAAGTAGACTGGAGAATCCAAAACATCCTAGATGTTGAAACAACAGATCGACAAGCGATTGATTTGGCTGTAGATGGGACATACTTCAAATATGCTTTTCCTTACTATATAGTTTTTTCTTGTGGATTTCAAGTGCCGGAGGAGTTTACAGAAGAGATACATAATTCTATAATTATTGATGCTAAACAACCTGTATATTGCCATCCCGTAGACGAAAGCCTAAATGGGATGTTAGTCAACAGACTTCTACATAGGAAGCATACCGGCAATGCGTTCAATGTGCATATAGAAGATAAGCTCCTTGAGTTTGAAGAGGATGCTGAAAATTATATATATAAGATTGAAGACATATGTCCAAGCATGGCCCAAAAGTAATAGCTATTTTTTCAAAACTTGAAATCCCTACACAGACATACGAAAACCTTGAGGTATGGATAAACATAGATGGAAGAGAATCATTCATGATCGAGACCTATTCGAAGGATTGTGACATATTTGGGGTTATCCCGCAAGGATTCGATTTTGCAAATGAGAACACTATAAAAACTATAGTAGAGATATTTAAGAAGTATCCCGATTTGAAGTATATAGCTTCGCAAGTCAATGATAGTTTGCAAAGAGTCTTGTTTTGTAATAAACCTCTAGTCGATAATGATAATACAGGGTTTAGTGTGAATTTTAATGAAGAAAAAGATCTAATATCAGTCGAAGGTTTATTTACATCAAATGGCTAAACATAAGATAAAAGCAGAGAAGCACGATTCAATCACTGTTATAATTCCTGCTGCTGGAGAAGGAAGGAGGATGAAAAGCTATGGCCCAAAGCCTCTTATACAGCTAACAAAGGGAACGATACTAGATAGGCAGGTAAAGCTAATAGATAAAGTATTAGGCCCAGTAGACTTCATAATAGTAGCGGGATTTGAATGCGATAAGCTTATGGACTCTTGTCCAGAAAGATTCATCAAAGTTGAAAATGAAAACTATTCAATAACAAATGTTTCTAGAAGCCTCTCAATAGCTCTTAGGTCTGTCAGTGCTGATCGAGTATTAATCATTTACGGAGACCTTGTTTTCAATGAGGAAGCCTTATTAAAGATGGATTTCTCAACAAGCTGCACTTCAGCAGGAATAGACCACGATAGAAATAATGAAGTGGGATGCATACTAGACGCAAATAACAACATAGTAAATATGATGTACGACTTGGATATGAAATGGAACCAGATGATATACTTACAAGGTAGAGAACTTGAGATATTTAAAAAAGAGTGTCAAGACAGAAAAAACAAAAAGAAATTTGGTTTTGAGATAATAAATAGCGTTATTGATTCAGGCGGAAAGATTAAGTGTATCGTTGACAAGTCGATAAAAGTTGTTGACATAGATACATCCAAAGACTTATTAAGGGCAAGTATTATAAAATGATAGTGATAGAAAAAAACAATCCGTTATCTGAGACTATAGGAAATACTATTATAGCATCTAATATAGAAGCAATTGGATGGGACAGCTCTATTGTTCCCCTATATAAAATGCTCTCGGATATGCGTCCTAACTTAATTATATATGGGCAGGAAGCAAATGTAAATGGAATTGGTTATATAAAGCAGAAATATCCGTCAACTACATTAGTTTATATCGGAGACTATCCGGCTGATGAAGTTGTTGCTGACATGGTAGTAGGGCATTCATCTAGTAGAAGGTCAATACCTCTACCAAAAAACGTATATGACATAACCAATATAAAGAAAGGGCAAAAAAGAGATCATATGAAGTGCAAGCTCGCATCATTCACAGATTCTATGAAAGAACAAACTGTCCAGAGATTCTCAAATATATTTGTTGAACTCTTTGAGAAGGGAGCTAGATTTTTTGGAGATGTCAGATTGGACGCTCACCCTTATCTTGGCAAAGTTACAGACCAAGAAAGAGCAGATATAGTAAACTCATGTGAGACATATATTGACATTACATCTGATTACTGGCATAAGTGTGTTATTATGGGCACGGTTCCTATAGTCTTGTCAACTGAAGAAATTCCCGGCATTAGTACCTTTCATGATAATGAGAGCCTTTTAGTTGCATTAGACGCTGTCTCAAATGAAGACTATGATATGCAGGCTGCGGCTGAAGAAATTAAAAACAATAGCGGGTTCAGCTTCTGTGCAGAGTTGTTTTCTTCTCTGGGAGCCAATGAAGCTGTACAATCCATTTTGAAATCAAGAGAGGCAATACTATGATAGGATTACTTTGCGAAAATATAGCTAACATAAATGTAAAGCAGCTTTGCGACAATAACATAACTTTGTTTTCAAACTCTCAAACACCAGTAGACGACCCTAATCTGTCCCTGTACTCAAAATATATGTCATATGATTTTGAGGGAACTCTGATGTGTGTCACGCTCCATGACACAATAAGTATACTAGATAACAAGATGTGTGACAAAAAAATATTCTGGGTTTGCTCTGTGGATTGGCACAAGTATGCTACCTTATCATACTCAGACATAATCAACGTCTTTTTTAATAAAGATGTTAAAATAATTGCACGCACAAAAGAAATATATGATGTTTTAGAAACTTTTGTAAGAAAGCCAGATGGGATTATGGAATCTATCAACGCAGATAAGATATTGGAGATTTGAAATGAATTATAGCTCTCTAAACGATAAAGAAAAGGAAAAAGTTCTCAAGCAGAAGTACATAAAAGAGAAGCTTAGCTTTGCTGAAATAGCAAAAGAGTTTGGAACCTATGCTAACAAGGTCCGAAGGGATGCGTCTAAGCTAGGCATTCAAATAAGAACTAGAAGCCAAGCTGCCAAAATTGCTTTAGAGTGTGGAAGGTCGGAACATCCTACTCAGGGAAAAGGGCACACGGAAGAAACAAAGCTTAAAATAAGCGAAAGCCAAGGAAAGGTGTGGGATTCTCTAGACGATCAAGAGAGACTTGTCCGATCTCAGATAGGAAAGGTTTCTTGGGAAAGCAAATCTGAAAGCGAAAAAAGGGAACTTCTAGAAAAAGGAAGTCAGGCAATCAGAGAAGCTTCAAGAATAGGATCTAAGATGGAGCGATATCTACTATATGAGCTTACCCAGCTAGGATATGATGTCCAGTTTCATAGGGAACACTTGCTGAGAAATCAAAGACTAGAAATAGACTTATATGTTAATGACACTTCAACAGCTATAGAAGTAGACGGCCCTTCGCATTTTGAGCCCGTGTGGGGAGAGGAAAATTTAGAAAGAAATAAGAGGTCAGATCGTCAAAAAACGGGTCTAATTATATCAGAGGGAATGGTTCTAATAAGAATCAAACAGGACAAGAGGAGCTCTCAAAGGTACTTTAGAAGAGTATTGGAACAGGTTGTTCAAGAGCTAGAAAAGATAACTAAAGAGTTTCCAAAGGAAGATCAGAGGTATATAGAGATATGAGTAAAGCAAAAAGTAAAACCAAAGTTGAAAAGGCGGACTTCGAAGACATCGTAGATGTAATTGAGGAAGAGCTTGATGAAGAGACAGAAGAGGTAGTATATACTCCTTCTGACCCTGAGTGGAGTGAGTATGTTCTTGATCAAATGCATGACAGCGAACTCAAGCAGGGAAATCCTACTGTAGATGGTCTGCGTAGAGTTACTGAAAGAGTTTACGGAGAAATCGTAAGCTCCACAAGTGAGATATTCAATTACGATACTTCTAGAGGAGTATGCACAGTTAAGCATACTTTGTCGATCCAAAAATACTCTACAGACGTTATAATAACTGTAGATGGTTGTGTTGATGTTAAGTTTCAAAACATTCCACATCCTTTCAACCAACACCTTGTTTCTACAGCAGATACCCGAGCTGAAGGCAAAGCCTTACGAAGAGCTCTTAAACTAAGGGTCGTGACTGCTGAGGAAGTCCAGCAAACGTCAGAAGATGATGTCCTAGCTGCTCAGGAAAATATAACTGACCAGCAGATACTGGCTATCAATCAGATGTGTAAAAGGCTGGGTATTAATTTGGTTGAGGGTGTCAAGAGTGTCTGTCCTAGCGCTGACTCAATCAGAGATTCTAGTAACCTCCAAGGCAGAATGCTGTTAAGTACTTTATCTGAGTACCAAAGAAGTCCAGCATCAATTCCTGAAAACTTGAAGGGTTACGATTCCGAATGGAGAGAAACATTTGATACCGGAGGTAAAAAGTAATGAAAGCTAACGTCAGAGCAACGCCCGACTTGACTTTTCAAGTTGACGCGGAAACTGAAGAAGAACTTTTTAAACAAGTTGCTAGAGTTCAGGAAGTTTTTCAGCATCAGTCATGTGGTAAATGCTCTTCACCAAATGTGAAGTTTGTTTGTCGTCATGACAGCTCAGAAAATGACTGGCTTGAGGTGGTCTGCAAAGATTGTCGAGCTAAAGTTATATTCGGACGCACGAAGAAGGGTGGTCAGATCTATCCAAAGATCAGATGGGATCAGCTTTCTGAGAAGCAGAAAGAGCAAAGAGCCAACGAAAAGGCTTATGCTGATAAGAACCGAGGATTTCTACCTCAGAGGGGATGGTTTGTATACAAGCCACCAGCCTCTAAGTAGATATCTAAGGCAGTTTTTTAAAACTGGAGGGGGTTATATACCCCCTTTTTTTATTTGCTATCTGTGTCTTCTTTATATTTATTGAAATAGGGGAATAACTGGTTTAAAAACTTCTTTCTTTTGCCACATCCGCAACCTTCTGAGTCCACATTGAATATTCTCTCGACTCTTTCCGATGTTATACCTATTTTCCCTAAGACCTTTTCTATTGTGTCTCCTAATCCTCCTTTAGATTCTGCTGCATGTGAGACATATTGATCGACTCCTTCTTTTCTAAATTCGTCTATCACTTTATCTGCAAGTTGTTCGTCAGATAAACTATCAGGGTTCTCAGACATCTTTCTCCTCCTTGTTGTAAGAAAATATTTTATTAAACCATTGCTTACGCTCACTGCAGCCACAGCCCTTCATTCCTGCAATTCTTTCTACTTTTTCTGAAGTTATCCCAAACTTAGACAATACCTTTTGTATTGTATCACCAAGGCCTTCGGACTTTGCTTCTTGATTTAGGTCAACACCCTCAGACTTTAACTCTTGTATTACTGAATCGGCAGACTTAGTTAACTCTAACGTCTTTTGTGTCTCTTCGCTATATTTCCTTGACACAGCTGAATGATGGACACCTCTGTTTTTTGCGTTTTCCAAAAATCTGTTTCTGTAAACCGGGTTTGTTTTGCAAAGGCTATGTAGGTGCGGAGACATATCCTTATCTAATAAAGGGCAATATCCTGCGACCTCACAGTCACATGAGAATCCCTCTGCTGTCATCTTTTCGTAATCGTATTCCTTCATTTATTTTCATCCTTTTAGGTTATAGTGACTGTTATAGTAACATCATTGCTTACATCCTCTTCATCTCCAGCTAACAGGCAGTCGCAATTCCAATACAGCCCGGAAGCTATAAACTCTAGAAAGAATGGCTCACATGAACCATCAACAAGAGTAAAAAGCTCATTTATTGCTTTTGGTCCAGTGCCTCCAATATTGTCTCCGGGAAGCAAAGGCTCGTCATCGCCTCCATACACATCAACTCCAGTAGGGCAGAAACAATACTTCAAACCCTCGTGAGGAGGTACAGGTAAATAGCTATTAAGTGGTATAAATGACATTGTGAACTGATAGTTGCAAGTGTGGCACTCTTGGTTTCCAGAAGTAGATCCCTGAGATGCCGGAACTTCGCAACAACAAAGTGTAGCATCAATTCTTTGCCCTGAGCATCCCGGCTTAGAGCCAACATCACAAAGCTGAACTCCTGTTACACCATATTTTTCTGCTTGAACGTTAATGCCTGAATATGCGTTTATCTCGCTTGTATAGCAAGGAACATTTCCATTAGCACCAGCAGCATCACGGCACATACCTGACTCGTCAGAAGACAAGGTGATATCTTTGCTGAAACTACCGCTAGAAGATGTTACTGAAATACTAGCAGTTCTAGTTACTCCAGCTCCGCTTTCTGGACAAGCGCAGCAAGTATATGGGAAACATGGGCCTCCATCTGCCTTTGATGCATATAGAGGTATAGCTCGTGTACAAAAAGGCTGACAAGGATCTTCTCCAGAGCAGGTTAGGAAAAATCCTCCGCATCCTTCATCCTGTGTATCTGAGAAGCAGTCTCTCCCCCTTCCTTCTCCGGGGTTTCCTGTGAATTCTGCAGCTGGTATCCCAACAATAATTCCTGTCTTGCCGTCTGCACATACGACTGTATCGACGCACTCAACGGAGTATTCAGTGTAGTAGATTCCACTACGAGGGTGCGAACAATACTGTGTTATCGTAGCTCCCCCAGAGCATACACAATCTGGAGCACCTATGAATGGATAACAAGGATTTATCAGTAAATCTCCTGAAAATTCAGTGAACATACAAAAGTCTGAGACAGCGCCATCTCCTCCCGGAAATGGATCATGACATCCCGGAGCGACACATATTCTTTGTTCATTGTTTTGATCTACAGTCAATTCGCATACACAGCAATCACTGCCCGGCATTCCTATATCAATAAATTTCCCTGACCCTTCAGCCATTTATTCTCCTTTTATACATCTAAACAAGTGTTCTCTTCAAATCCACTAAAGCATCCACTTATAAATTCCATCTGACCATACTGAACATTAATTCCGCTTCCAGCACAGCATATATCTCTAACATATGTAACGGTAGCGGTTCCTGCAAATTCGCAGCTAGTAGCTGCGCCACTAATAGTATAGTTACAAGAACCTTCTTGAGCAGGTGTCTGGATAATTGATATAGAACCAGCGGCCTCAATATTTTCAAAAACACTTCCTCCAACTTTATGAATTGTTGAAAGAGTAAGCCCACTTCCTCCACAGCCAGAACCGCTTGCATCATAAGGAACACCCTTGAGCCCATTACTGATTATAAGACTGCTATAAGAGTTATAAGAGCCATCAGACTCGTGCTGACCACTTCCTGTGCTACCGCAAGAATCTGCTCTAGAAATGCTTATGCACCCACTTCCTCCTCCTCCTCCAGAGCCAGCCCCTATTGGATAATAGGTGCAATCTTTCGTATCGAAAAATGTAAAAAATTCCTGTCCGGCAGATATATCACTATTAAAAGATGGGTTTGTTACTGTTATTGTGTTATCGCCAACGGCACTTCCATCAGAGCCATAAACTGTGTTTATATTGTTAGCTGTAGCATTTCCTACTGAGCCACGACCAATACCGTTTTTTGCTGTAGCTCTAATTATTCTAAAACCATTAGGAACAGTCCAGACTTTTCTATCTCGATCATACCTAAGATCAACCGGAGCAACTGGCCAAGTTTCTCTCTTTTGTATCCAGCTGTCTAAAAATTCATCCTTAAGATTGGTGGAAACGAATGTTCCTCCTCTAGCATTACCTTCATTGTCTGCTTTATTTGGAATAGGTTTTCCATTTAAATCATATCCCCATCCTTGTATAACTAGAGGGCCTCTGAGAGCCATAGGTCTCAAATCATTAGGAAACCCATCTCCTGCTGCCACTCTGTTAATAAGATTTTGATTGTCATCTTTGTCACCATTATATATAATCGTACCATCATAGTGTGTGTCTGATGGGCTTGCATGAGAAGGATCGGCAGGCCGTTTGAAAGGATTGAGATATGAAATATTTACAATTGGAGGAGTCCAGCCGGTTATAGGAGGATCTATCTCATTAGATTGTGAACGAATACAACCATTAGAAGCAGTAGTTGGCATGGTAGGCAGTTTTGAGGAGCCTCCATTGATCTGAAATGGGCTGATAATCGCATCCCAGCTCGCACCGCCCTGATTATCAAAGTTACCAACTGGGGAGTACATAACTTCTTGAGGACTAGTGGCAGCACATATTCCAGCATTGCCCGAAGAACTTACAACGTTTATTTCTCCGGCTGCCAATAACTTTGCTCCAGCAAGAGTTTGCTTGGATTGGTTATTATAGCTAGTAGTATCTCTAGAACGCATTAAGACCTCCTATTTCTTGAAAGTTGAGTATACAATTTCATGAAGGCTTGTTTTCTAGCCATCCTAGCCATCTTGACCCTATTTTTAGCAGCTGTTTTTAACCTCTCAGCATTTATCCTAGACATCCTACCAAAAGAAGGAGTAAATGTGCTTAACTCATATGTGGTTGTCACGCCTCCTTGAGCTATATTAACAGCTATACTAGTTATATTTGGGCCAAAATCTCCTTTGGCTTTAGGAACATCTAGATATGTGTAGTGCTGCAGGCCCGTTGAGCCGTTGTTGTTAGTTATTGACCAAGGGAATTGTTGTGATACTATTGTGAAATACAAAGCCTCAGATGACCTCAACTCCGAGCCTATTCTATGCTCTGGATATCCGGGCCAAGTAACAGAGCCTCTTTCTCCAACCTGCATAAATGTAAGACCGTCCTTGCTCTGAGCATCCGCAACTAGGTTCATTGTAGGTGTTCCTCCGTAGCTCCAAGGAGACAGGCTGTCATCAGGCTTCATGAGTACTGTTCCGGGAGGTCCAACATATCCAAATGCTCCGTACTTGCTATAGCTACTTCTTAAAGGCAATGCTATAAGCTGCGGATACAGTCTCTTAAGTGACATTCCTAAAGAGACATCTGCTCCAATTCCCATACCAAAACCGTCAAGAACCGGCACGATATTTGTATTCTTAAAGCTTTTGATTGAAAACGCTCCACCTGCCATAAAGCTTTCTGTTCCGATCTCTTGAACCTTATACTCGGCTATATCAGAAAAATTGACTATCGCCCAGACTATCGGCAACCCTCCTATGGCTGGCGCTTTTATTATAGGCTCTGGCTCTGGGCTAGCCGATATCCATATGTATGTATTGTTTGTAACAGCATTCCCAGCATCTCTTACGTATGCAGTAGAAGCCGGATGCCTTACTCCTCCACTAATTAAATTCTCTTCACTAGTAAACTGATCTAGATATACACTCGGCTTAGTGATTCCTAGCCACGTCCCTCCGCTTTCTACCCAAGCTTCGGAGGCTGGTAAGGCTTCAAAAATATTTGTTGCTGATTCTTGATTAAAGTAATAGTCTACATTCATAGGAACTAGAGCTTTTCTGCCATAGAACTCATCGGCAAACTGACTTATAAAAGCATGTATCTTTTTTGCATCCTGTACTGCAACAGCATCAAACTCAAAGTTGGCTAGATTAGGGAACATTCCACCGACCTGATTATTGGCTTTTAGTTGGTCATCGCCTCCCGCTGCGAAATCTTCTATTTCAAAAGTAGGCTTGAAGCCTCTAGCTGTGGCCCACTGCCCTGTTATTGTACCTCCTCCTGAATTATACGATTGTATGAAGTTTTGCCATGATCCAAATCCTCCCAGAGCACACCTCATTTCGGCCTCTGTTATATTTATGTAATCAGAACCTAAAGGAGCAGCCAATGTCGTGTTAAGCTCTCTAACATCAACATTAACAACATATATAGTTCCCAGTACCCCAGCAGGATCTGTTATCGTTGTCCAAGTGTGTGGGTCTCCTTCTGTATCAAATCCCCACCAAGGCTCATATTCAGATTGTTCAACGAAATACTGCTTGTTGGCCCCATACGCGAATGATTGTGTTGCCTCATTTCTCAACTCGCGGCCAACATTTTTTGAAACAACACCAGTCCTTGTGTCAATAAATTCTTGAATCCTGCCTAGTGTCGGTTGTTCTCTTCTTTGTTGTGTCTTTATCTTTATAACTTTTTCGCCTAAAAATGTTACAAAAAGCTCAACATAGTAGTCACATCCTGCATCTTCACATACCTGATTAACCATATCTAAAATAGTCATTTCTGGAGATTGAAGCCTGTAATAATCTGGAGAGAATGGAATATCATGCAAGTCAACATAATAGGTTGTTACCCAACCATGTTCACCACCGTAGTCGTTTACTATGTTAGGATTACAAAAAGTGTCTGTCCCTTCTAATAATCCAAATTTCTCCGTTCTATTGTTCCAGTCGTGACTTCTGAAAACAACTCCCCCATGAGGGCCGAAAGCATTTCCTGCAAGAGAGGCCTGACTTGTAAGCAAACTAGAGGAAGCAACTTTTATATACCCCCAAGGAACACCTACTTCATTTACATCAGAGATCCCAAAACCATAACTCTCAAGAAATCCAAAAGGATTGATGACATTATATATAGGACCAACAGACCCATCAAACTCATTTACTATAACCTGAGTATTCTGCAATAAAAATCTAGGATCAGATATATTTACAGTGTACTGATTAAGGCCTCCAGTATCATCCCTCTTGTTCCAGCCTTGAACAACTCCAGCAAATTCGAATAGTCCTACCCTGAAATAAACGGGAGCACCGATAGATGGCTGGTATGCTTCAAATCCCGGATCTGCTTGAGTCCAAATATCCTCATGTCCGGGCTTATTGTAGTACACTTTGTCTCCGGGGCATGGATCTTCTACTAGCTCAACAGTCAGATTTGTTACCTGTTGGTTCCAGCCTACATTGCAGCCAAAAGATTTTACACTACATCCCAGAAAGACCGTTTGTTTAAACGGCCCAACAATGTTTTCCCCATAGTCACAAACGTTTGGCATTAATTAACTCCTAAGACGGACATGAAGTATAGATCCAGCTGCACTGTCTAGTATATCTTCCTGTTTTGACATCAAATGTCTCATTGTCCGCTGTCCTAAATATAGTATTCCCATCTCCGCTTATAGACAGTTCAAGTTTGTCTACAACTGCATCATATTGTGAGGTTGGAGCGGCATCAAAGTAATTATCCCCTGTCGCACATCCTGTAGATGGCACAACCGCTGCAGAAATGCTCAAATCTTGAGTAAAAGCTGTTCTTGTTCCTATATCCTGTAGTATTGGTCCCGCTGCTCTTCCTAAAACAGTTATAACCGCATGTACGTCTGTAGGCCTGTTCTTAGTAACATTTATTTGCTCTGATATGACTCCAGTCACACAATGCGCTGGTCTATTATCAAAAGAAATATTGTAACTTATAGTACCCTCTTCTATATTATAGCCGTATGCCTCAGAAATTGGCTTCCTATTAAATGGAGTTCCTATAACTCCTGTCAAAGTTTCTGGAATGGCACCGCTATATGCCATAGCTGCTCTAGTAGAAAAGACACCACTATCAAGACAAAACCTAGTGTATGTTCTAGCAATGTCAAAAGCTCCGCTATCAGAGATAAGGCTAAAAGAACCATCTCCTAATTTATACGTAGGATAGCCCTTAACCAAACCATCCATTGTAACACTTGTAATCCCATCTTGGTTTGATTTTTCTACGTTCAGTGAGAATGTGTCATTTACCGGATATTCTCCAAGCTTCACGAATCCACTTTGAGGGCCGTTTGTAATGCCACTAGGTAATGTATTTACCCCGCTAGGGTTTCCGTCTGCATCGACACCTGTTGGCATTAGATTGGCAACGGCAATAAATGTATCATCGACAGATATAGAGCCTGCAGTCTCATCTTGGCTTACAGACCTTTCAGTAAGATAAGTCCTGTAACCATACGCAACTTCTGTCCCAAGACTTAATAAATGATTAACTTCTACATTATTTAATTCTAATGTAGCGACACCTGTCACGTAGTTAATAGCATTGGTCAATCCAGAAACACAGAGAGCTCCTTCATATGATCCACCTAACCCAGTAGCATCTCCAGTGGATATGACTTGACCTACAGCACTAACCGATCTTGTAATCTCAAGTACTGGAGGAAATTCAACTCCATAAAATTTAGTCGGTTTTTTTATATAACCAAAAGAGTAGTTTGTTTGTGCGTCTTCAAGATTTAGTCCTGTTCCTAAGTAGTCCTGAGCTCCGCTTAAACTGGATGCTGCAAAACCCAAGGATATAGAGTATTGGGCTCTTTTTGTATAGTAATCAGGACTGGAAATACTAATAGAGTTAACAAGAGGTCTTCCAGATATAACAGTCCCTTCACAATCTGGATCTCCTAAAAACTCAGCTATAAACTCTTTATAATTAGAAGTAAATGCCTCATGCAGGTCTTCTTGTGCTCTAAACACATCAAGAGCACCTCCACTCTTTGTAACGTCTGCTTCGGGTATAAGAGTTCCGTCAAGGCTTATCGTATAAACACCGCCTATTATATTTCCGTTATTTTTAATAGCATAAGTTTCTCTTTCATAAGAGACATCTGGTGCAGGCTTAAATTGATAATCGCCATACGTTACATTTACTCCGGTTATTGCCATTTTTTATCTTTCCTATGTTAATTTGGTGTTGGAGATGTAGTGGTTGATGGTGTCATTTGAGATCCATTGCCAGCCAGTGCGGAGGATGCTGAATTCTTGACAGCTTCTGCAACGACCTTCTTTATCTCTCCCATTAAATTTCCTTGATCTAACCTAACTTCAATAGGCTCTGTAATTTTGAGTTCTATCACTCCTCCTAGACTGTTTAAAGCTCCAGCTAGACTGCTGATTGCTTGTACTGCGTCAGGGCCCATTATACCAGCAAGTCCACCAAGACCGCCAGCGGCTCCTCCAATAGCGTTTGCAAACTGTGGATTAGAAGCAAGAGTATCTGAGGGTCTGATAGGACCACCGCCAACGCCAGCAAGAGCGGAACCCGCGCTAGCGGGTGAAAAACCTACCGCGTTTAGAAAATCCTTTGGCTTGCTGCCAGTAGGGCCACCATATCCGACATGAGAATTTGCTATTCCCAGAGCGGCAGGCAAGCCAGCCATGTCAGCAGGTGTAAAACCCATTTCCGCCATAGTAGGCATTCCACCGGGTCTTGAGCCTTGTGGCCCATAGTCCTTACCGGGAATGTTGCCATATTCATCCACGGGACCTAGAGGAGTCATTCTGATCTTTGGCTTCCTCCCTTCTGGCTTCTTCTTAATAGGATATTTATCTCTGTATTCCGCATATGCTGGGCCAGAAGGACGACCGCCTATAGCCATGAATTCATCATGTGCCTGTTGCATAGCCGCTATCGCGGCTGAATGTCCGGCGCCACCACCTTTAAGAGTTAGGGCTTCCGTCCGCATAGCTTCTTTTTCTTCTGGAGTTATTCCTCCACCAGCTACGCCTCCAGCGCCTTTAGTCTCTGGTTTGACCGTAGGCTTCTTAACAAGCTTTGATGTTCCTAATTGTATTGATTTTCTTGCACTAGCAGAAAGTTCATCATAATTGAATGTTTTGCCAGTGCGCGGGTCCATATATTGGCCCATGCTGCCAGCGCGAGTCACAAAAGATTTTCCTCTCATTATGCTTTTTTTAGCTGCACCTGAGATGAAATTTTGAGGATCAACACTTCCTCTGCCACGTACACCTGTACCAAACTGTCTAAAGTTACCTCTAGCTCCGGGAACTCCTGCAAGAAGACCAGCTTGTGCCTTTTGCTCAGTTTCATATGCAGAGGAGCTCATTGAGGTCGCCTTTCCGGGATCGGGAGGAAACTCAGTTTGCAACGGACCATCAGCTGGCGGTGCTGTAGGTCTTTTTCCTTTCATATAATCTTCTCGTGCTGAACCAAAATCAGCAGCAGCCTCTACTTTTGCGCCGCCCTTTCTAGCAATGGCTGCAGCTTTTCTCGCTTGAAACTGTTTTCTTCTTGCCTCTGCTATATTCTTAGATATCTCCTCGTCAGTAAAGCCTCTTTCTCTAAGCTTTTCAACATTGGAAGCACCTCTCGCGTTTCTAGCATCTTCAAATCTTGCAGCTGCATCTGCTGATCGAGCCTCTATTTCCGGCCTTCTATTGAAACTCGTTCTTATCCTGTCTTCTCTGGCAGCTCTTTCGCTTTTAGTTAAGAATTCAGTTCCAAAGAACCCACCTCCAGCTATATCTTCATACTGAGATTCAAACTCTGCAGTTCCGGGTGCTGCAGTAATTTTATTAAGCCTTTTAACTCTTTCTTTTTCATTGGCTCTTTCTACTGCAAATTTTCTAGCTTTTGGATCTAAGCTTCTATCTACTCCGAGTACATCAGCCGTCAGTAGGTCAAAATCTACATCACCACGACCAAATGCCTCTTGTGTGAATCTGTCCTTGAGGAATGCTTCTTGCTCCCTAAGATTCGTAACTCTACTAGTCACATCTCCTTTTAATCCGCTGAATTCTTGTTCTTGTGTTCCAAATCTACCAAAGGATGTTCTACCTTCTTGAACAGCTGTTGCTAATCCGGGCATGAACTCAAATAGTCCTTGCTCGCCTCTTTCTACTACAAGATTGCGATTTGTTCTGAATCTTTCTTCACGAGCCTCCTCTGCAGCCATTCTTTCTCTTCTTCCAGCAGCAATAATATCAAATGGCCTCTGTTCATTCGCACTTCTTCTTTGTTGATTAGCGTCGAATGCTTTTTGAGTCGCTTCTAACTGTCTGTTTCTAATAGCAGCCCTAGTCTGATCGCCTGTTCTACCACTGACAATCCCCTGTCTAGAAGCCTTGTCTCTAAACATAGCTTCAGCAGCATCTATCTCTGAAGGAGACAAGTCAGGATCTTTTCTCATGGCATCTACCATGCTCTGCAAGTTTGATCCTTGTCTGCCAGCAAACTGTCCCTCCGTTATCATGTTAGCCATAAGAGCCTCATTTGAAAGCTGTGTGGCCCTTCCTTCAGGTGTCATTCTGGACAGCAGCCTTGTTCGTAGCTCTTCATCGCTAACTAAACTTCTTACCTCAGTGTCCGAAAGCTGTTTGACATTGAACCTAGCAGTGGATATGCCGTTGAAGGTATCCATTTGCTCTAATCTTTCCTGAGCTATTCGGTTTCTGGTGTCTCTGGCTGCAAAGCTATTTAGATTAGCCTTCTGTATTGCGCTCAATTTGTTACTCGCATCAGCCGCATTCTTATCTGCTGTTTTGTCAAATACATTAAAGCTATTCGGGCCTTGCTCTGCCTGTAGAACGCCTGAAGTGGCGGTGGCTTGCTTAATCAACTCTTTGAGTAACTCGTTTTGCTCTTTGAGTAGAGCCCTCTCTTCGGCTAAAGTACTTTTCTCTCCAGTTTCAAGGTTGCTTGATATTTGAGCCTCTATAACTGGAGTGAGCTTTTCAATAACTCCCCTAACATCAATGATATCGCCCATAGTTTCAGGGGTCATACCCTGAAGATCGGCAGCGGTTTTTCCTTCCAGTAGAGGTATGCCCTCTCCGGTGTTAGCATTAAAAATTCCTGCAGATGTTCCAGTGAATAGCAGATTCATTAATGAACTAGAGTCGCCAAGAAGCGCTTTATCTCTCATTTCTCTAAATGAGCCCATCTCTTCTTCAGCTTTAGCTATTCTTCCTTCCGTTTTGCTTATCGCGTCTCTCGCTTGATCTATTTTAAATTGCAGTTCGGGATCTAAGGTGCTTGCTGGTGGCTCACTACCCTCTAGTATTGTATTCTTGAATGTCTCAACGGCTGTAGTTGCACTACGAATCTTATTTTCTAAATCTAAGGTTGCAACAGACAGCTCTTGGAATACTACATTCGCAGCTTGCTTTATGTCTTGCCTTAATATATCATTTGCGGCCTTCTGCTCAGCACCTACAAGCCTTGCCTGCCCTCTTAGTCCTTCTATTTCCCCTCCTCTGTTCAAGGCTCCCATAAGAGCTCTAGGATCAACATTAATTCCTATTCTTTGGAAAGCGTCAGTAAGGACTCTAGGAACCTGCAAAAATCCTCTGTCTAGACCTTGCTCAATTTGTTCTGGAGTAGCTCCAAATAGTGCTAGAGTACTGTTAAGTTCTCCACCTAAGAATCTGGCACCCTCTCCCATATCCAGAGCAGCGCCTGTTTGAAGCTTATTAACAATGCGCATCTCTTCGCGTATACCTCTAAGTATCTGCGCTCCTTGCTCTGCATCTCCTCTTCTAAATGCGGCTTGAGCATCAGCAAACCGGCTGAATATAGCTTGTCCTCCCTGTCGAGCATTTCTTTCTTGGCTTTGTAATCTTTCTATCTGGGACTGTATTGCAGCTAGCCTTGAGGTATCATCTGCAAGTGTCTTAACAGCATCGGTATTGTCAGCGAGCCTTACTTCGAGCTCTCCTATTTCCCTAGCAAGAGCAGGATCTATAACATTGGCATTTTGTCTTGCTCTAGCAGCTTGCAACTGTTGTCTTAAATTTGTTTGCTCAGCAGCCAACGATGCGGCATCCGTGCCTCTAGCTCCGGGAGCTAGTAGAGATATTCTATCTCGAAGATCTTTGTCGGCTTCAGCAAATGTGCCTGTCCTATCGCCGGTTATCTCTCCTACTCGCCTATCAATGTCTCTATTTTTCTGCACAAGGTCTCTAGTGGCTACTTGAACCTGTCTTTGAAGTGCTACTATATCTAGCTGATTTTGCACAAGTTCAACAGAAGCCTTCTGAAGTTTGCTAAGCTCTCCTATTATTTCCTCAACATTTTCTCCAAACTTTGATAGTAAATTACCATCTTCGTTTAGAGCCTCAGTTACAGCCTCTATAGGAATTTGGTCTGTCCCTTGCCTTCCAGAGGTTCCTATCAGCGCTGTCTCGATATCTCTCAACACTAGATTGGCAAGCTCTCCTCCTCCTATAGAAGAATCCGCTATACCCTGCTCAAACACCCCTAAAACTTCCTTAATTGTAGGTAGCTGACCACCTCTATCTTTTTGTAAACGATCTACTTGAAGTACAGAGTCTTTTAAGAACTGTTCAAAGCCCGCCGCAAATTCTGGAGCTCCTTCTAAGCCAGATGTTATTTGTGCTGCTGGGGCTCCTCCTATTGTCTGTATTTGCTCAAACCCTGTACGCACTCTTTCTGCAAAATCTTCGGCTGCAACATTTAGATCTAAATTCTCAAACGGGTTGTCAATATCGGCCAGTTCAAAATTAGCTGTTCCTGCTATAGCTGAGTCTAAGGTTGACTTTGCATTACCTATGATTCTATCGAATTCCGATGCTGCCTGCTCATATACAGAAGTAAGCTTTACCAATGGAGATATTGTGGCCTCAATAGCACTTTGAGATTGCTTAAGCCTTATATTGTATTGGGCTAGAGCAATATCGGACTTAAGGGCTTCAAGCTGAGTTGTAGTCAAAGTGCTTGTTAATGACTTAAGGGCTCTTTGCATTTGGGTTGCTTTAGTTCCGCTACTTCCAAACAGCTTATTTAGTCTACTACTTGCTCTTTGCTGTGCGGAAGCAAAAGATTCAGCATTTTTAAACACTTCAGGGTTGGTAAAATCAGAAAGAGCTCCCAGAAATGCATTACCATCATCTCCAAGGGTATCTGCAACTGACTTCATTTGACTTAAAAATTGAATTTGAAGATTTTGCGCGAAAGCATCTGCTACTTCATTTCCAAAAGTTGTTATATTACCGGCAGCATCACGAGTAACAGCCCCAGTTTTTCTTAGTGCATCCTGCACCTTGAATATGCTGTCTTGTGCATCTTTGAACGAAGACAAGTCAATACTCTGTGAGACTCTTCCTAAATCCCTGCGGCCTTCTGCTCCACTTCCTTCTGATAGTTGTGATAGAAGCGCGCCTGCCACTGATTGGAATGCCTCCTCTGACGACTTTATCAAATCGTCAGTAATGCCTGCTGCCAAAGCGCCAGCTATTGCCTTCCCAGTCTCTCCAGCAAGTGCTCTGCTTGTCCTTTCGTTTGCTGCTCTTTCAGTCTGTATATTGGAACCGCCTCTGCCACCCATAAAACTGACAGCCTCGTCAAAGAAATTCATGAACCCTCTAGATGCCATTCCTCCAAAGTTACTGAAAAATCCGGCTATAGTTCCATTATATTCTTTTTGTGCCTGTATATTACCGTCAATAGTTGAACGGAATATATTTAATAGCCTAGAAGTTTTTTGGTTTGCAACAGACACATCATTTCCAGTAATGACCTGCTTGTTGGCAAGATCTGATAGACTTTTAGCAGCTTCACCAGCCGCATCACTTAGTGAAGCCAGATTGTCAAACTTAACTTTATTGAGTTCAGCTTCAAGCACACCGGTCACGCCTCCCAATGCGCCGCCTAACAGACCGCCTATGATAGCACCCGGAAGTCCAAATGCTGCTCCAGTAACGGCTCCTCCGACAGCTCCAGTGACTGCTCCGGCAGCGCCACCTCTGACTTGTGCCATTCCTAGACTTTCGCCTCTGCTTCCTCTAATTCCACCAATTTCTTCGAACTTCACTCCTGTAAATGCTGTGGAAATACCCCTTCCTATAGACTCTGTAATTGGCCCAACAATAATTGTAGCTATCGTGCCAGCTATGGCAGTTGGAGTAAGCACCTTTGCAAAACCTTTAGCAAGATTTCCTCCACCAATCCTTCTAAACGCGGCGGCTCTGCTAAGTGGGCCTCTAGGATTCCTTCCGAATGCTCCAGTTCCAGTAAAGCCGGGTTGCGTCGTAAGACTTTTGAACTGGCGAGCTGACCCAAAAATTCCTTTATTTAATGACTTAAGACCCCCTTTGACTCCTTTCACAGCCCCTTTCAAGCCTCCCATCTCTTTGAAAGCAGGTATAAGAAATGCTGCGCTGATTCCTGTGCTTAACAATGTTGATGCTAGCTGAGATCCGGCTCCTTCGACACCTTCTGAAACATCTTTAAAAGATTCTGCTAGTAGAGGAATACTAAAGAGAAGATCTGGTAAGAAGAACGCTGCAGATAGTAAGCCTTGACCTCTAGCTTGACTCTTAGCTGCCTTTTTAACGGCGGCAGTATTCTTTTTGATTGCTGCAGTCTGCTGGGCATTAGTTTTGGCGATTTGTTGATTTTGTTTAGCAATAGCTGCGGCACTTCCGGCAGCGGGATTGGGAGCCAAGGTTTGTTGTATTGCTCCAGCTCTAGCGGCGGCGGCATTTGCTGGAGTGGGCGAAGAGGCCATTACCGCTCCAGCAACCATTTTTTGTGTGACAGGATTAGGCTTCACTCTTGTTGGCTGATTTTTTACATTTCCTCTAGTAGATTGCTCAGGCTGAACCTGTCCGGTAGTGCTGGAGGGAACTACACCTTTAACTTTTTTAACAGGAGCTGGTGTTCCTGTGCCCCTCACAATACCTTCGTTTTTCATATATGCTGCTGCAGCAGCAGCGCCTCTTCTTCCTCCTCCTTTTTTGGCTTGCAGCTCTGCTATTTTCCCAGCTTGCTTTGGTGTTATAGGTTGCCCATCAGGACGGACATATATAGCCTGAAGGTTTTGCACTGCATTACTTGGAATTTTTCCATAGAAATTCCTTCCTTCCTCAACGATTCCGCCGGCAGCATAGCCCTTAACTCCATTTGGAATCGAGCCTCCGCTGTTCATGGTCTTGAGGTTTCCGTAACCTATTGACTGTGCAGACTTTCTATTAATAACAAATTCGCCCGGAGTCAACATAGCAGGAACAGTATCAGTTCCAGATGCCATTCCTCCCTTCGCAAACGTAGCTAGTTTTGAAGGATCAAACGAAACTCCAAATGATCTTACTGCTTTATTGTAGGTGCTATTTATTTGTTTATCAGCAAACAGATTTTTAAGTTCAGTTGGATTTCTATACCCACTGAACAAAGTACTTAGCTTTCCTACGTCTCCAGCCATTATATCAAATGCTGCATTTTGTTCTCCTCCTGCGATATCTCTACTTGCCGACTTAACAAAAGCTTCAAATAATAGACCATTAAGACTGTTTAGACCTCCGGTATCCAATACTGAGGAGAGTGGAGTATTGGCTTCATACGCAAACTCCTTGCCCATTCCAGCACTTGCGCTAGCTATGATTCCCGGTATCTTAGCAACAATTTTTCTTCCAAATGTTTTTCTTGCTGATGCATCCAAGCCATAGGCCTTGCCTCCTTTTGCAACCAGTCTTGCTGACGCAGCCCTAGCTTCATCATATGTAGATATTCCTGTTCCTGCCACTGCAATCTGAGTTTTTAAGAGCTTATCATTACTTAATAACCTTGCTGCATCTGCTTTATCTTGGGATATTCTTATGATTTCAGCTTGACTGACTTTTTTCCCCTGTATTTTTGTAAGAGCAGCAGACAGTTTTCTCCTAAGTCCTTTCGCAGCCTGACTCTTAGTTCCTAATGCACCGGCCCCAACGCTAGGTCTTTTATCTCTGACAGCGTCAAATAAATCCCTTTCTTCTTTTGTTAATGCTTTTGCAAGACCTGTTTTTTTGCCTTTTAGTGAGGTGCCTCTAGCCTTCTCAAAAGCGGCTGTACTTATATCAAATTGCTTTCTTAGTATGCTACTAACCCCTGCTCCTTCTCCACCTGATTCAATCTGAGCTAATGTTCTGGCTTCAGTAGCAAGGCCTTTTGTCCCTTTAATCCCTCCTAGAGCACCAAGTCCAAAACTGCCTCTTACAGAACCTATGACCTTACCACCAGCCGCATACTTATTAATATTTGCTAGATTTGCAGCACCTATTGAGTTTACCGAAGACTTCTTTATGACAAACTCACCGGGAGTAAGCATGGCTGGAACTGTATCGTAGTTTCCTGTTCCGGGAACAAGGCCACCAGAAGCAAAACCTCGCGGCCTACCTCCTCTTCCTCTTACTACAGAACCTATTCCTCCTCCAAATCCTCTGGCTCTTATAGTACTGTTAAGTGCTCCAACACTACCTTGCAGAGCTTTTATGGTAGTATTTAGACTATTGGTTGCGGCTGTATTTGCTGACGTGACTTTAGAAAGTCCTCCGACAGCAGTGTTCATCGACTTTATTGCGGACGCTAAGGAACTAGTCGCAGCGCCTCCTCCTCTACTTTGGCCCGTAGCAACACGACCCAGATTTTGACCAACGGCAGCAGCTCCTCCTGCTCCTCTTGCCGATCCAAAGAACCCTTGGAAGAACGAAGCGGCTCCTTTACTCAGTTTGAAAGCAGCAAATTTAGCTAATAAAGGAAGTATTGGAGTAAGAGACTCAGTAATACTTAGAAAAGCATTGGCAATGCCTATCGCAGACTTTGCAAGAGCTTGGAATGTAGAAGAATCAGAGATAGTTCTAACTAAAGAATTAAATCTCTGTTGAACTCTTTCGAACTGGACAATCAGTGGCT
>MDSZ01100947.1_pt1 | contig 27918 bp, 9 predicted proteins | sample 811201 | NCBI WGS metagenome assembly MDSZ01 (sample SAMN05326647, study PRJNA326480) | marine metagenome | isolation source: seawater | place: Indian Ocean: North | collected 2010 | reverse complement strand
ATATACAAGACCTACATTTCCGGCAGTAACTCCGCGCTGAAAAGCGTATGGGCCACTTGTAGCTCCGTTAATTGTGGTGTTTGCAAGATTACTTGTAATGACAGTGTTCCCTGCAGAACCTGCAGTTGCATTTGTTATTGTCAAGGTCGCGGGGTCGGTGTGCACTACAATGAATTTATCACCATGGCCGGCCTCATTTGTTATTGCTGCCTTCAGTGTTGATGCCGCGGTTGATTGACCATTGTTGTGGTCAAATGTACCAGCTGCAGCGTTGGCTGAGGTTTTAGCGCTGTAGGTTCTAGAGGTTCCATCGGCAGAAATTAAAGTTATAGTGTTGTTCAGACCTGGGTCTCCTGTAAATATAATTTCTGCAGAGGCTGCGACACCAGATGCTTTTAAGATCCCATATTCACCTGCAGGTGAATTAACTTTATATGTCCCAGCAGTATCCGTTACCGTCAATATAGAGTCATCAGCAAACGGTGTAGCATAAGAACTGTTTGTGCCAAACACCATAGAAAAGCTACCCTTCTTTATTTCGTCTTTGACCAAGAGTCTTGAAAAGTTAAAAAAGTATGTATTATCATGCTTGGTTCCACCGCCTTCACTGAGGTCGCCGTCAGCATCAAAGCGGCGCACTACACTTTCAGTATCATAACCATTTAAAACTTGAGCCATTTGATTATAGATATTGATTTTTTTATTTTTTTGCACCAAGGCTGATCCGGATAGTGATGATCCTGCACTACTAAATCCTGCTGTGATATCAAATATGTGATTTGCAGAAGAAGAAACATAAGGATAGTCATAAACTGACTGAAACATTCCGTGTGAATATACCTTTATATTTTCTCCTCTTTCTGGGTTGCCAGATGCATTGTATGTTCCTGAAACCAGTGCTCCTGTAATTGGAATAGATTCGTGTAATAGGGTTCTGGTTGATTTGATGCTATCTTGTCCCAGTGGTTTAAATGAGTCTGCCATGTTTTTTCTCCTAACTTAATGTATTATGGTCATGCGGGTATTGCACCGAAATCGGTACCTTTTATAATTCTTATTGGAATATCTAATGAAAATCCTGTTGTTGCACCTGTTATATTTATAATAGTATCAATGAATTTATATTGATTCATTCTGGCTCCACGAAAATCGAAATTAGTCCCAGAAGATCCAAATTCCGTAAATAAGTTGTCACCTTGACGAACATCTACCGATGCTCTAGGTACTATTCTTAGTACACTCCCTAGTGGCCCTGAAAATACTTCGTGAACGGTAAGATCATCTAATTCTTCCTGGTCCATTCCAGGGCCGTTATCAAGCAAATCTTGACGCGAGCGTGGGTCAAAGTTGCCATCTGTTACTGCTGATTGGAGGCCATCGGCATTTGATAAATAATAAGTAGCTATTGCATCGTCATCTATAAATTGTTCTGCAACTGGTACCGGACCCGGGCCCAAGTTATTACCGTCTGCTTGCGGCCTAGATTGTACGTGAGCATCTAAAACTAAAAATCTTGTGTCTAGCCTTATAATATATGTTGTCTCTAGCAAACTTATTGGCATTGGTTCAGCTACAGAACCGGCTTGGTCAGTATTGATACCCTGATCGATACATATATGATTAGTTACCGTACTACTATTACCTCGGGTACCCCATATTACTCCTGGTGTTGGGTTTACATTTAATCCGGCTGCTCGGCCATCCATGTTATATGTTCTATTATCTGCCGTTACGATAAAGCCTCCAAATGTGCTATGTGGACGGCAAGCGTCATAAGTATCATTAATCTTAAATACTGGCATGTACAATATGTTATCTAATGGTAACGTTATTAATTTAGACTTCATCATTGATTGATCTGCTGTTAACGCTTCTAGTATTGGGGACTGCAATATCTCCAGATCATAAAATGCAGAACCTCTTGCGTCACTAGAGTCAAAAAGGGCATAATTTATTTCTTCGTCACCTAAAGCAAACTTTGCAATCCTAAAAGTTCCGTTAGCCATTCTTTTTCTTCCTAGATCAGTCAAAACTGCATCTAATATAATATCACCTGAATTGTCTAAAAATGCCATTCTATTTCTCCTTTAGCATATAAAATCAATAATAAATAGTATTTTACAAAAGAATAATTCTTTTTATTTAAATTACAATTTGCTATTAAGCTAGTATTTTTTAAAGCTATATATTCAACCATAGCCTCCTCCTCCTCCCATTCCAGGTCCGCGTGGTGGTGGATTTGGAACTGGTGGACCTTGTGGTGTCCCAGGCGCATTTGGAACCTGAGGTCGATTTGGCGGGTTACGCGGTGGAGTGCGACCACCGGCTGGCGTCGAAGGGCCGTCTGGAAGAGGTGGCAATGGTGGCCCAGGTTCCCGCGGGATTGGCGGCAAATTTCTTAGATCTATCTCTGGAGGCTCTTGATCCGGAGAATTGTTTTCAAGATTTACAACACTCCCCAGTACGGTGCCCTGCCTTACGTAATCAAGTATAGCATCGCCGCCGAGGCGGAGGTTTACTTGACTTGGAAGTTGCCTTCCAAGCCGATTTTCCGATGCTTGTCGGTTTTGACTAGTTCTTCTTAATCTCCTGCTTGTGCGACCGTCACATTCTTGCAGCTCTATTCTTTGACCTAAATCTGGAGATTCAAATCTTCGTTGTCTTAATCTTGTAAATCTAAAATTTACATCCAATTGCCTTCCTGTTGTATTTGATGTTATTCTTAATTTATACTTTCTACCCCAGACTGAATCTTCGGGATCAACCAAACCCATATTAACATTAGAAATATCTGGGGCTGTCTCCAAGTTTAAATCACCATTTTCATCTTGAGCATTTTCAAAATTAAACGCAACCTGTTCAGAAGCCGGCTCGATTGAAATTAACCTTTCAAATGTCATTCTTTGTGCTTCATATTCTTGTCCCATATCATATACTTCAAATAAAGGATAAACTCCATTAGCATAACTGTATATTGCTGCTTTGTAAACCAGACTTGGGTTAGATATTCCAGCTCTATCTCTTGTCCTAAAAATCATATAATATTCTTGGTTCGGTTCGACTACTGCAGTAATTGTTGGAAATTCGCTCCTTGTTTCAAACAGTGCGCCATTAACAAAATCAGATATTGATTGTGGTGGCTCTCTTAAATAAATTATTTGATAATGAGTTGGTATTGTATCCGATCTATAATGTATTAAAGATTCTGAATCCACTAGAGGTCCTTCATAATCGTCCCTACTTATTTGAGGAACTCTTACGTTTTGAACTTCTCTCATTTTTTCTATTATTTCGTAATCCTCTGGCAAGACTGGGACGGGCTCTTCGTGAAAGTCTCCTCTTTGTGGTCTAAATAATATTTCAAATAAATTATCAACTGATGGGCCAAATGGCAAGAATTGTACATCCGGCGGAATTGGTGGCCTATCTGCAACTAATAAATCCTGACTGTAGTATGGGGCTTCTATCAATCTTATATGATTTGTGCACTCCACTTCAAAATCCAAGTGTAACCTAGGCTCAAATCTATTAAACCCACCTTGGCCGTCTGGTTCATCTGCCCGGTACACATTCTGCAGTCGTGTGTTTTTATAATTATAAAGCGATCCTATGACAAAATTAATCGTATATATATTATAAGTGTATTTTTCTCCATACACAACTTGTGTGTCTAAAAACTCCATTATGTCTACATTTTGAGAATTAAAAAAATAAAAGTTTTGTATTTCGCTACCAGTGGTCGCGTTTAGTTTTTGGACTCTGTAAGCTAATACTTCAGAATGTGAACTTTCCTCTTCCATAATCTTTTTGAATGTTCTTTCTTTTCCTACCAAATATTCTCTGAGAAAGTTTTTAAATAGACTATTTCTGAAGACTAGGGATGCTCTGTAGCTCTGCACATTATCGTATTGGACTTCCAGTGCATCATCGTATAATAATGGAAACTCATACTTTAATGGATGCTCAAACTGCTCATTTCCGGCTCGTAGAAAAGTGTTTATTTTAATAAAAGGGCTCTCAATTGTATTCGGCCTAGTGCCCATAGAATATTTATCATTCATACTAACGCCCGTATATTGTTGTATTCTTTCATCTAATACTTGCGCATAGTAAGACTCAGTTGAGGGAGAGTTTTTATCAAAAATATCTAATAAAATAGTGTCTAGTTTGAATTTTTGTATTTCTTCTGCAAGGGGACTACTGTGTCTCATATTAAATGAAACTTTCGTATGAAGACTTATAATTTCTTCGACATGACGTTTAAAAGAATGTTCCCCTAATGGATCAGTAACAATGCTATTTATTTCAGAAATTTGATTTACTTGAGAAGCTGGAAATTTTTCTACTACTGAATCGTCTGGACAATCTAGATATGCAGCCTGGACATAGTATTGTCTAGCATATTCTCTATATAAACCTCTTTTATTTAGTGCAATAATATCTGGATTTACCACTTCTGTTATATTAATAATACCAGTTTCTTCGTCTGTTTCTCCAAGAAACAAAGAACCTTCCCCTTCTTGGGCGTATTCTCTCGGTATTTCAGTAGTAACACTGGCAACATCGTGAATTGGAATATCAACTTGTTGTATTTCTTTTGTAAAAAATGCAGCGGGGCATTCAAATTGTGTATCTACAAATATTAGAGATTCATTTGGCACTAGATTTGAATAATAGCTGCTTGAGTTCCTCCATTCTTCATTTAATTGCTGAGCCAGAAAATTTCCAAGTATTTCCTCATCAAACTGATTTGCTTTTCGAAACACACACTTAACTTGATTTACAAAAGAATTTTCGTTTCTTGTTGTTGGTCTAATTCGTGTATTAAATGGCACACTTTCATTATAGTTAAAGCCGCCCTGCTCATAAGTTGTAGTGTCTCGGGAACTATTGAGATATATTGCCGTAACTTTTCCTGAACAATATCTAAAAGTATCTATCAACCTTTCAGACATCCCATCCTCTCCAAGAGGTATAGTAACAAAACTAGGCGAAGTTGCATCCGCAGGAACACGCAACTCATCCTGGTAATTAGGATAATATACATACTGTTGGGGAATGACTGTGTTGATCCTGCTCATACCGCCCCTGATTGTTCTCTGATAGGGGCCGTCTAAAGTCGAGTCAAACTCTGGAAATATTAGTTCTCCTTGCGGTAGTGTTACCGTAGGTATAACATCATCGCCGGTGCCGGTGGAATCATCCTCAACTTCTTCTTCTGGTACTAAGCCTTCGCATGGATCTCTCATACTTTAAATCTCCAAAAAATACCCATTGTTAACAGGCATTATTGCATCTTTTTTCTCTTTTGTTTGGTCTAATTTTGCAAAAATAAAACTTTTCCTATCTCTTGTAGAGATCTTCACCCTTGTAAAAGGAGCGGGATTATAAGCTATCTTAGGTATACCCGGGCACAACACATTTATAGCACTTTCTTCTCTTTTATAGCAGTTGGTGTATTTTTCTACTGTGTTGTTTAGTGCTCTACTAGGAATCCCAAGATATTTATCTTTCTGATTCATTGTTGTCTGTGTTATATATGACGTTATTGTATTTGATAAAATTAAATTTTGCAAATGGTCATATATATTTCCGAGATGCTCTCTAGATGTTGTTAGTGTTTTATAAATTTCTTCGTTCATTTCAAAAAAATGTTTTTTATCCTTGCCCTTGTATGCTGATTCATAGATTGAGACTCTAAAATCTCTTGTTGAATCCGGTATTATATTTTCTAACCAATTGAATATTTGATTATCATCAATCAAACCTAAATTGTTTATACTTGTCTCACTAGTAAATAATGAAATTCCAAATTTTTTCTTCGACATCAATTCAAAAAATGCAGGCTCCTTATTAATAATGCCTGTATTTAAAGAATTAAAATCTCTCAAAAGATTAATTTTTAATTCTAAATTATTTCTTTGTATCATATTCATATTATTAAAATCATTTTTTGTAGATATTTCTACTATTGGTGACTGAACCGTAAACGGCAGACGAGTATATTGCTGTTCTGCCATAAATCCAAAACGCTGACTAGGAGGTGTGCGGTCTTCCTCTTCTAAATCTAATATGTCCCACTCTGAAGGAACAGAAAAATCACTCTCTATAGGAAAAAAACTATCTGGCGCTGAAATAAACCTGTCGGGCTCTATTAGCGGAAGGTTTCTAACATCTGCTAAACTTGATACATCTGGAAAATTTGTTTGAGTATCTGGTAGGAGATAAATATTGTCATTAAAATCTAAAATTGACATTATATGCCCAAAAGGAGAAGGCCTTTCAAAATCAGCTAAAAGAGTTGTAGAAGAGAACGAGTCTGCCACTATTCCTGTTTCTGTCTTTAAATTATAAGAGTCCCGTAAAAACCCTCCAGCATTCGCAGGGTTTGATTTTGCATTAGATTTAGATGAGTCATAATTTTTAATTATATTAAAGTTACTAAAAATTCTTTGTGCTGAATTTATTAACTTGGACATTATATGCTTAAAATATTCTAGTGTTTCAAACGATGCAGCAGCAGGTGATAACATCACATAAAGATCTTCAACAATTTGCTGATCAACTGTTTCTCCTAATATAAGGTTCTTTAACTCTGCAAAAGAGTTAACGCAATTATTTATTACATTTTCAAAATCTTGACGAGCTCGAAACTCAGGTGTAAAGTCTAAAGTTCTGTGGTTATAATTTCCTGTTTGAAGGTTTGTTCCTTCTCCTATAAGAGGTATTTGGGCTTGTTGAAAATATTTTAAAAATTGTAAATTATTTTCAATAGCTTGATTTAATATTTGCTCTATTACTTTTTTAATTCCATCTTTCATTGTCAACTTAACTGTATAAGTGTATTTACCACAATTAACGTTGTGAAATAAATCATAATCCCTAACTACAAACTGTCTTGAATATCGTGGACCGGGTACAGGCGTGTTTCCAACCATTGAAAATAAATCAACTTCTTCAATTGATGCTCTTTCAAAAATTGATCTTCTTAAACGATATTTTAAACTGGCGTTTGTAATTGCAAAAGGTGGATTCTCCAAAGGTTTACGGTCAGAAGAAGATACTAAAAATTGGTCCGGGTTATTTTTATTATATTTGGTATATTTTAGACTTGATACTTTATTCGTATGCTCTGGTGTATTTTTTAATCTTTTTCTTAATATTTCTATTTTAAGAATATTACTATGATATATGCATCTATGCACAAACTCGTCATTTCCTGCATTGTTATGAAACTGTAACAAACGACCAAATTGAGAATTGAACATACACACCTTTAAAAAGTCTATTCCTATAACACATCCATAGTGACTTTTTTCTATCATTTGCAGATCAGAATTTCGGCCTGTTCGAATTCGAATATGTAAAGTGTCTCTTGTACCATAATCAATTATATTAGGTTGTCCGGTTTGTGAACTTAAGATATTCCTTTCTATTATTTTTTTTATTTTTTCTGAATCTTCTTCCAAAGTTCTAATGTCAGTTAATGAAACAAACCTTTCATGATTTGAAACTATATTATTTTCAATAATAGGCAAATTCATTGCAGGATTTTCTCTTCCCAAGCGATACATTATGCCCAAGGACACTTTGTAGTTTAAAACTGTTCTAACTTCTAACTTTGGGCCCATTTCACCGTCGGCGTGGCCGGCCATCCAGCCAACATACCCATCTGGGGCAGGATTATCATCTCCGTGATAATGTGCAGGGCCTGAATATGGGCGAAGTATACTTCTAACAGGACCCCTTCTTAATCCGTTCTCATCTTCTATTAATTCGCTTGTTGTATCTTTTATATAAAAAGTGTTTCTATATTGCCGAGTTCTTAATATTCCGGACTCATCAATGTAACACAAATGATCATAGACTAAGTTCCCACCAAGCTGACCTTGGTTGCCATTTTCATCCACCCTCATATGAAGAAAACTTACCAAATGAAGGTTTTCTGTAGTTAACAATTCTGGGTCGGAAAGTGGTGAGTATGGTATTGATACTTCTGCTTGCATTTGACTCCTATATAAACCAGGCATTTGAGACGATTCAACTTGAGATAAGTCTCTTGTCAGTAGTAAGTCTCTTAAAGAAACAGAGTGAAACGCTCCAGAAGACCTCATTTGAAAAATATTGTTTGTGATTATGTCAGCAATTAAGCTTGTCCTGGTATCATCTCGCGAAATGCTAGAAATTAAATCTCTAGTATTATCATCTAGGACCATAAAATAGATATGAGTTAAGTCTGATATTTCATTATTCTGAAACCAGCTTGGGACCCCTGCCTCTTCAAGTGTCGTAAGACAAAAGGTTACCTTTATTTTTGGATTATTACGATCACTAAAATTATCAAGGCTAATGTGCTTTGTTGATAAGACTGGAAAAATATCACTGCCATATCCATATATCATGTTTCTTCCCCTCTTCTATAGTAATTTCTATTTTTTCCTGTTGGTATATGAATTTTGTCTACGTGCTCGTCTGTTTTTATATGAAAAAGCGTATTTATTTCTTCTAGCTTTTCTATTTTCCTTAATGATTCGATTTCATCTGCTCCAATAGCTTCTTCTATTTCATAAAGTTCAACGGTAAAGTTATCAAGACCATAAAAAGCATTATACTCTTCTAGATCTAGTACAATATCTTCTGATGTCATTTTTATTTTTGTGTTGTCCGCAAAAGTAACTTCCCTTGAAAGCAAGTCTATGAAAGTTTCATCGTCAATCATTGATGATTCTTCTTCTTTTTCGCTCTCAACTCGTTTAAACTTATAGGCTGGGGCCAAATCTAATTGAGGTATATTTTTTTGCACTCCAGATCCAGTTAGACTAAGAAAGTAGACATCTTTTTTAAAATCTAAAAAGTGACTTGTTAAGCTAAATCTAGGTGCCGCTTGATTGTTTTTTTCAGAACTGTGTAGTGGGTACAACAATATCTTTTCCTGTATTAGTGGCTCGGCTCTTGGCCTAACAGTTTCATATCTAGCAAGCTCTCCCGAGATAATTTTTTCTTCTTCTATGTAATATTTGGTTTCTACTCCGGTTGTTAAGTACAGTGTTTTTAATTTTGGAGTTTCTTCTAAAATTCTAGATTCTGCATCATTCTGGTGTTCTTTAAAACCTGCAGTTTCTGTATTATACATCACATCATCATCAAACATTTGATAATAAACTGGCTTGAAAAAACCTCTTGATAGTAAGTTTTTTCCAAACTGCGTTAGCTGTATATCTATTACTTCTTCTTTTTTATTAAAAAATTCCATTATCTTTATTCATCCTTAATGTAAGTAACATGGGCTGTATCGTTTAGGTCTAACTCAAAAGTAAAAGTTATAGTATTTCCAGATATAGTATAATCATTTCCAGATCCATGAGCTTGCAATAGACCATTAACATACACTGACTCTGTACCCTCTTTAATGTTTGATTCTGAAGCTGTCACTTGGTTTGTTGCTGCAGCGCCTGATGCTTTAAGCTGTTCTCTTATGACCATTGCTTGAGATAGGTTGTCTGCACTAAAAGTATTTTCTAGCATTTGTGACGTAGCTTTTGACACTGCTGTATCTATTAGTGCTTGGTTATTTGTTATTACCTCATATTCCAATGGCTCTTCAGCGCTTGATTGATATCCCGCTACCATTTCTTGCTGCATTGTCTCTACCTCATCATCATATTCTTTTGAAAAGAAGTCAGCTTTAGACTCAACTTTTATCATTTCTACTATTGAAAAATAATCATACGGCCAGTTATAATTATACTTTTCTAACAATTCTTTCACACTAGTTCCCTTGTTCTCTATTGGAGAACCGTTAAAATGCACAACATCTTCTTCAAGTTCGACTGCTGAATTTTCTACTAAATTGTCATAGTAGGATTCTGCTCGATATTTAACTTTGAATATTAGCCATCTTACTTCTTTTTCTAAGAACTCATTTGGATCTTGATAGTTTGATTCCTCATAAGTATTATATGAGCCTTCACTGTTTACACCTGTTCCGGTTCTAAAAGGCAGCACATCTGTGGCATTTAAAAATCCTGATATATATTCTATGTCTCCTTCTGAATCTGTTCTTGCTGTAAACGAGTGTTGTGTATATGCCAAATTTGTTCTGCTACTTTTACCTGCATCTCCTGCAGGGTAAAGGTTTTGCCAGATATTTGAAAGATCTTTTTTTGATAACTCTCCTTGAAACTGAAATATATAAGCCACATATGGGTCTATCCAATATGGGTTTTTAACAAAATCAAAATGAGGCGGTAAAATATATTTTTCCATCATTCTCATTTGATATGCTACTGATTCTACTGCGTTTGAGCCTGGTGAATTATACCATCTTTCGTACTTATCCTTCTGGTAATCTATTCCAAAATTATTATTATTTTGTGTTGCCTCTACTGTTTTCTTTACATAATCAGCTCTTTTGGATGCGTTTAATTGTACTGCTCTTTCTTTAACTGAATCATTCAGTGCAAAGAAGTTCATTTCTGTGGGGCCGATATGATAATATGGTATTGCAACTACAGCTTCCCATATTTGCTTAGAACCTTCTACTTTCCCCAACTTTACAGAGCGAGTAACCCGGGTGCTTGAATCACCTCCATATTCATCTCTAGTTTCTGTTGGAGAGAAAAATCCGACTTCGGTTGCTAAATCTTGTACAAATTTGTCAGGAAAATGATCACCAGTTCTAATAGCTAAATAACACCCCCTTGGCTCACCATAAGATATGTCTTCTCCTAACTGATGCCACATCCCAGTTGATGCTGTTAAATAAGGTGCATTTTCTTTTTCTGTCACTTCATAGTAAGATGTTTGATATCTAGATTTCCATGGCGAATTAGTAACTTTACCTACAGCTCCAGTGCTTAATTTAAGCGCGCTAACTTTGGCATCTTTAAAGTCTAGTATTGGCGTTTCCCACTTAGTCCTTATTACCATTCTTTCTTTATCTGAATCTGTTTGTTCAATTATGGTATTACCATCTGCTCCATAGTAGTAGTTATCTGAAAATAATTTAAGTCGATCGAAGCTTATGCTGGCTGAAACTGACATTGACTCTTTGAAATTTACATTGTTTTCAGTATTAGCTGCTCTTTGAGCTCCGGAAAGGCTACTATTTTCAAAGTCAATATTAACATAAGAAGATGTTAATTGTTGCATTATCTCCTTGATTGAATATTCTCTTGTCTCATTTGGTTTTATACTTAAACTTACATAAGGCTGTGTTCCAGGGTCAAGAAAAGGAGGAACATAAGGTAAAAACCCATGAGAGTCTTCCTTCGTAATTGTAGCTCCTACTAGGTTAGTAACTCCATGTGTAGGATCTGCTGCTACACCATTGGTCCATGATGGTGTGCCGGATCCAAGTATATCGGAATTTGTTGTGACTGTAGTTGAGCCGCCCGAGCCACCTGTGGTGATGCTTGGTGTGGTACTAAGCGAAGTATCTGTTAGTGTAATTACTTTGCCGACGCGTCCAGAACTTATGTTCAAACTAGATACAGAATTAACTGCTGCGTTGAAATTCGTAGCAAGGGTCTCTCCATTACTAGAAAACTCAACATATACATAATCTGAACTTGGAGGCGTTGGGCTTGTGTGTATTGATGAATTATAAAATACAAAACTAATCGCATTGCCATCGCCGTCAAGTATGCTGATGCTAGGTCCGTCTATAGGGTCACTATACGCTCTTAATTCAGCGAGAGCAGACGGTGATGATTTGAAAGTTATTGTCGATGTCTTACCTGTTGCTGCCGCCCCACCGGAGAATCCCGTAACAGTTAGCAGAGATGAATCTGAAGTAGATATAGTGTGATTACCCGCGGTGCCTTTGGTTTGTTGTACTAGTATTAACTTAGTGGATCCACTCACCGTAGCTGAGATAGTTCCAGCATGACCGTTTGTGCTCTCTATAACAGTTTTCATTTCTGACAAGATTGAACTACCACTAGTACCGAATCCATTAATATTTATAACAACATTTCCGCTTCCATCCGTCGCGCCTGATGATGGTGAGGAACCATGAACAAAAACATAAGTTTTTTCAAGCGAGGATGCGTTTTTAAGAGTAAATGCTACTCCCCCGCTCGACGAGGCTAAGTCGCTTGCCTTACCGACTGCAGACGTAAATTCAATTTGACCTTGAGCTGCTGCTGCAGATGATCCACCTGTAAAAGATAGGCTCGACTCATCAACAAAGTATGAGTGCACACCATCGTCGAGCACCTTAACTAGTTCATTAACTTCTGAGTTAGTCGTTGATACTGCGAGGCTAGACTGAGGGCCGGCTGTGTTAGAGGACAATATGGCTTGCCCAGTAGATCCAACTTGATTCCAGGTTGCTTGAAGCGTTGAGCCAGATGTTGCTGTCTGTATCGCTGAAACAACTGCAGCTGCAGTAGATACACTATTTAAATTAATGTATCTGACTGTAGAAGTATTTGTAACTGATATACCTGATGATGAATCATAAAACACATAACTGTGACTGGTTCCACTTTCATCAACAATGACTATACTGGGCAAATCACTAGAAGCCGTGATATGAGTTAAACCATATCCAGTTGGGTTATTAAAGGTAACATCAAGAGTAGCTTGAGTTGCTGGAACAACTCCTAGTGTTTCTTCTGTGAAGGTATTCATAATCACATCCCCTTCATCAACTGGAGGGCCAAAAGCAGAATGCCTGTCATACATTGTTACGTCTTCATTAAGGATCATGACATCCATAGAATAGGTAACACCCTGTTGCAAAGTTGGCTTTTTTGGCTCAGAGATTATTGATCCTAATTTTCCATCTTTTAAGAAAAATTTAACAGTTTCTGCTGCAAAGTTATTCATGGCACCAACATAAGGTATTATAGACCTTTGAAACACGGCATTGTTATAACCATAGTTTATTGCTAATTTTTCCTTTGCTTCAGTTTGGTTTATTTTTCCAAAATGTGCAGGGCGAGGTAAAACTTTGGTCCAGTGTGTTGTTCCATACATTAAGCTCGCGCTGGGGTGTGGCTCGTTATCATATATTATAGTTGATTTTTCTAGTAACCGTGCTGGGTTTAGAAGGTCTTCAAATTGCACTCGTGCTACAACAGATCCAGATATTCTAGGAATTCCACTATCAACTGTTGAGTTTACTAAAGAGCCTGTAAAACAAGTAGAACTTCCAAGCCCAAGACTTGAAAAGCTAGTAACTGGTGTCTGATACTTTGACCCAATGATTGCTGCTACACCGGTATCTACCGAAGATGAAAATATAGGATAATCAACTGCTAAGCCGCATTTGATGGAGTTATATAAGACCCCAGGGGCAAACAAAGGCTTAAAAGCTTGTGCTTTAGAATTTTGTATTCGAAGATCTAAATACCTTCTTGCTTCTTCTTCACTTATCAAAGTATTTTCAATATAGTTTGCTGAATATGATCCTGATTTCAAATAATTTCTATGTAAAATTTCAGTCATTTGAACTGTTCTTTCTGCTGGATAAAAACCTCTATATGGCAAAAATTTCTTAACGGCTGAACATTTCAGTGTTAATTTCGCTGGTGACAGCTCTTCAATATAGTCATACTCATTCTCTTTTAGATTTTGTTGAAATGGTTGAAAATATTTCATAAAATCGCTAGTTGAGTAAGTTTTAAAAAATTGCTTTCCTATTGATACTTCTCCAGATGAGGTGTGATATATCGCTCCTGTTAGATGCAAAAATTCATCAGTTAATATCGTCTGCACTTCTTCTGCGCGGGCGTCTAAGTTATCTTCAAGACTTGAAAATTGGTGAATATCTTCTATAAATCTACTTATTGTAAATTCCGGGATTAATGAATAGTCTTGTCCTACAAGCCTTGCTTCTTTTGAGAAAGTTTCATACTTATCATAAAATGGTGCATTTTCTGTTGTTAGACCAGTTGCAGATTCTGAAGGTTCCCAGTATGCCTCTCCCGCTAAATAAACATCTTCGTTGCCAGGAGAAGTAACGTAAGATTGAGGAATTCTTCTATTGTAAACTGGTGAGAAAGGCGGCGCGCCTCGAAGACTGTTAAAACCCATAGCGAAAATACTGTAGTCGTTTTGAAGCAAACCTTCCCCTCTGGTCCCCTGATCTCTATTTGAAAGAAATGAGTCGCCCTCTGTAAAAAAAGAAGAAGTTATGTTTACTGGTAATTTAGAAAAATCTTTTCTTGAATCTAGGACCCATATACTTCCAGTTATTTTCTTGCTGCTTGCTATTGAGGCCGCGGCGGTAGATGTATCAAGATCCACTATGTCAATTGAGTTAAAATAACAATTTTTGAAATTTCTATTATCAGTTGAAGAAGAGATAGGTACAAAAAACTTTTGAGAAGTATTTGAAACCAAAAAATCTCCATAGTCTATACTTCCTGTTAGTATTAATGTTCTGTCTTCTCTTTGAGACTTAAACCCAAAAAAATCAAAAGATGAACGACTTCGAGCATCGTTAGTATAAGTATTTATTTCTCTAGGATATATTGTTTCTAAATAGTTTACTTCTCTAAAGTCTAGCTTTTCGCCTTCTTCGTTTGTTCTTTGTATTCTAACTTGATTAACGAGCCATGTATTAACTATTTTAAGCCCAAAGTCATCTAAGTAGCTTTTTTCTATAAAATTTATTTCATCTGACATTTCAGGATTCGCAAAACCGGAAACATTGTTTTGCACTGTTGTTCTCATTGAAATACTGGGTAAAGGTATTTCAACATTGTTTGGTAAAAATTCTCCATTTTCGTCTGTTAACTGTAGGTTTGTTAAAAATGTATGATTGTATTCATCATTTTCCCAAATACTCTTTTGTCTTTTTTGCGTACGTGGGTAGACATTATCTCCTGGAGGGAAAGACTGCGCGTGGCTTAATGCTTCTATTATATTTCTTTCCATTATGGAATGTAAATGAGCTGTAATAGGCTTGAACTTAGAGCTAATTACCATCTCTTTGTAGTTTTTAATAGTTCTAGTATTAATATAAGTATTGCTATTTTCTTGAGTTCTTCTATAATCAAAATCCGTTCCGGGTCGGGGACGAGGAAATGGTATAGTACCTCTAAATGAAACTGATAAAGTATTATTTTTTCTATGCTTTTTAATTATCTTACTATCTTGATTTCTAATTTGTTTCCACGATGGCCAACCATAAGGCCCTTGACGATTCAATAGAATGCTATTTAAAATATTCGCTTCGCCATAAAATTCCAAATTAGGAGAATTAAAAGAATTTTGGGGTGATCCAAGCGGAGAATCTCCGTAATGTATCTCACTGTTTACACAACTAATATTAAACGCGGTGGCTGATCCATTAGGGTCTGTAACCGAGTATTGTCGACCTTGAGTATTCGTATCAGGATTAATTTTATCTATTATTATAGTATTAAGACCGGCAAAGTCAACTGGTATGAAATCACTCTGAAAGGCAGTGCTCTCGCCTCCATAAAATTTCATTGAATCTCCACCAGTAAACGCTGGAGTTCCGGATCCCACTACACTTTGTTCTAAAAATTCTATGGTGCTTTTAGATTTTATTTGTCCAAAATTGTCAAAATTATTTTGATGACCAACATTGCTATTTTTCTTTAAAAATGAGTAAACATCCTCTTCTGCTACCGAGCCAGTTATCCATGAATATCCAAAATCATTTTGTGGTATATGGTGTATTACAAAATGGTTATCTGGCCTCGCGTCGGGCCCGTGAGCATTGACAAATCTCCGATAGTTTCTGTTAGTTTTATGCACTGAAGCTTGTGAAATGCTACCCGAACGGTATCCAAATTTCTCTGACATTTCAGTTCCTAGCATGTTCCAAACAGTTCTTACACCCAAGTTTCTATAATTTACTGTACTGTATACTGAATATTCTCCCGATGCTCGATCTCTTGCTGAAGGTGATGCAACATCCGGGCCACCGATAGGACTAAACTTTGTGGCAAAAACATGCTCTGTTCGGCCGCGGTCAGGAACCTTGTAATCCAACATATCATCTACATATATTGAAGATGTTTGTTCTCCATGAAATCCGTCACCGTTTTCAATTTTTAGTTTTTTGTTATTGGTATCCCTTCCGTTTGTTTGGACTATCTCATAATCTTTAGAATAATTTCCAATAATAATAGGATCTGTTAGTTTTGTTTTTATGTTTCCAATATGATAAAATTTCAGGCCACCGGAACCAGGGGTGAAAAGAGATCTCGGACTGCCTATGGACGGTGATGAAATTATCATTTTATCACTTGTGGCTTGAATTTCATACGCCTCCGGTCTTTGGCCTTTTTCTGTCCCTATCTTTACTTTTCTATGCTTATAACCCTCTTCTACAAATGGCAAGTTAGTCTTAATTGAAGGGACATCATCATGATTGTTCGCTATCACCAGGCCCTGTTTAAAGTTTGAAAAGTCTTTTCCTATTGATGAACTATACATCGTAAAGGGTAATAAAAGACTAGCATCACCGTCTAAATAGCCAGATGTTAATTCTGTATCTATTTTTGCAGTATACTGCTTTTTTTCATTCGGATCTAGAATATCTTCACACTTTCTAAATTCATATATATTTTCTTTATCTAGAGTTATATTTTTTCCTTCGTAAACAATTTTATAAAAATCTTTTATTTTATTAGCGCCATGGTTTGAGCCAATTGATAAAGTTTTCTGTCTAGTGTTATTATACCGATAAGGCTTTACTAAATTTCTTAAAACATATTCATCATATTTTTGACCTTCGATAGAGCCAGTTACAACTGTGGTCAATACCTTTCTTAAGGATTCTCTTCCGGAATGTTCTCTTTTCTTTCTATCTTTTTGCCACAGACAGTTTGTGTTCTCATCCCCACTCAACGGAGCATGGCCGTGCTGCCAATCGTATAATAGTTCGTTTATTGCTAGTAAATTTGCTGCGGGTTTTGGTGCTTTTGTTTCAATTTTTACATATTTATGATCGTATTTATTTCTCTCTAAAATATGAGATTCTACTACATTTTCAATACCTATGTTTGAGTTTGCGCTTGCAGGAATTAATTGATCTAGAAAACTAGTAATTGATGAATCAATCCACTTAAAATAACGAACGTACCTTTCGAATTGATTTTCGCTTAAAACATTTTCAAAAAATACCTGTCTTAAATGATCAATAAACTTATATTTTTTTCTATATTTATTAACAGGCTCACCTATTAAGTTATTAAATGAACTTATACTTGACAAAAAGTTCGCCATCTCTTCGGAGATTCCAGCATACATACTTTTTTCAAAAGAAAATATTTTTATATTTGGTCTAGTATTTAAATTAAACTCATTTTGATCATAATTTCTTATCTTTACACCATCGGATCCGTGAACTGAGTGGATGTCTATAGGGCGAAAAATTGATATAAATTCTTTATTTATTATTCTTTCTAAATCTTTAGTAAAAACTGTTGATTGAAAAGGATACCTGTGCCCTATTAATTCTCCATAACTTAGTATATTTTTACTCGAACCACCAGACGAGTCTTTTATTGATATCTGGTTGGACGTGTCTAGTTTTGATAACTCGTCAAATTGAATTGTGAAAATTGTATTTTTGAATGAATTTTCTGTTTTATCTGAAAAAACATCTAACCCCATGTAAGATTTTGATTTTCCATATGAAACCAAACTACTCGCTCGGTATTGTAATTCTTTCTCTGTTAAGGGCATATTATAAGCATTTAGGTGGAGCACCTTAATGTCAGTTTCAGTTTTTACAGAGCCTATTATATTCTCTCGATGCGCGCCGATGAAGACAGTTTTGTTAGCCAACCTAAAAGAGTCATATTGAGCATTTGTTAAATTTGTTGACAGTTCAAACTGTTGTACCAGAGCATCGACGACATAATTATACCCTGAAAATGTTAACTTATATCCAGAACTTGTAGACTCTACAAAATTTAAATCTTTATCTCTTTCTATTTTTAATGATATATTCCATCTTGATCCGTTATAAACTTCTGGAAAATGTTGTGTTTCTAAATCTGCTATTATTCCTGCTTCTGATTGCAAAACAAACTTAGCATCTGCACTGTCGATAGATGCTTTTACAGTCTTTATTTGAAAGCTAGCCCTGTCTGGGGATAATACTGTTAAATTATTGTTAACGGCTGCTACTTCGTGAATTCCAAAAATTGATGATTCGATAATTGACTTTTCACTATTATCAGAGAAATTTTTAGAAAAAATAAAAGACCCTTCAAATGTGTAGCCTTTATCTGAGGTTTCTGACCCTAAATATGATCTCTCCACACTTTCTGATGACTTCATATATAAAGTGGCGTCGTTATTTTTTTGTAAGTTTACAGACATTATTTCTTCAAGGCCGTAATCTCTTTTAGAATCTTCTAAAAATAATTCTGTATCTGTTGAGTAAATTCTTCTATATATAAGCTTATCGTCAATGCCAAGACTATTAAAAAGAGAATCAAATGATTTTTCTGTTCCCTTTCTTTTTGTCCTGTGGTTGCACGTAGCCGCAACATTTGTCATTAAGAGGCGATTTAATTCTTCGATCGGTCTTTCAAGTAGTATTGTGTCTGCTATTCCCTCAACATAAGTATCAACCTTTATTTGACTTGTTAGCGGTGCGTTGGTATATTTCCGACCTTCATTTTCATATTCTCTTATTGCAAAATCGGCCCTGTTGCCGACGACCAAAGAAGATTCTACATCTGTATCTGCGCATCCAAAATAGATATTATCAGCATAACTTGAAGTTAATTGAAGCGAATTGTCTAACGATTGAAGGTCATATACTGCATCCTCGTAATCTGTTCCTAGGCCTTTGGTCAGCGCATTAAATCTCATCTTAATTTCGTCAAACTCAGATGCCATAAGTTGAAGCAAAATATGTAATTCTTCATCCTCTGGCGATGCATTGTTTTTATAAGATTCTCTTGCCCACTCCGGTAAATAATTTTCTAATAAGTTGGGATTATTTATATCATAAGACTTTCCAATATTTTGTAACTCTGTGGTTAGTGATATAACAGCTGGGTCCTGAGTTGTAAGTATTGGGTCTGGATTCTCATTATTGTCTGTTGAATCTTGTTCAGTAATTGCAGATGTTGAAACCCTACAGCTATCTGTATAATTTTTTATTCTTCCAAGAATATCATTACCAGAAGAATCTACCAGCAAAGAATCTATTGTACTATCTGATATAATGCTGTTGTTAAATTTATAATATAGCCCTAAGCGATTTACATATTCCGAATCTTGCGTGTTGCTTGCATAGACTTTTTTATCAAAGAATCGACTTATCTCACGAGGAGATCGTTTACCTTTCCAAAACCTAAACTCATCTAATGAGCCAGATAGCGTTCCTGTAGTTTGGGACATTTCAGTTCCAATGGCGCCGCCCATAAATGTGTCTATTGACCCCATTACTGTCGGCACTGAAATATTAGATTGAGAGTCATATTGCCCATCTACATAAGTTTTTATATACAGTTTACTATCTTCTTGCCAGACAATTATTGAATAGTGGTGCCAACTAGAATCTGCTACAAACGAATCGGTTAAGTTTGAGGATCCAAATTGCTGTTCTACAACTCCATAAGTGCCAGAGGTATAGGTTAAGTGAAACGGTGATCCAGAACCTGGCTTTAGAAATATTTTAAAATTTCCAGATCTAGATTCTGGCTGTTTTCCAGGATATGTACCGATATCAAATATATACTCTTTTGGTTTTACACCTGAATTGAAACCATCTTTCTTTAACCAAAACTCTACAGTGTTTCCTTTTACTGCATCTAGCCTTAGTCCTGTTTCTTTTTGAAAAAATTTGCCTAAATATTCGGCCTCCGGAATAGCTTGTGGACCTGAATATAAATCTATATATTCATTATATTTGAATTCTACATGGCCGACGCTTCCAGGCCAATGTTGTTTTAACAGGGCGATATCTACTGCTGAAGAGCCAGTATACCAAGATATTACTTCTTCTTGAGTTCCATCAAATGGATAGTAGTTAATAATATTATAAGCAGCATCATTATAATATTTTTCTGCGCTTGCAAAAAAACTAAACGATTCAGGCTTTTTTGCATAAATATCTGGCCTGAAAGTTGTACTAAACTTTTTATGTGCTTGCACAACAGCATCAGATTCTAAATGCTTTGATGCCAAACCCGCGGCGTTTTCATTAATAGAATAACTTTTTGCATTGGGCTTTGTAAAAAATCTATTTTTCCTGGCGCTGATTTTGTTTTTTGGTCCTATATTTTTGTAGTCTGTCATTAATCCACTCTAAATCTAAATTTTTCTTCTTGCTCTATAAAAGTAGAGTTATTTTTTCGTAAAATATTTATCTCATATAAATAGTTTGGTTCTAAGATTGATATGTCTAAATCCATATAGGAGCCACTTATATCGTAAGATAGTCGCGAAAATTCGGGCGAACTGGCTGTTGAATACGGAATAACAACGAAATTATCCGTAACTCTTTTAATAGTATAATATGATTCTTTTAGCGGCTCCGTGGGTACTGTTTTTGTTAATTTAGTATAACTATTTGGGTTCCAATTAGATGCTCTAGTGTGAAATCTAAATCTTGCTTTTTCTTTCGTAGAATAAGATTCTTTTAAGTTTATACAATTTATAATATATTCGTCCTGTTTATTAGAATTGTTCCAAGTGTTTTCAAGTATTTGAATAGTTGACCCAGTAACAAGATGAGTAAACCGCGCGGCAGCTGTATCTCCGGCGCCGTTGTCTTTTAGCCATATATCTGTTATAGATCCGGTACCAGAATATTCGAATGTTGCCTTGTAAACACCTGTTGAGACCCTTGAAGCAGTGACATAAATTTTTGAAAATAATGTCTTAAAATCTACATTTGATGTTCCTTGCAGAGCAACATCGGGGTCAGTTGTACCTTCGGATGTCACGAACCTAACTATTAAGTTGTCAGTTATTCCTGGTATGTCTCTTAACTGTCCTCTTATCTTATTGTAAAGATATACATTGTTTTTATTGTCGCTAGTAGAGGCCAGTGCGGTTGACCTATATGAACAATTTCTATCATCTTGAACCGAGTCATCCCACTGAGCTTCGATAACAGGCCTTTTTAAAAAAAATTCACTCCCTCTTGCAAAAAATCTTTTTGTGTAATAAGATCTTAAATTGTCACCAGATTCTGCAGAGCCAGAAAGCTTTACAAGAATACCGTTGTTTATTGCGCCTTGGCCATTTGTAAAGTGCTCTATATTAACGCCTGATTCTAGATTTGTAAATATTTTAGTATTTCCAAAAATACCAGTATCTGCTTGTATAACTTTATATTTTGATGTGTCTGATTCGTGTGCTGTTGCAATAAATAATGATGACGCGTCAATTGATGAAATTAAATTTGTAACCGTAGTTGGTATGTCAACTCCGCGGGCTACGGATATACTTTTATCATAATTAACATCATTTGAACTCCCAGTTGTTGTAATTCGAAAAATTCTGTGGTCTCCATTAGCAGCATGAAATGTTAGTGTAGACCCAACAGCTGGGTTTTCTGTAAAGCCTATTGTCCCAGTTGCATGGACAAGGGTTCCCGAGTCTCCTTTTATCCACTCCTCCACTAAACCTGTAACATCTACATTAAAATTCTCCAAACCTGAATCGAAATCTTGTCCAAATTCTCTTTCAATGTTGTATGTATCGCCGTAATAATCAGGATTTAAATATGTGGCACCTTCGTTTATCCACTTTAAATCACCACTTGAATAGGTCCAATTGCAGGATCCAGAATCTGTAAAACCTTCCATATCCAAACCAAGGCCCTCATCCCATCTTTCTAGTATAGGGTAAGCCGACATCCTGTAAGAAGTAGGAACAGTTGAACCATGCTCAGCATTAAAGAGTTTTACTTTAAAAGATACAGATCCAGATTCAGGAATTTCTCCTGTCAATCGTTTTTTTCTTATTTCATTTATTGGAAATTGTAATAGAATCCTAGATTTTTCAGTTGAATTGTTGGATGCTTGCCCATATATAGAATATACTTCTAATATATCTGAAGCTCCCATATTTGACTCTTTACCTCTAGATCTTAAATCATCTTTAAACGCGTCGGTAATTGTATTATCTTTTATTGAAACAAATCTTTTTATTGACATTATTTAACTTTCCCTGTTATATCTTCTTTATTTTTAATTTCCCAAATAAAATTTTCAGGAATATATACAAGGCCGCCGTCAGGAGATAGATTAGATGGAATATCATGTCTTGTTTCTGTATAATTTTGTCCATTTTTTACTATGACTTGTATTTTATTCACCCGATTGACGAGAGGCATGGAATTCAATATCCTTTCTACTTCTCCTATAGAGAAAGATTGTCCGATTTCCGGAGTTGTTAGTGACAGTTGCTGGTAAAGGTACGACCTTATTTCTGACATTGCGGTTGTTTTATTACTAGTACTGTTTAGAGATAGGTCTAGCACTAGTCCAAGATTTAGAATTAAAGCACCATATATATCTATGGTATCTGAAATCATTCTTGAGCCATTTAGCCAAGTTTTTAAATTTTGTTTTATAGTAATTGACGGTTCTTGTAAATTTCCAGAAGAGTCTTCAGCTATACAATATAAATTTAAATTTCTTTTTAAATCATTATTATCTCTCCAAAGTGCAACTTTTTTAATTTTACCAAACTTATTAGGCATCAATAAAGATTGTGCTATATAATCTCCTGGAGTGACTGCTCTACCTTGAGCTCCCGCCATAGCAGTAATTACTTCTGCAATTTCTTGAGTTGAAGAATATGTTACAGAGCCATTTAACGGCTCTTTATTTAGGCATTGTAAATTATTTTTTATAGTATCTTTCTGTTCATTCGTCAGTAGATTTGGATCATCGTAGACTAATTCTGCAGATATTATTTTATTTATACTATTTGCCGCGGCATTGGAGTTTTCTGTTGTATTCACTCTATATGTTATTGTTAAAGTAGTGTTCTGCGGTGCTACGCCAAATCGATTTGTTTTTAAGAAATTATTTGGGTCGAATATCGTGTCTGAGTTTATCTCTCTTCCATATTGTTGTAATGCAATTTTTGCTGACGTTGCAACTTGTCTTTTTTGTAAAGATTCCTCAGAACCATAGCCAAAGATATATATGCAGAATCGTCGGAGTCTCTTGAAAATCTGAATCTTCTTGGCACCTGTTTTCTTATAAGTCTAGGTGTTGCGTCTGGATTTTTAGAGCGATCTATCAATTCACTAAAAACGTAGTCTTGGCTCAAATCTTTTACTTTAAAATATTCATTTCCTTGAGCGTCAACAACTTTTAAAACATCTGTAACATCTGTGTCTTGAATTCTAATTTTTAAAAATTGTTTATATGATCCCACTTCAAAAAGCATGGTTTTTACTTCTCCGGAAACGCATGCAACTTCTTTTGAAACTGTATATTGAGTTATATTATTAGCTCCTTGAGTGAAAGACGTGCCAATAGCAGACGGATCATCTGGGCTTATATAAGCATCTTCTAGTGTAGTAACTTTCATTCCTGCACTATTTTCACATTCAGCGCCGGCTAGTATATAGAACCCAGAATTTTTAAGTGGCTTTGATTGAGTTTCGTCAGCTGGCAATGAAGCAAACAAATTAATGGTTCCATATGTAGCACTTGGGCCGATGTCTGCTTGAACTTTTCTAGCTGCCAAATAATATCCTTCGGAAGTCCTTGTTGTTTGCAAGTATGCTTCATTTGCAACAAATTGAGCATAGAAATTCAATTGCTCCCCTACCAATGCAACCATGTCGAGCATCATTGACCCAAAGCTTGATTTATTAAAATCGCGATACGTATCAGGATAATATGCCTTTGCTTTTTGAACAAGCCTCTGCTTTATATCTTCAAAAGTAATATTACTGTAATTTGCATCTGAAGATCTTCTTTGGTTATTTTCTGAATTTTCACTCATTGATTATAATTCCTACTTTTTAAAACACTGTCAAGTCACTGACTAATGTATTGGGCCTGTTACTAAAAGCCTCAGGGTTTGTTTTTCTAATTATCTCTGCCACTGATATAAATCCGTCCTCTCCAATAAAAAAGCCAGTTCCGATAAAAGAATTTCCTAGTATAGAATATTTTAAGATTATTTTTAAATAATGCTCATCTTTTTGTTGGTCCGTAGATTTAAATTCTAGATCTATTAATTTAACCCTTGATAAGTATTTATCAAGTTGACTTATTATGCTTGGTTTCAAGAGATCTAATTTTGGAGAATTATAGTTTTCAAATAGATACTGCCTAATGCCTATTCCGAGATCAGGATTCATAGGCCATTCTCCTGGATTAGTTAGTACTAAATTAATAAAGTTTCTATTTAAAGATTCATAAATGTTTGTTATTGGCTCATAGGGACCAAAATTATCACTGTATTTTAAAGGAAACCGCGGTTGCCAAAGTTTTGTCTTTGAGCTTTGAGAATTCAAGTTTTGTTCATATCTAAACACTTTACTGACCCCTATACAAATAAATTAACATCAAAATAAATAGTACTTAATCAAACATCTTCACAATCATTATTTTCTTCTGGTTCGCAAACTCCTTCTTGCCTTTCTTTGTCTGCTTCAAGTTCTGGAGTTATTAACGCAAATAATGTAAACGGTGTTAGTGGGTGACCATAACGACCATACATTCCGGCGTCATATACTCCATCTTCTAGCCACTTTTCGTCAACCTCAGCGCATGGTATTTTAAAAAGACCAGATAAATCAACAAATGGAGCATTACCGCTGTAGATGTAAGTTACTAATTTTAATGTAGTTCTCAATAACCTTCTTGGCGCTTTTGACCAAGGACTTTGGAAACTTGTTGCAAAATCTCTTAAGAAGGTTAAAGCAACTGGTGCATAATGTCCATTTTTTGTGCGGTTCTTTTTGCCTTTTCTTAATTTTAAGCCGTTTACCAGACCAGTATCTTTTGTGTTAAATGTTAAGCCATCTGTGGTTAAGTGTTTTATGTCACAATTAAGATAATGAGCTCTCATCTCTTTATATGCCGGGTCTAATTGATTGGCTAAATTTCTCAATATTATCGATGGTAACATTTTAAATAGTTTCGCCAAGTCTTTAAAAAATGCATTCCAAAATTCTCTACCAATATCTGGAAACTCAAAACAAGAAGTGTCCTCAGGATCTGATGGGAATTTGTCAGTTAGCATTTTTTCAAAATCTAAGTCAGAAATTGGCGATAGATCTAATTTTTGAGAAGCTGGTGTACCTGCCGCTTGTATTACAAAAGCTATCAAGCTTTTTGTTGGATCTAGAACACCAGGTAAATCATTATACCCTGATAAAACAGAAGTAGAAAAAATAGAAGCTATAGACATGTATCTTCTCACTGGAAATATATGCTCAAATAATCCATCATCTATAATGCTGTTATTCATCAAAGATGATTTCATAAATGGTGTGCTTTCAAAACTGTTTATCCCTGGTTCGCTAGCAGGTCCGCCGTCGCCAAAAAATACAGCTGGACAATTTTCTACATCTATCTCTCTTTCAAATTTTGAAATTGGTAAACTAAGTGACAGATGAATATCACTATTCCTATCAACAATTGCAGTTCTATAAGATTTTTCTGAGAATGTTTTTTCTTTAACTTCTCTTAAGTTATATATTCTATTTAATCCAGCTTCACCTCGCTGACGGAAAAATGGCTCCATACTGTCTATATCTACACTGTCATCAAGAACATGCATTTCAGCATACAAGCCAACGTTTACAAAAACAAGTCTCATGCCATGTTTTACTATACTATTACTACAAGCTGTAAAATATTCTTCTTGATTTAACCTTTGTTTTGCTGCTATTAATAATTGATTAAATCTTATTACTGGAATCATTTGCCTTTCACCGTTACTCCGGACTATACCATCTATTCCTCTTGTTAGATCATCACTAAGCAGCGCGCCTTCTATATCAACATACTCTTCCATTATAAAATAAGACTCTCCAGATTCAAAGTCATTTCTACCATATTGAATTGGGAATACCATATCATTACGAACAGGTGAACGTACATCATCTTCACTTATTTCTACTATTGGAATTGCAGTTTCAATAAACCAGTTATGCCAATCTTTATCTTTTTCATTTGGATTAAAAATCTGCTTTGAGTAATCTGGAAGTTTTACTAACTCTTGGGATATTATTAACTTTAATGCCTCAAATGGATTTGTGACTCCGGTGATGCGTTCTATCAAAGTTTTCCATTCCGTTTGTAAAATTCTATTTTTATCTAGTTCTCTTTTTATATGGCAATATGCGTACTCTTTGTATATTGGACTGGAAATTATAGGCTCTATATCCCAAACTGCGAAAGCGATTCCCCCTTTCAAGAGCATATCAACCAAACACACTCTGATATATGCCTTAAAAGCTAAATTCTGCAGTGCTAGTTCAAAAGGAGTTAAATCGTCGAAATCTCTATTGTAAATATTGTTTTGATCTTTTGCATATTCACTCATAACTTCGCCAACAATATCATCAAGTATTATTTTATCAAAAGCTAAAATTGAAGCCTCAGTAAGACCATAACGATTAGTCAAACAGTCCACTTCAAAAAATGGCTTTCCACCAATTCTTTTTTCAAGCTCCACTGCATAATCACTGTCAAACATTTTAGATTCAACTAATTTTTCAACTATTAGTGATAGTATTCCTTTTTTTGTGCGTTGATACAGATCGGGATAAAAATCTGAAGAGAGGCTTTCTATTAACTCATTTGATAAACTAACATCTCCGTACTCATTTAAAGATCTCAACGTGTTTTGAGAGAATGCCTCTTTTTTAGAAAAATAATCTTCATTGAATGCCCTATTATTTGCAATTATATTGTCGGGTAATCTTTCACAAAATTTTAAAGTTTTTGTTTGAGTTGCAATTGGACCCAGAAAAGTATCGCCTGTTATAGTTACATCGTATCTATCAAGATATCTAGAGGATGGATGCTCTACTAGTTCTATCGATGGATTATATGGGCCTTCGGGAAATATAAATTTTAAATTATTTGAATCAGCTTCATTGATGGTAGCAAGCGTATTTTGCCCAATGGTTTCAAAAGTCTTTTTAAGAAGATATAGATGTTTGCCCGATACTAAATTTGGCCTTCTTTGCAAAATACCATTTATTGTTTCTGCAAGGAAAGTTATCCTTCGCTGTACGACTTCTAATAAAGGTATCTCAGCAAATTCATCATCTCCTGTTCCGGGCGCGTCATAGTTATCTCCAGAATATCCGATTTCGCGAAGCGCGGATATAAAACCCTCTCTAATAGAGCGCCTGTAACGTCTGTGCTGTCTTCTTCTTTCACGAATATCAACAAGATTATAAGATGAAGGACCTGCAGGATTATTAGAAATTAGAAATGGGGGAGCAGGCGCGCCGGGTGTCAATCCCGGCGCGTATGGTTCACGTGATTGGCCTGGTGCGACGACCAAACAAAAATCATCACTGTCTGACATATCTAGAGATTTTTCATAAAACCTTTCATAAGTAAGCTCTTCTGTTTGTTCTCTTTGTTCTGTTGTCGCTAAAACACCAGACAAAAAATTACCCTCTGCTGTTCGATAAAAACGACGATCAGAAGGGTCAAGAGCATTTCTATCGACACTGTTTTGAGGGCCGTATTGCTCTAAGTTATTAACGACTATAAAATCTTCTGATATTTCAGTTGGTACAGCATGTTTTTTGTGAACTATGTGAACTTGGCCTCCAGGTTCAGATACTTCTTCTAATTCGAATACAGTATATAATAAGCTGACTATCGCAGCTGTAGTCCTAGGGGGATCAAAAGCTTGCGATAATAAATTTTCTCTAATTATAGACTCTCTATAAATTTCAGATAGGTGATTTAGCGAATAGTATACCGGCTCTTGACGCAATTTAATTTCTAATATTTT
>MDSZ01074444.1_pt1 | contig 27918 bp, 32 predicted proteins | sample 811201 | NCBI WGS metagenome assembly MDSZ01 (sample SAMN05326647, study PRJNA326480) | marine metagenome | isolation source: seawater | place: Indian Ocean: North | collected 2010 | reverse complement strand
TACATGGTTACTTCAAAACCAAAACGCATTTCTGTAGCAGCTGGTTTAGTCCACATAATATTTCTCCTTAAAGAAAAGTTAAATAATAAGACTTAGTCAAACATATTCGACAAAAGGCGAAAAGAGAGACTAATAAAGTTTAAATGTATTAAATGATCAATTACTTGTTCATTACGTACATTGTTACTTCAAAACCAAAACGCATTTCAGTCGCTTGAGGTTGTGTCCACATAGTATTTCTCCTTGTTTATGGTTAATAAAAGTCATTAATCATAAACCAGATCATTGAAGATGCATTTATTAATAAATACAAGGTTCAACTTGAGATTTACAGGACCATACTAGACTTCTAGAAAAAAAAAACTATGAAGATCTACATGAAGTTTTACTAAGTAAAATCATTAGATAGAAAGATGACGGCTCAGTGAAATTATAAGGTTTATTATTTTATTAAATTAACCTTTATCTTTAAAATTAGCACTTGAAGCTGAAGTCTAGTTTACAACTACCACCAACTCCAACCATCCAACCCTAAATCAACTTCATCTTCCTCATCCGGAGTTGGATTAAATCCACCATTACCGCCAATAAGTAGTGCATCAGTTGGGTGGAAAGCCTTAACCGGCTCATCGTCCAATCCAAGATCTACTACATCTGTTTCATCTGGTGTTGGGTTAAATCCGCCATTACCACCAATAAGTAGTGCATCAGTTGGATGGAACGCTTTTTCATCCGCCAATACAGAAGTGCAGAAAAAAGAAGACATGAGAACGAAAGGTAATATTTTTTTCATCTTGTTATTTCCTCCTAAAAATTTAAATACATACAGCAATATTTAAAATATAACTTAATATCAAATTTAACGAGATAACTTGACTGTAATACTACAAAATTCCAGTTAGATTAATAAGGGTTAATATAGAATATTAACCCTTATTCAATACAAGAAAAAACTTTTTAGATATAAAGTCTTTAATCCAATCCAAGATCTACTACATCTGTTTCATCTGGTGTTGGGTTAAATCCGCCATTACCACCAATAAGTAGTGCGTCAGTTGGATGGAACGCTTTTTCAGTAGAACCAGTTAGATCAGGTCCCTCATCTTCAGGGAATAGATCAACTGCATCAGCTTCTTCTCCAGATGGGTTAAATCCACCATTACCGCCAATAAGTAGTGCGTCAGTTGGGTGGAATTCCTCTCCCTCAGCCAATGGCTCAGGTGCTGGTGGTGCAGTAACACAACCAACTAGGAAGGCAGCAGCTAGACCTGCGGTTAATAGATGTTTCATTTAATTCCTCCTATTAAATTAAAAGTAACTTCTCTCATTGCATGATTAATACCATTGAAAGTTACTTTCATGGCTTCAAACAATAATTTATTATTTCTGCAAACTACTAATTTGTCAACATTTATAGAAGCAAAGAGTCAAAAGAAATATAATTCTAATTTTTTTTTACTTTTAAAAATACAGTAGCTAATTTATACCCTAATTCACTTGATAAAGTAATTAATTTTGTCGCTTTTTTCCTCTCTTCTGGGACAATGTATCCATAAAAATATAAAAGACCAAGACTAAAGTTTGCTTGAGGATGGTTATTTTGAGCAGCTTGTTTCAACCAAGTCCACGCTTCTGCTTTGCTCACACCTTTGTTATTTACATAAAATATCCACATCAAAAATTGGGCATTTACATCACCTTCATTACCCAACTTTCTAATAATATTTAATTCTTTTTTTGATATTTTATCTATAGACCCATATTTTTGAAGAAAAAATAAATCTTTTGTTTTCACGGATTTAAGTCCACTAGCAAGTGAATTTTTTTCTGTAGGTAATTTTCTCAAAAAATGGGAGGCTTTTTTGTGACCTTGTAATGCTGATATTACCAACCAATCAGATAAAAAATTGGCATTTGTTGACATTTCTTTTAGTGCAAACTCATATTGTGCATTTGGATTTCCATCTATAGCCATTTTTTCTAGTTCATCACCAAAAACAAAGCCTGAAACTAGCAATAAACATATAAAGGTAATGCTTTGAATCAAAGTGGTGCATTTTGTGCTCATAAGTTGGACATTATCTTTAAATTATCTATAATTAATGTTACAAGATTATGAAAAAAGGTAAATAACATTTTTAACTTACTCAAAATAATTGGCCTGATAACACTTTTATTAACATCGCTACAAATAAAAGCGGATGCAAATCCTGAGCTTTGGCCCTACATAAAAGAAAGATTATTTAGTGACAGACCTATCACTGAGGCAACCTTTTTAACAATATCTGGCCCAAAAAGAGCAGCAAGTGGTGCCCAGGTTCCTGTGACCATTAAGCTCGACTCGCCTGATAATGTCGAAATGAAATATGTTTTCTTAATCATCGATGCCAACCCAACACAGCATGCGGCAACTTATCAACTGACTGACCTATCTCAAGAGCTAGAGCTTTCAACAAGAATAAGAATGGAAACAGACTCATTTGTTCGTGTGGTTGCAGAGGATACCGCCGGTAAATTGTATATGAGTGCCATCCCGATAAGAGCCTCTGGAGGATGCAGTGGATATATGGATGTTTTCGACCCAGAATTAACAGCGAATCTTGGAAAAATTTTAGTAAAATCAAAAGATAATTTCCTTACTACAAGAATCAAACACCCGAATTTCACAGGATTACAGAAAGATTTGGCTTCTGGAGGATATATTCCAAGATGGATTGTGGAGGAGATTATCTATATAAATAATGAAGAAATTGTTCTCGTAGCACAAAACAAAATTTCTATGAGTCAAGATCCTTACCTTAAATTCAAGGTTAATTCCGACATCAAAGGATCTCTAAACATCATGGTGAGAGACACAAAAGGTCAAGGATTTAGTAAAGACATTACTATTTAAATATTCTTATCTTATTAGTTTGATCTTTGATCTAATTTCTTGATAACCTCCCCATAAAGTAGGCACCAACCCAATAATAATAAAAATAATAAAAATAATAAAAATTGTGGTTAGTGATTTACCGTGATTATCAACAACCTCCTTAAGTTCCAGGATCCTTTTTTGGTTATGATGAAGTTGCTCACTACTTAAATTTATTAACCTATCTAGATCGCATTCTCGTTCTGCATCTAAACATAATTCAATTTGATGATTTAATTCCTTATTAAAAAGTTGGTGAGAAAAGATCTCATTTGCTGACAAGAATAAGCATAAGAAAAAACCAATAATAAAGAAGAGCCAAAAAAAATGTTTTGATGAATTTTTAATCTGCAAGTAAATTGACCTTTTTATTATTTAGGTGAAAAGAAACTTTAATCCAGCAATTATAAGAACTAAGCCCAAAGCTTTTTGGATACCAGAAACGTTTAGGTGCTTTAGCCCTAATTGAGTTCCAATTAAAACGCCTACAAGGACTGCTCCTGAAAATAAAAACACAGTGGGGGGTAAAGATTTCATAGATGAAAGATTGCCAAAGAGTCCTGAGATAGAATTAAAAAATATAAATGCAGCGGCAGTTCCTGAAGCTTGCTTGACCGTTGTCCAGCCTAAAAAAATGATTAATGGTGAAAGAAAAATACCTCCACCTGTTCCGGTTAAGCCAGATAATAAACCAATTATAATTCCACCTGAAAAGGCAATAAAAATATTTATCTTTGATCCTGGTTTTCTGGCATATTGATAAAAATTTAATAAAAATTGTGTCCCAGCAATTATTAAAATAAAACCTATTAAAGGTCTATATAATTCAGGAGGTAAATCAATGTAACCACCTAAAAATGCTGCTGGTACTGAGCCAATTGTTACTGGCAGAAATACTTTGAAACTAAAAAAATTACTTTTAATAAATCTAAATCCACCTATTGAGGAAACGATTATATTTAGCATTAAACCAATAGGTTTGATTGTGCCTATGGGAGTTCCCATAATAGACATTATGGCAATATATGATGATGCACCACCATGACCTACAGATGAATATAAAATTGCCCCAAGAAGGATAAGGAATGCGGTAATGTAATCAGCCAAATAGAAATACATTTATTTAATTAAAGCAATTTTTTAACTCGGAAGGATTAACAATAATAAAGTTTCCCTTGCTTTTTGAGTTATCCATGAGGTAGTGGAAGTAAATGGTAAATTGACCATTTTCAACTATCTCCATAAACATTTCTTTTGATATAAGTTCATTTCTGCGCATATTTTTTTGCTGCGTATTACTCATAAATTTACGTGATTTTGTTTCAATTGCTACCTTATTAAACCAATTCCAGAATGTAAACGAATAAAAAGGTCTTTTTAAATATTTATGGCCTTTATGATGTGAGCTATAATGTTTGTTAAGGTCAAATACGTGCTTATCTTTATTGTATAAAATAACTTCAAATGCTTTCCGTTTACCATTATCGTCAAAGTTTTTTCTACATTTTGCATTAAGTTTTAAAAAGGAATCATCTATTGGGGCAAAAAAATTTGAACCGGCAAATTGATCAAACGTCAGCTCACTCGCATGCGAAAAACTGGTTAATAAAAATATTAAAAAAAAATAAATTTTATACATAACTTTAACTGCTAGAAATTAGAAGTTTTCCTCAAAATCAACAAAACGCCAACAACCAAGAGGTAAGCTACCTAAGCTTACATTGCCAATTCGTACCCTTTTTAAACCTTTCACTTTCAAACCAACAAGCTCACACATCTTTCTTATTTGACGGTTTCGTCCCTCAATTAATGTGAAGCTTAATTGGTCTTTATTCTGCCAGAATACTTTAGCTGGCTTTAAAGGATAACCTTCAAGTGATAAACCATGATTTAAAAGTTTTAATTTATCATCAGATAAATCACCTTCTACCCTGACTAAATATTCTTTCTCAACAACTACATTTTCTCCAATAATTTTTTTGGCAACCCGACCATCTTGAGTAAGTACGAGAAGACCAGAGGAGTCTATATCTAATCTTCCTGCCGGTGCCAAACCATCTGATTTAAATATTGGGTTTCTACTATCATTGTTTTGTTTAAAATATTTATCAGGAGTAATGAGGCTTGCAGCAGGGGTAAATTCTTTATCATCATCAAGGTGAGAAATGTATCCAATTGGTTTATGCAGGATAATAGTAGCTTTCGATAACTGCATTTTTTTTGCTTTATCTTTCAGCTCTATTTTTTGTGATCGACAAGCCTTAGTGCCTAACTCAGATACAATCTTTCCATCGAGCAACACTTGTCCAAGCTCAATAAATTTATCTGCCTCTCTACGAGAACATAGTCCTTTTTCGGATAATATTTTAGATATACGTATCTTTTGCATAATTTTAACTATTTAGAAGTGCATCCTTAAGATATGGATCAATATTGTCTTGACTTAAAAGCCATTTTTTATAATCAATTGGAATATCTGTAATCAAGGTACCTTTATGTTTTCCAAATGGCATCACAGTCGGAGTCCTTGCATCTTCACTTAATTCCCAAAGATTCTCAAAAGAGGAAGCATGCAACTCGATACATATTTTCTCTAAAATCGTAGCGCATATCTTTACGTCTGTTGCCGCAGAATGAGCATTTTTTAAAATTTCTCGAGCATTATCACGATCAATAAAGTAAAGTAAAGCACTTTGAGAATATGCGTCGATATTTTTCCATATCTTCCTTGCTAATGCTAACGTACATATTCTTCTTACATTTGGCTGATCAATAACATTCCAATCATAATCAATATTATGTCCAATAATGTACTCAACATCATTTGGTAGACTAAACGATTTAGCGGGTGGACATTTAATTAATTCCTCGTCGTAAATATGATGAGTAGCCAGAGCCCCTAATTCAATTGGTTTTCCAGGATTATATCTTTGACAAAAACTTGATCCTAATTTAAAAGGATCTATACTTTTTAGATCAATCCAAGCACCTTCAATAAGGACTGGGTCTCTTCTTCCAGTGGTTTCAGTATCAAAGATTACTGCTCTAGTCATTTTTTTCCTTAATATACATTGGGTTATTTCATCAATTTTTTCCAAATTTTATGAACATTAATTGCGTGATCTGATAAAAGCGCCATATTTACCTTACCAGGATTCTTTGGGTTTAAACCTTGTTTATGCTGCATTCCTCTATATGCCCGATAAGCTAGGATTAATTTTTTTGCATCATTTTGATTTAAAAAGCCTAAGCTTGCAATCTTTTCTAATAATGCAATGTTACCAATATTTTTCGTAAGCTCATTGTATTTATAACTATATGAAAGAATATAAAATTGTGTTATGAATTCAATATCTACCAAGCCTCCATGACTATGCTTTAAATCAAACAAAACATCATTGGGTTTTTTATTCCGATAAATTCTTTCGCGCATATTAATAACATCACACTTTAACTTTGCAATATCTCTCTTTTTTTGTAATATTGCATCCCTTAATTTTTTAAACTTGTTTTTTAGTGAGTTATCTTCCGATAAAATTCTTGCTCTAGTTATGGCTTGATTTTCCCACGTCTGGGCTTTATGTATTTGATAATCCTCAAAAGCATCCCAACTGGATACCAAAATTCCACTGCCACCATCTGGTCTAAGCCTAAAATCAATATCATATAAAATACCAGATGCTGTGTGCGAAGTCATCCAACTATTAAATCTTTGCGTTAACTTAACAAGTTTATCTCTTGAAACAGATCTTTTGTCATCATAAACAAAGACCATATCTAAATCAGACAAATAGCTCATTTCTTTTCCTCCAAATTTTCCATAGGCAATTATGCCAAATTTAGGGAACGAAATTTTAGGATATAAAGAATTCCATACACATAAAAGAGCCTCTTGAACAATTAGATCTGCAATATCTGCCAATGCATCAGATATTTTTTCTGTTGGATATATTTGCATTTCCTCTTGGATGGCAAGCTTAAAAATCATGGATTGTTTAAAATTTCTCATTAGATTCATCTGCTCTTCAATATCACCTTTATTTGATCTCAATTGTTCAATTAAATGCATTCTAGGTTCTTTTAAATCAAATGGTGCAACGAAGCGCGATGTATCAATTAATTCATCAATCATAACTGGGTATTGCATAATCTCTTCGATGATATCTTGGTTAAAACTAGCTATTTTCACGAGCAAAGTTAACGCAGATTTATTTTCCTTTAATAAAGATAAATAACTTGATCTTCTTGCTATAGTCTCAAGAGCATTTAAAACATCAACAATTGTTTTATCAGGATTATCCACCTTTGCAACTTCAGCTATAACAAGGGGAATTAGTTGATCCATTCTCTCTTTTGATAATGAGGGTAGCGAGGGATAAACACCCATACCCTTTGCATTCTTCAAAAAAACATATGTTTCCTCAGGTTTTTTATATCCATTACTGGATAAAAAATTTATAGCTGAATCTTTTTGTATTTCAAAATTCCAAATCAATTCATATTCATCTGCAGATTCAAAAATTTGATCATTATCTCTACTAAATAAATCTATGAAAATTAATTCTATTGCAGCTTGATGTTGCATCATGTTTTTTTCTAGCATTTTCCAATTTTTTACATTCATTGACCTTGCCAATAAATTTCTAAGGTCTAAAAGTTTTGGAATTTTATGTGTTTGAGCGTCGTTCATATATTGTAATCGGTGTTCTAAATTACGAAAAAAAGAATAAGCACCTGCTAATATATGCATTAATGACTTATCGATTAATTTTTTCTTGAACAAGGAATTTAATGCCAATGAAAAATTTTTACTCCTTAATGTTTTATCTTTACCACCCCAAACTAATTGATATGATTGAACAATAAACTCAATTGTTCTTATGCCCCCTCTACCGTATTTGATATCACCATCATTGATTTTTTTTTGCATATCGGTATTTATTTTTCTTTTTAACTTTCTTAAAGAAGAAAAAATATTAAAATCTAAGTACTTACGATATACAAAAGGAGTGATTAAAGAATTAGCAATCCTTCTTGGGCCAATAATTATTCTTGCTTTTAACCAAGCATATCTCTCCCAATCTAATCCCTGATTCAATAAATCCCCCTCAAAAGCTTCAGTTGATAAAACAAGAAGTCCTTGGGAACCAAATGGCCTTAGTCTTGTGTCAACCCTAAAAACTATTCCATCCTCGGTAAAATCATTTAAAGTTGAAATTATGCATTTAGAAAGTTTTGTGAAGAAATCTTGATTGCTTATAGATTTTTTATTGGTTTGACCTTGCTCTTCATATAAAAAAACAAGATCAATATCTGAAGAAGGATTTAACTCTTTTCCACCTAATTTACCCATACCAATAACTATTAAATTTTGTTTTTTACCATTTTCGTTAAGCGGTTTTCCATATTTCTTAGTTAGCTCTTTTAAGTGATATGCATAAGATATTTCTAAAGCAATTTCAGCCAAATTAGAATGAGTATCGAAAACTTCAGATAAATCACATAAATTATTTAAATCTCTAATTAAACTGATAGCAAAGAATTTTTCCCGCATTTCTCTCAAAGATTTTTTTAGATTGTTAATGTTGTTAGTGGGACGATCTTTAATAAAAGTCTCAATATGGGATCGCTTTATTGGTTTTTTTAGACTTTGCTTACAGAATTTAAAAAGATCTGGTTTTGATTCAAGAAGTGAGGATAAAAATTTAGATTGCAATTTTGCATTACTAATTGCTTTTTTGGAGTCTAATTTTTTATTTTCAAACGTAGTCAATGATGTGGCATCCTCTCTAAACTCTAACATTCTCCATAATAAATAGTTGGTCGGGACGGTGAGATTCGAACTCACGACCCCATGCACCCCATGCATGTACGCTACCAGGCTGCGCTACGCCCCGAAATATGTATTATCTATTTTAAAGTTTTAAGAATATCGCTTAGCTGAGCTTTGAAATTTCCGAGATCGCTGGAGCTATTTGTTGTGCTTGATGAGCCAACATCGCCGGTCAGTGGGAGTTCCGCTTGTGCTTTCTCAATAGCCTCTTTTGACGTTGTATCTTTTATAAATTTACGATCAGAAAGCTTACCTTTAGCACCTTGTATAGTAAAGCCCTCAAAATACAATAACTCTCGAATCTTTCTAATAAGAAGAATATCAGATTGTTGATAATATCTTCTGTTACCCCTTCTAGTAGTGGGTTTAAGCTGAGTAAATTCTTGTTCCCAATAACGCAGGACATGCGGCTTTAAATCACATAAAACACTTACTTCACCAATAGCAAAATATCTTTTATTTGGGACGATTGGTAAATCTTTTTTAAGATTGTTTTCCAGCTGTCTTCTCTTCTACACTAGTTTTTAACTTTTGACTTGAGTGAAAAGTAACAACACGTCTAGCTTTGATGGGTATCTCTTCTCCTGTTTTGGGATTACGTCCAGGTCTTTCAGACTTAGTTCTTAATTCAAAATTACCAAAACCTGAAAGCTTAACATTTTCACCTTCTTCAAGAGCTGTACGAATTTCTTCAAAGAAAGCTTCTACCATTTCCTTAGCCTCACTTTTGTTGAGGCCTACTTTCTCGAATAAAATTTCTGATAACTCAGCTTTAGTCAAAGTCATAACTATTTTCTTTTAAAATTTAATTAGCGTAATTTTGCACCAAATTTATTTTCTAAAACATTAATCACTTGATCAACAATTTTACTAACATCTTTATCCTCAAGTGTTTTATAAGTATCTTGTATAAGTATAAGAAATGCAATACTTTTTTTATTAATTTCTATCTCATCTCCTTGATAAATATCGAAAGGTTCAAACTTAACTAGATTATTAATTTTCCTAGAATAGATTTCCTTAACAACATCTCCAACGACTGCCTCCTTATCGATCAATACAGAAATATCCCTTCGAACAGGAACAAATTTACCAGGTATGTCATAGTGTGAATCTTTTAAATCTCTAAATACATTAGTATTTAATTCAAACAAATAGGTATCACGAGATAATTCAAATTTCTGTTGCCAGGATGGATGGAGGTTACCTAACCAACCAACTTTTGTTTTATCAAGGAATATTTCTGCAGTTTTTCCAGGATGAAGACACGCAGGAAGTTGATCTCTTGCCCTAACAAAACTTAAAGTATTACATGAGATATTTTCTATATCACCTTTAATATCATAAAAATTAATTTCTCTATTTTTTTCACCCCATTGTTCTGGTATTTGGTCCCCATAAGCTATGCCTGATAAAACTTTATCTTCTTTAAATGCACCATTATCTTGTTTATACACTGATGCAACCTCAAACAAACGCACTATTTTTTGTCCACGATTTAAATTATAAAGTAAGGCTTCGATATGACTCCACCACATTTTAGATCTCATAACACTTAGATTTGAGGCTATTGGATTCTCAAGTTCTATCAAATCATTGTTGCCGTGAAAATTTATTTCTCTATCTCTTGGAATAAAGCTATAACTTATGACTTCATTATAACCAAGGGAATTTAGGGCGTCTTTTATTAAATTATTAGACTTTACGTTACTTTTTGATTCCAACATCTTTGCTGGCATACTTGGAGTTATAGCTGGAATATTGTTATATCCAAATAATCGAATCACTTCCTCCACAAGATCTTCTTCAATACTTATATCAAAACGATATTCAGGTGGAGTAACAAGAAATTCATCTTTATCTTGCGTAAAGGTAAACTTTAATTTATTTAAAATATTAGATACTTTCTTGCTTGAAATAGCTACCCCCATAATTTTTACTATCTTCTTGGTGTCTAGTCTAATGGGTTTTCTTTGAGGAAGGTCACCATTTATATCTATACTGTTTGATATTTTTCCACCACAATACTTTACTATTAATGCTGCTGAGTAATGAAGGGCAAAAAGTGTTTTACTATAATCGACACCCCTTTCAAAACGATGGGATGATTCAGTATTTAGGCTGAATGATCTCGCTCTTCCCGCAATTTGATCAGTGTCAAAATATGCACTTTCAAGAAAAATATCTTTTGACTCCTCCTTTATAGAAGAAATTTCCCCCCCCATAATTCCAGCTAAAGCTATTGGACCAGTTTTATCAGAAATAACTAGCTCACCACCATGAAATTTAATTTCTTGTTCGTTTAAAAGGATTAATGCCTCATTCTTTTTTGCATTACGAACACTTATCTTTCCATGTAACTTATTTTGATCGAAGGCGTGCAAAGGTTGTCCCAGTTCCAACAAGACGTAATTGGTAATGTCTACAACAGGATTTATTGATTTTATCCCCCCTCTTTCAAGGTAGTTAATAATAAAATCTGGAAGTTTAATATTATTATCTATATTTTTGATTTGTAATCCGCAATACCTTGGACATGCAGCTAAATCCTCAACGATAATTTCTTGAGTATTATTAATCGATGGTTTGATTTGTAATTGCTTTTCTTCTTTCAAAGACAGATTACTTAGGGCCGCTACTTCTCTCGCAATACCCTTTATGCTTAAACAATCTGCTCTATTTGGAGTGATAGATAAATGGATAATTTTATCATTTAGCCCCAGGGCATCAGTTATCGGAAGGCCTAGAACAAGTTCGGAATTTAATTCATGAAGGCCATCTGCGTCATCACTTATACCTAATTCTTTCGCTGAGCAGAGCATCCCAAATGAATCTACTCCTCTAAGTTTAGCTTTTTTAATCTGAAATTCTGGTAATTCGGCACCGACCAGAGCGCAAGGCACCTTAATACCTTTACGAGCATTGGGAGCTCCGCAAACTATCTGAAGAAAATCCTTTGCGCCAACATCAACATGACATACATTCAATCGATCTGCATCCGGATGTTTATTAATCTCGGCAATCTCTCCCACCACGATCTTATTGGAAATTGAAGATAAATCTTTCACATCCTCGACTTCAATGCCTGCTGACGTCAAAAGCTCTTCTAAATCTAACCCATCAAGTGATTCAGTAAAAAATTCTTGTAACCATTTTTTTGAGAATTGCATTTTTATACCTTAAATTGCTTGAGAAATCTTAAGTCATGTGTAAAAAAGGGTCGTAAATCATTTAGGCCAAATTTTAACATTGCTAATCTTTCAACACCGAGGCCAAATGCAAAACCTTGGAAATCATCTTTGTTGATATTCGTATGCTTAAGAACATTTGGATGGACCATGCCGCAACCTCCAATTTCTAACCATCCACCATTCCAACTCATATCAATTTCTGCTGATGGTTCTGTAAAGGGAAAAAATGATGGTCTAAATCTAATACTTAATGAGCTGTCTTCGAAAAATTGCTGTAGAAAATCTTGAACTACTCCTTTTAAATTTGCAAAATTAATATTTTCATCAATCCATAAACCCTCTACTTGGTGAAACATTGGCGAATGAGTAGCATCAGAATCAACTCGGTAGACGCGTCCTGGTGAAATTATTCTTAAGGGCGGTTGGTTTTCTTTCATATATCTAACTTGTACAGGGGATGTATGTGTACGTAAAACATTGTTTTTATTGATATAAAAAGTATCATGCATTGCTCTAGCAGGATGTGACTCTGGAATATTTAATGCAGTAAAATTATGGTAGTCGTCCTCAATTTCAGGACCTCCTGCTAAATCAAAACCTACAGAGTGAAAAATTTGCTCAATACGCCTCATAGTATGGGTTATTGGATGTAAGCTTCCTGTATTACCCTTAACACCCGGTAATGATACATCGATAGATTCATCACTTAATTGTTTTGTTAATATTTCCTTTTGGATAGATTCTTTACGGTTATCTAAAGCTAATTCAATGCCTTGTTTTACTTCATTAATAAGAGCACCTATCTTTGGCTTTTCTTCTTTTGGAAGCTTTGATAAGCCCTTCATCGCCTCAGTTACAGATCCAACTCTACCTAGGTATTTAGATTTTGCATTATCAAGCTCCGTTAAAGAATTGCAGATAGCGAAGTCTTTCTTTGCATCAGTAATCAATTTTTTTAAATCTTTCATAATCCTATTCTAATAAAAAAGGAGGCCTTTAGCCTCCTTTTTTTTAACAAAATTTATTTATTATGCATTTCCGAGGTTATTCTTTGCCAATTCCACAAATTTCTCAAAAGCTGGTTTATCAAAAACAGCTAAGTCAGCAAGAACCTTTCTATCAACCTCAACAGAAGCTTTCTTTAGGCCATTCATAAACCTACTGTAGGAAAGTCCAAACTCTCTTGCACCTGCATTAATTCGTGCAATCCATAAAACTCTAAATACACGTTTTTTTTGTCTCCTATCACGGTAAGCATATTGCCCAGCCTTCATTACTGCTTGCTTAGCAATTCTGTAAACATTCTTTCTTCGACCACGAAAACCCTTCGCAGCCACTAATACTTTTTTATGTTTTGCTCTAGCGGTTACTCCGCGTTTAACTCTAGGCATCTTATACTCCTTATTGTGTTGGCATCATCGAGCGAACTCGTTTCGCATCGGTTGATGAAATAATTTCTGTTCCTCGAAGATTTCTTTTTTGCTTGGTAGTCTTCTTAGTTAGAATATGACGAAGATGAGAGTGAGTGCGTTTGATTGCACCACTTCCTAAGAATTTAAAGCGTTTTTTAGCGCCACTTTTAGTTTTCATTTTTGGCATTTTTTTCTCCTAATATATGTTTTGAGTGCATCGGCATGCCTTTATGGCCTTATCACTCTTATTATTTATTCTACTTCTTCTTTTTTTTCCTCTTGCATGGTTGGTCTTACTTTTTTCTTTGGCTTTTTATTAGGTGACAAAACCATTACCATTTGACGACCTTCCATCTTTGGAAACTGCTCTACTACTCCATATTCCTCAAGATCTGCTTCTACCCTCTTCAATAAAGCCATTCCTAACTCTTGATGAGCAATTTCTCTTCCTCTAAACCTTAGAGTAACTTTTGTTTTATCCCCATCACCAAGAAAACGTATTAAATTTCTAAGCTTAACGTTGTAATCATTTTCATCAGTTCCAGGTCTAAATTTAACCTCTTTAACTTGCACATTTTTTTGCTTTGTCTTAGCCTCATGCAACTTTTTACTCTGTGCGTATTTAAACTTTCCATAATCCATCAATCTACACACAGGAGGAGTTGCTTTTGGTGCAATTTCAACTAAATCAGTTTCTAATTCATCAGCTTTAGATATTGCATCTGACAAAGATACAATTCCAAGAGGTTCTGCATCCATACCAACCAAACGAATTTCTTGTGCTGTTATATCACTGTTAATTCGTACATTTTTATCTAAAGCTATAGTTATCCCCTGTTCATAAAATTTTTAAATCACGCATTAAACCTTTCTATCAATATCTTTTTTAAGTTTATCTAAAAAACTATCAAAAGACATTGATCCAAGATCGTCTCCATTGTGTGCTCGAACAGTAACCATTTGATCTTGCACCTCACGATCACCTATTACAACCAGATATGGAATACGCTGAATGCTGTGTTCGCGTATTTTATAGGTAATCTTCTCATTTCTCAAGTCTGATTCGCATCTTATGCCGTTTTCCTCAAATCTTAACTTTAATTTCTCAGTATAAGGTTTATGTGCATCTGCTATATTAAGCAAAACAACTTGCACTGGGGCAAGCCAAAGAGGCATTAATCCTGCATAATGCTCAATTAGAATTCCAATAAAACGCTCCATCGAACCAACTATTACTCGATGAAGCATGACAGGATGTTTTTTGCTATTATCCTCGTCGATATATTCTGCACCGAGCCTTTTTGGGAGATTAAAATCTAATTGAATAGTTCCACATTGCCATATACGTCCCAAACTATCTTTTAAAATATATTCAATTTTTGGGCCATAGAATGCTCCCTCTCCGGGCTGGACCTTATATTCTTGACCCACCTCTTTTAAAGCATTACCAAGCGCCTCCTCTGACTTATCCCATATTTCATCTGAACCAATTCTTTTTTCTGGTCTCGTAGAAAGAACTACTTCAACATCTTTAAACCCAAAATCTTGGTAAGCTTTGTAAAGCATGTCATTAAATGACTTAACTTCATCTTTAACCTGAGCTTCTGTACAGAATATATGCGCATCGTCCTGAGTAAATCCTCTAACTCTCATCAGACCATGAAGCGCCCCTGAAGGCTCGTTTCTATGACATGATCCAAGCTCAGCCAACCTTAAAGGTAAGTCTCTATAGCTATGAAGAGTTTTTTTAAACACTTCAACATGGCCAGGACAATTCATTGGTTTTACTGCGTAAACTCTATTCTCAGAGGCTGTAGTGAACATATTATCTTGATAATTTTCCCAATGACCAGATTTTTCCCATAGAGTCTTATCGAGCACAGTTGGAGTTTTGATTTCTTTATATCCATAATCTTTGAACATTTGTCGTATATATCCTTCCACCACGAGCCATAAACTCCATCCTTTGGCGTGCCAAAATACCATTCCTGGAGCATTATCTTGAATATGAAATAAATCAAGTTGCTTTCCAAGCTTTCTATGATCTCTTTTTTCTGCCTCTTCTAAACGATATAGATATTCTTTTAATTCATCCTTAGTTGCCCATGCAGTTCCATAAATCCGTTGCAGCATCTCGTTATTTGAATCCCCCCGCCAATATGCCCCTGCTACCTTCATAAGCTTGAAAACTTTCAATTTTCCTGTTGATGGAACATGTGGTCCTTTGCACAAATCTATAAAATCACCCTCTTTGTAAAGAGATACCTCTTCTGTATCTGGAATAGACTCAATGATTTCTGATTTATATTCTTCTTTAATACTCTTAAAGAGCTTAATTGCCTCATTACGATCCATAATAATTCTTTCAACCGTAAAATCTTTTTTTGCAAGTTCAGTCATCTTTTTTTCAATTGATGATAAATCTTCAGGAGTAAATGGACGTTTATATGAAAAGTCATAGTAAAAACCATCATCTATAACTGGGCCAATGGTTACTTGGGCATCAGGAAAGAGTTCTTTTACTGCGTAAGCCAGCAGATGTGCTGTTGAATGCCTTATTACATCAATACCCTCTTGATCTCTAGCAGTAATAATACTGAGATTGCTATCAGATGAAATTTCATAAGACAGGTCAACTAATTGATCTTCCACCTTACCTGCTAAGGCAGCCCGAGCTAAACCCTCACCAATATCAAGCGCTACATCAGCTACAGTAATATTTTTACTGTAAGTTCTTGTTGACCCATCAGGAAGACGAATTTCTGGCATATTAAATATCTATTAATTTATATAAAATTATTATAGCAATATAAGTCTATAAACTCTCAATTGGTAGGCGCGATTGGATTCGAACCAACGACCCCCACAATGTCAATGTGGTGCTCTAACCAACTGAGCTACGCGCCTATAAAACTTCGCAACGCGCCATTTTATATTACTGAACAACATCAATCAATGTCGCAATTAAATCTTTTTTTTGTTCAAATTATCAATAATAAAATTATATCCATATACATAGGTTGGATGGTTGAAAATAAATTCTGTTTTAGGTGTAATTACAGATTTTATTTGCTTACCTCCGTATGTATCTTGGGGCTTCGGATGTATAGCATCTAATCCCATCAAAATCCGAATATGGTTGAGTACATCATACAATAGTGCTGGTGAATTATCCGTTAAAAGATATAAAGGCTCTATGGGAACATTTTTTTTCAACTGATCTAAGAGGAATGCAATAAAATTAACCGCATCTTGATCATAAATACGGTTTGTCCAACGATTTTCTTTGGGCCAAGATGAATGATCTTGTGCCATCTTAATTAGACGAGTTCTATGCTCTCCATATATACCTGAAAGCCTTAAAATACTTGCTGATATATCTGAACTAAGTAAAGCTAATTCCCCTTCATATAGTGCCTCTCCACCAAAATCATTGGGCTCAGGAGGTGTTCTCTCAGTCACTATATTATGGTTATTTTGTCCATAAACTCTTGTACTTGATATAAAAAATAAATGATTGAATCTAGGACAATTATCTTTTATAGAATTAATACTAATTTTTAATCCTTTAAGGTAAGCTTTTTGGTAGCTAAATGATGATTGATCATCAGCAGCAATAGAATAGATCACATATTCTGGATTAATTTTAGCTATAGTTTCATCGAATGCAGGGTCAAATATATCGATGTGTATTATCTTAAACTCATGAAAGTCGGAAATGGCAGTTCTTTTTATACCCACAACGTTAAATTGTTGTCTCAGAATCGAGCCAATTTTGATACCTAGCTTCCCACATCCAATAATTAATAATGTAGGGTTTACTTCCAAATGACTTTATAAATAAAACCAGGAGATGATAAGACTATAAATAAAAAGAATGTAACAACATAGAATTCCCAACCTTGTGGGTGAATATTTCCAATTACCTGTTTTTCGATGAAAATAACAAAAAAACCAACAATAAAATAATTGATAATAATTTCAAAAAAAACCAATACGATAGACTTAGGATTTTTCAAAGGGAAAATAATAAATAAATTGTTTGAAAACCAAGGTATATTTGACAAAAAAAGTGCTATTAAAATTATTAAAAAAATCATCTCAACATATTAGTAGGTTATTTTTAAAAAATCAAAAAAAAACGATAGGTTGAATAAAATCTATAATGACATTAAGCTATAAACAATAACCAATATAAAAAATTAAAATTATGAAGAAAACAAAAAGACAGACTAAGACGTTGTTCGATATTATCAAAAATAAAGATATTGAAGAGCTTATAACGGTTGATGCTAACAGCCCAGTCATGGAAGCACTCATAATCATGGCAAAGTTTAAAATTGGTGCCTTAATAGTTATGCATAAAGATAAAATGGCTGGAATCATTTCAGAGAGAGATTATGCTCGAGAAATGATTTTAGAAGGAAGGTCCTCCAAAGACACTTTGGTAAAAGAAATAATGACTAAAAAGGTTATATCTCTTTCCGCAAAAGATAATTTTGAGAAAGGTTTAGATATTATGACTAAAAATAGAATTAGACATATGCCCATCATGGATGGTAAAAAATTAATTGGCATGGTTTCTCAGGGTGATCTCGTCAAAGAAATGATTGCTTATCAAAGAGAGTTAATCGCTGAATTACAAGTATTTGCCTACGAAAGAGCATGGTAGCAATTTTCTTTACTAGCCACCAAAATCATCAAGCATAATATCTTCTCTATCAACCCCAAGGTCTATCAACATATCGATTACAGATTTATTCATAATTGGTGGTCCACATAAATAATATTCACAATCCTCAGGGGCAGGATGATCTTTCAAATATTGCTCGTAAAGAATGTTATGTATAAACCCTTTATGACCTTTCCATTTATCCTCCGGAAGAGAGTCGGACAATGCTACATGCCAAGAAAAGTTTTCATTATCTTTTTGTAAGTTATCGAAATCATCAACATAAAACATTTCTTTTTTCGATCTTGCTCCATACCAAAATGTTGCTTTACGATTAGATTTCAACCTTCTAAACTGGTCAAATATTAAACTCCTCATAGGAGCCATACCAGCACCCCCACCAACGAAAATCATTTCTTTATTCGTGTCGCGTGCAAAAAACTCACCAAAAGGACCCGAAATGGTAACCTTGTCGCCTTTTTTTAAGTTAAATATATAAGAGGACATTTTTCCTGCAGGTATGCCAGAAGATCCAGGTGGGGGTGTTGCTATACGAACATTGAGCATTACTATACCTTTTTCTTCGGGATAATTAGCCATAGAATATGCTCTTTCAATGGGCTCATTTACTTCAGAGGAAACATCCCAAATTTTAAATCTATCCCAATCTTCATGATACTCCTTGTCGATATCAAAATCTTTATAAAAAAGTTTGTGTTGAGGTGCCTCAATTTGAATATATCCACCTGCCTTAAAATTAACCTCCTCACCTTTTGGAAGTTCTAAAATTAGTTCCTTAATAAATGTAGCCACATTATCGTTACTACGCACCTTGCATTCCCACTTTTTAACTCCAAAGACATGCTCAGGCACTTCAATTTCCATATTTTGTTTTACTGCAACTTGACAAGAGAGTCTAGATCCACAAGAAGCATCTCTTTTACTTATAAGACCTTCTTCTGTAGGTAAAATTGATCCTCCTCCTGAATGAATCTTTACTTTACATTGAGCACAAGTTCCACTACCACCGCATGCTGATGGAACGAATAACTTTTCTGCTGCCAAAGCTTGAAGTAACTTACCTCCAGCAGGTACTTTTATATTCTTTTCTCCGTTTATGCTTATATTGACCTCGCCAGAAGACACAAATTTACTTCTTGCGAAAATAATTATTGTCACAAGAGACAATACAATTAATGTAAAAAGTATAATTCCAAGAAAAAAAGTATCCATTTTTATTCCTTATAACTTCACACCAGAAAAGCTCATAAAAGCCATCGACATGAGACCTGCGGTAATGAATGTTATTCCAAGACCCTGAAGACCCTCTGGAATATCACTATATTTTAGTTTTTCTCTTACACCAGCCATAGCTGTAATTGCTAAAGCCCAACCAAAACCAGATGATATGCCGTATGTTAATGACTCAGACAGGTTATAGTCTCTTTCAACCATAAATAAAGAACCCCCCAAAATAGCACAATTTACGGTAATAAGAGGCAGAAAAATTCCAAGAGCATTGTATAAGGGGGGGAAATATTTATCCAGCACCATCTCTAATATTTGAACCAATGCAGCAATTACACCTATATATGAAATTAAACCTAAAAAGGTTAAATCAACCTCTGAAAAACCAGCCCAAGCCAAAGCACCAGGTTTAAGAAGGTGAGTAAGAATAAGGTTATTGGCAGGCACTGTAATTGCTTGAACAATCATTACTGAAATACCTAGTCCAATAGCAGTAGTTATCTTTTTTGATACTGCAATAAAGGTACACATTCCAAGGAAAAACGAAAGCGCTAGATTTTCGACGAAAATAGCTTTAACTGCCAAAGATATAAGATTTTCCATTAATGATCCTCAACAGTCTGAATTTTAAATTCTGGACTCTCAACTTGTGATTTTTTCCAAGAACGAAGTCCCCATATTAAAAAACCAATTATAAAAAAGGCAGATGGGGGTAATAAAAGTAATCCATTTGGCACATACCAGCCTCCTTCACTTAATGGTTGTAGTATTACAACTCCGAATAATGAACCTGCACCAAATAACTCCCTAAAAAAACCAACACACATTAGTAATAGTCCATAACCTAATCCATTACCAACTCCATCAAAGAATGAATCAACAGGCGAATTTTTCATAGCAAACGCCTCAGCTCTTCCCATAACAATGCAATTAGTAATAATTAAACCAACAAAAACAGAAAGTGTTTTTGAAATCTCATATGCATAGGCCTTTAAAATTTGATCGACGACAATAACTAAGGAGGCAATAATTGTCATCTGCACAATGATCCTTATAGAATTGGGTATATGGTTACGTAAGATAGAAATAAATAATGATGAAAAGGCTGTCACTGCTATAACTGCAAGCGCCATAACCAAAGAAACCTTTAAAGATGAGGTAACAGCTAATGCCGAGCAAATACCTAATACCTGCAATGCTATAGGATTGTTGTCAACCAAGGGATCAACGAGAAGTTTTTTTCTAGTCTGTGACATTAAGTTGTTCCATTTTTAAAGTTTGTTAGGAATTTATTAAATCCTGCTTCGCCCAACCAAAATCTCACTAAATTATGTACGCCATTTGAAGTTAAGGTTGCGCCAGCTATTGCATCTATATGATGATCTGTCGCACCAGAAGTCTTAGCAACTTGAATCATTATTTCTCCATCTTGATTTTTTATTTTTTTTCCTGCCCACTGTGCTTTCCACTTTGGATTATCTACCTCACCACCCAATCCAGGAGTCTCAGCATGTTGATAGAACTGTAAACCATAAATCTCGTTTCCATCTTCTTCAAGTGCTACAAATCCATATAATGTTGACCAAAGACCATAGCCATGAATTGGAAGAATAATTTTATCTATACTTTCATCCTCATTCTTAAGTAGATATACCGTTGCATAATTTGTTCTTCTTCCTATTGAGGCAGGATCATCTATGAGAGCTTCACTAAGCAAAGGATCATTGGCAGCCTTCAAATCGTCAAAATTTTGCGGATTAAATTTATCGGTATATAAACCTTTATTTATATCCACAACCATTGGCTCGAAAGATGCAAAAGATTGCTCAACATTAATCCCCTTATAGTAGAGTCCTGCAACTTGAAGTATGTTTTTTTGTTTATCACGTACTTTGTTTGCTAACTGAAAAGATTTAAGATTAACAGCTGCAAAAGAAACTACCATGGAACAAAATAAGCAGAGAACAACAGCAACAAAAACTGTTTTTGGTGTGCTATCAATAGGCATTTTTTTAAAACTTTTCAAAATATTTTCTTTTTTTTGTTTAGACATTTTGCATAATCCTTCTTCTCTTAATATTTGCCTGGACAACAAAATGATCGATTAAAGGGGCAAAAACATTGCCAAACAATATAGCAAGCATCATTCCTTCCGGAAAAGCAGGATTTATAACGCGAATCATTACAACCATAAAACCAATTAAAGCACCATAAATATATCGACCTAAATTTGTATGACTAGCAGAAACTGGTTCTGTAACCATAAAGACAAGGCCAAAAGCATAGCTTCCTATTACAAAATGCCAATACCAAGGCATACTAAACATTGGGTTTGTATCGCTCCCAATCCAATTAAGAAAAGATGAGAAAAATATCATTCCAGCCAAGCAACCTATAATTAATCGGTAGTTAGCTATTCTAGTTACAAGAAGGAAAGCTAGGCCGATTAAACATGCTAAAGTTGATGTCTCTCCCAATGAACCTTGGATAGTGCCAAGAAAAGCATCAGACCATGTTATTCCATAATTCATTAAGGACTGATAACCCTCTGAAGCAGATATACCCAAAGATGTTGCCGAGGTAATACCATCTACAGGCACCCAAACAGAGTCTCCTGACATGTAAGCAGGATAAGCAAAATATAAAAAAGCTCTGCCGGTTAGTGCGGGATTTAAAAAATTCTTTCCTGTGCCACCAAAAACCTCTTTACCCACAACAACACCAAAGATAATGCCCAATGCAACCATCCATAATGGAGTTGTTGCAGGTAAAGTTAAAGTGTAAAGCATTGAAGAAACTAAAAAACCTTCGTTAACCTCATGACCTCTTTTGGTGGCAAAAAAAACTTCACATACCCCACCCGCAACTAAAGTTGTTATGTATATAGGGAAAAAGTATAAAGCTCCATGAGCCATGTTTGCAAAAATACTATTTGGGTTAAATGGAATACCAAATAATTGTAGTAGCCATATTCTCCATCCATTTAATTCAGAACTATTCATTTCTGAAAGGTAAATATTTGTTTGTAGTCCGGTATTATAAAAAGCCCATAAAATACAAGGGATAGTAGATATTACGACATAAGTCATAATTCGTTTCATGTCCACAAAGCTTCTAGCATGAGGTGCAGCCTTTGTAACTGTGCTGCTTGTATAGAATATAGTTTCAACCATCTCGTAAATAGGGTAGAGCTTTTCGTACTTACCACCTGCCTTAAAGTCTGGTTCTATGGAATCAAAAAATTTACGAAATGCCATAAAAACTAACCTTCTTTCTCAATTTTAAAAAGACAGTCTCTAAGTGCAGACCCATACTCATATTTAGCTGGGCAAGCAAATGTGGCCAATGCTAGATCTTCCTCTGCTAACTCAAGAGCACCAAGTGATTGTGCTGTATCAGTATCCATCACAAGCAATGAACGGAGAAGTTGAGTTGGTAAAAAATCTTGCGGCATCAATGTTTCAAATACTCCAGTAGGAACCATAGCTCTTCTACCTCCATTGAGATTTGAGGTTAAATTAAAGAGTTTGGAAGGTCTAAGGGCAGATATAAGAACTGGCATGACCGAGTATTTATTTGGTTGCGGTTTAATCCAACCAAAGGGTATTTTTTTTCTATCCTCATGAATCAGTGTTACTTGTCTTGAATATTTACCTAAAAAAGATTGATCGCCCTCTGCAACTTCTCCAGAGAGAATTGATCCCGAAATAACTCTGCATGCATCATCGTTAATAAATTCATTATGCAATAAATCTTTAAGAGAGGCGCCCTCGAAGGTTCTAACTAATCTCGGATTCTTAGCAAGAGGACCACATATAGAAATTACTTTATCGGTTTGCAGATAACCTGATAAAAATAAATTACCTATGGATATGACATCCTGATAACCAATCGACCAGACAGTTTTACTTGCGTTGGGGGGATCTAGAAAATGCATGTGAGTACCAACCAAACCTGCCGGATGAGGCCCTTTAAAACCATGAACTTCGCATTCCTCTAATTTGAGCTTATTGTCATCTTTGCTACATACAAAAACTTTACCATTAGTGAGTTGTGCAATCTTTTTAACTCCCTCCCTAAAGGCCTCAAAACTATCTTCAATAACAATGTCAGCATCTGGGCTTAAGGGCTCAGTATCAACTGCAGTTATAAAAATAGAGGACGGTTCAGAGTCAGGATTTGGTATTTTTGAATATGGTCTTGTTAAAAAAGATGTCCATAATCCACTGTCAAACAAACATTTTTTTATAAATTCTTTTTTGGGTTTTATTGATTTATTTTGTGTTAAAAAATTAGGGCTTTTAGCTTCTAGATTTTCTACCTTAATCACCACACTAAGTAGAGCTCTTTTTTCGCCTCTATTAATAGCATGCACACGTCCTTTGCAAGGAGAAACGAATAACACATCAGGATAATCCTTATTGCAAAACAAAGGACTTCCTTTATTGACCAAATCTCCTTCTGACACAAGCATTTTTGGTTTTAATCCAATGAAATCGGTTCCCTTTACTGCCATAAACTTAGGATTATGGCCTTTAGAAATTTGTTGATTAGGAGTGCCTCCTATAGGGATATCCAAACCACGCCTAAGTGAAAAATTTGCCATATTTTATTATGATTCCTGATAAATCTGTGCAATAAAGAATAATGAAATTATATTCTAGTTCTTACATCTAGTGTTTTAAAAATACTAATATATGGTAATTTGAGTGTCTAATAAGTCCCTTAGTTCCATTTTAGTGCTTTTAAATACAACTTACAAAAATGCTAGCTTTTCAGGCCCTTAAAAAGGGTTTCAAATTAAGTTATAATTATGATATGGGTATATACATTTTAGCGTTTATTTTCTTAATTAGCATAGTTGCTCTTATGTCTTTGGGCGCCATTTTAATGGGTAAAAATATTAAAGGCAGCTGTGGTGGTTTGAATACCATATCAGGAACAGATAAATGTTCAGTTTGTAATAAAGATATAGACCCAAATAATCCATTGGTAAATGAGCTAGGCTGCAAAAGAAAGAAATAATTTAGGCCACTCTACCCGGCGCTAAATGGATTAAATATTAGTCCAAAAAAAGTTGCTGCTGAAATAACTCCGTAAATCCATGATTTTAAGATCCAATTTTTTTCTTTTGCCTTCCAATTTTCTCTAAAAGCTCTCCCAAAAAATATCATTAACAAAATTAATAATAAATCAGCATATGATGGTAAATAATTAAATGAAGACATAGAAAAATCTATTTTACAAATGATTGGTTTGAAAAAATGGTGCCGTCGGAGAGACTCGAACTCTCACGACTTTCGTCACTACCCCCTCAAGGTAGCGTGTCTACCAATTCCACCACGACGGCATATCCTTAGGTCATGCTAGTTTGGAATATCTTGAGCGCCTAAAGGCTGTTCTGAATTCTGGTCAATATCTAATGTTGTACTGGTTTCCAGTTGAGCATCTTTTAAATCTACTACGCTATTATCTCCATGCTTATTACTTGCTATTACTGCCAAAGCAATACTTGTACAAAAAAAGGTCGTTACACAAATCGATGTTGCTCGACTTAAAAAATTTGCCGATCCTTGAACACCAAAAACACTCCCAGAATTTCCACCACCAAATGCTGCGCCAGCATCTGCTCCCTTTCCGTGCTGCACAAGCACTAACCCTATAACACCAAGGCTAGCCAGTATATGAATAAAAAGAATTAAATTTTCCATATTTTTTACTTTAGATTAATTATTATTTAGTGATTGGGTTTGCTGCCATGCATATTGATACAAATTCACTTATATCTAATGATGCTCGCCCTATTAAACCACCATCCACACTCTCTAAGGCGAACAATTGTAACGCATTTTTTGCATTTACGCTTCCACCATAGATAATTTTTAAGTTTTTTACCTCATCCGTTTTATTTTTATTTATTTTATTTCTAATAAACTTACACATTTTATTAGTTTGGTCTGGGGTCGCTGCCATATCGGTACCAATGGCCCATATCGGTTCATATGCAATGATTGTGTCATCAAAAGTTTTAGCACCATATTTTTCTATGATAGCTTTTAATTGGGATTCGACAACAGTTTCCATTATCCCAGCCTCCCGCTCAATTAAGGTCTCGCCTACACATAGTATAGGTGTCATACCGTGATCTTTAATTATCTTAAATTTATCCGCAATATTTTCATCAGACTCACAATAAGCAGTATTTCGTTCTGAATGTCCAACGATTACATATGAAGACAAAAAGTCTTTTAACATTCCAACACTTACCTCTCCAGTATGAGCTCCTGATGCAAATTTAGCCACATTTTGACTTCCCCATGCGATATTTGAGTTTTTTAAACTTATTTCAGCCTTAAAAAGGTAAGGATAAGGTATACATAACCCAATGAGAACATTATTAAGATTTGTTAAATTATTTTTTAAATCATTAAAATAGGATGAATAGAAATCTAGTGATCCATTCATCTTCAAATTACCAATAATAATTTTTTCTTTTTTAATAGTCATTAAATTAAATTTCTTAATATAATCTGTATTTTTTTGTTTTCTCGAAATTCGTTTGATTCAATACTGTAAACTGCTTCTATTCTATCAGGTAGACTTTCTGTATGATTGAAAATTATTCCCTCGTAAATATATCCATGAAAATTAAGCTTACATTTTCGATGCTTATCCATTAGGACAGATTGTTCAATTACCTGAAATTTATCAAAATATTGTGGCTGAATAAAACCTTGACCCCATACACTCATATCAATTTTCTTAACAATATCAAAATTAACAGAATTATCTAAAATAGACTCATCTACATTAATCACTGTGTTTAAATCATCCTCAGTTAATAATTCAGAGCATGTTTGTTCAAATATTTTTACAAATAAATCATAACTTGTCTCCTCAATTGTTAAGCCTGCAGCCATAGCGTGGCCTCCAAATGATTTTATTAAATTGCTATTTTTTTTAGAAATCAAGTCAAGAGTGTCTCTTAAATGAAGTCCGGATATTGATCTTCCTGATCCCTTCAACAAACCACTTTCATCCAACGCAAAAATTATAGTTGGTCTGGAATATTTTTCTTTGATTCTTGAGGCTAAAATACCTATTACTCCTTGATGCCAATTCTTGTTGTATAAACATACTGAAAATGGAAAAGATAAATGATCTAAGTTAATATCATTTAACGCTTCTGCATGCATTTTTGACTCTATCTCACGCCTTTCATTATTTAGTGCTATCAATTCTTTTGCATAAGACTCTGCTTCATCATAACTACTAGAGAGTAAGCATTTTATGCCAATTGATATATCATCCAGTCTGCCTGCGGCATTAAGTTTTGGCGCAATAGCAAAAGAAAGATCGGAAGTTTTGAGATTTGGTAAAGACTTTTTACTGAGCTTCGCAATAGCCTGTATTCCAAAATTACAATTATTACTCCTTATTACTTTTAGACCATGTTCAACTAAAATTCGGTTGTTATAATCTAAACAAACTAAATCAGCAATTGTACCCAAGCAAACAAGATCTAAAAGATCATGAAATTTTGGTTCTGTCTTTTTTGTATATTTTTTCCTCTCCCTAAAAATAATTCTTAGAGAAAGTAGAAAATAAAAGATCACCCCAACCCCACATAAATTCTTACTAAGAAAGCTACAATTAGGTTGGTTAGGATTAATAATAAAATTAGCATTAGGTAAGGTATCAGCGGGTAAATGATGGTCAGTGACTATAACGTCAATATTGTTTTCTCTTGCAAGTTTTACACCTTCTATACTTGCAATACCATTGTCAACGGTGATAATAACATCAGGATTTTTTAATAATGCTTGCTCTACTATTTCTGGAGTTAGGCCGTATCCAAATTTAAATCTATTTGGTACTAAAAAATCTACATTAGCGGAAAACTTTCTTAAACCTAAGACTGCGCATGCTGAGGCTGTTGCTCCATCAGCATCATAATCTCCAATAATCAAAATTTTTTTTTGAGCAATGATACATTCAAACAAAAAATTTGCAGCTTTATCTATATCTAAAAGACTATGTGGTGATTGTAAATTTTTTAAATCGTAATTTATATCATCAAATGATTCAATATCCCTTGCCCCAAGAATTGAAGCTACTTTTTTATCTACACCACTATTTACTAATTTATTTTTTAAATCTTGGTTAATTATTCTTTTTTTAACTTGCATATAAATAGCCTAACATTTTTAACAAAATATTTTTTACTTCAAAGAAAAAATCAAGGCATTTAATAAATTAACCGAAATAAAAAAAGCAGGAGAAATTTGTTAATTTAATTTTATTGCAAAAATAAATAAATTAATAATCCAAAATATAAAAAAGCAAAAAAACCAACGATTAGAAAAACACAAATTAATGTTTTATAAATCTTTTTTAAAAGCTCTTCAATCTTTGTAAAATCTTGTTTGCTCATATTTTTAAGATGGTGCCCGGGGCCGGAATCGAACCGGCACGACCGTAAGGTCGAGGGATTTTAAGTCCCTTGCGTCTACCAATTTCGCCACCCGGGCAAAAAAAAGATCATTTTATACTACTTTTAACTAAACCATATAAATGGAGGCGCGTGCCGGAATCGAACCGGCGTCTAAGGCTTTGCAGGCCTCTGCATAACCACTTTGCTAACGCGC
>MDSZ01138957.1_pt1 | contig 27934 bp, 11 predicted proteins | sample 811201 | NCBI WGS metagenome assembly MDSZ01 (sample SAMN05326647, study PRJNA326480) | marine metagenome | isolation source: seawater | place: Indian Ocean: North | collected 2010 | reverse complement strand
CAATACGAAAATCGTCGCCGCCAACAAAGTGGAGAAAGGTATTAGAATCATCCTTATGAAAGAGCTTCTCAGCCATTTCGATATCTCCATCTACCTTCAACAGATTGGAGCTATGACCCCACGTAAAATTAGCAGAATATTCGAAATCATCACCGCCAGAATTCATGTAAGGTATCTGATTGTCAGAACCGAAAGAAACTGAGCTACCTCCACCTGAAGCCGCTTCCCAATTTGGTACGTTACCATTCATGGTGAGTACGTGGTTATCAGAACCCTTGGCAAGTCTTACGTAAGTAGTGCCGTTGTGGTATAGTATGTCACCCTCTGCGTCTGAGCCTACGTCAAATCCAGAACTAAAGGTAACTTCTTGCGGGAAGGTACATCCACCTCCATCAGCAATAGTAATTGCATTGTCGCCATCAGTATAATCAATGGTCGCTGTTTCCAAGCTGCCACTGTTGACGGTTAAACCAGTAGAGTCTATCGTTACTCTCTTAGTGTTGTCGGCGTAAAGGTGTATTTCGTTAACTGTTCCAAAATCAATTTTAGTTTGGTCATCCTCACCAATCTTAATGTCAGTAGCCAGAAGAGAAGTTATACCTGTTTGCGCTGCGTCAATGGCAAATGTTCTGCTCGCGGTAATGTCTCCTCCACCACTCAAGCCAGTGCCCGCAGTTAAAGTGACGCCTGAGTGATCAACATGCTCGTTAGCCACGAAGTTATTGGCTGCATCATGGTCTACCACGAACTCTAGGTTGCCATTTGTGTCATCGTAAGTTACGGAAATTCCTGTCTCTGTATCGTCTACCATTCCGCCGACAATGTCTTGAACTTGCTCCGTAGTCAGAGTCGGCTGAACTTGAGAATCAACATAGGCCTTAATAGACTGCTGAGTAGCTAACGACGTAGCACTATCGGAAGCCATATTGTCTTCGTCAAGGATGCTTACGGCGGCAGGGGTTGCAGCACCGCCTGAAACATTACCGATTACTTTCATATCGGCAAGGTTAGCCATCTTGGCCAATGTAGTTCCAGAATCTTTTAGCCTTAAAGAGTCACTGTTGATTTCGATTGTGCTATCGTCTACGCTAACCGCAAACGTTCTGTTGGCGCTAATATCTCCACCGCCTGTCAGGCCGTCTCCAGCGGTAAGGGTTACGGAGGTATGGTCAACGTGCTCGTTAGCCACGAAATTATTAGCGGCATCATGGTCAACAACAAATTCTAAATTACCGTTTGTATCATCATAGGTTACGGAAATGCCTGTTTCTGTATCGTCTACCATGCCGCCGACAATGTCCTGAACTTGCTCTGTGGTTAGGGTTGGTTGAACTTGGGAGTCAACATAAGCCTTGATAGATTGTTGCGTGGCTAGTGAGGTAGCGCTATTAGAGCCCATAGCATCTTCGTCTAGGATGCTTACCGCCGCAGGAGCAGCGGCACCTCCAGATACGTTACCGAGCACTTTCATGTCGGCAAGATTGGCCATCTTAGCTAATGTTATCCCAGAGTCTTTAACACGCAAGGAGTCGCTGTTAATTTCTATTGTACTATCATCAACGCTGACAGCGAAACTTCTACTTGCGGTAATATCTCCACCGCCTGTCAGGCCGTCTCCAGCGGTAAGGGTTACGCCGCTATGGTCAACGTGTTCGTTGGCTACAAAATTAGTAGCCGCATCATGATCTACGGTAAATGTTAAATCATATGGGTCACTATCATCACCAGTGCTGCTGTCAGTCCAATTGATGTCAATTCCGTTACCCTCAACGAACTTAACTTCTTTACCGTCGTTAATAGTGACTTCTGTTCCGTCTCCATCTTCCAATACGAAGTTGGACATGCCACTCGTGGAAGCTGAAGCCCAAACTGGGTCTGCGCCCGAGCCTTGAGTCTTTAAGAAGTGCCCGTTGGTTCCAGCGGCTAGCCTTGCCCAATTTGTGCCGTTATAGTACATGACATCGCCTTGGGCGTCAGAGCCAAGAGCGATTTTTGCGCCTGTGATACCGTTATCTTTAACGCGTAAGGAATCACTGTTTATTTCGATTGTGCTATCATCCACGCTAACAGCAAAAGTTCTATTTGCGCTGATGTCTCCACCGCCAGTTAATCCATCTCCAGCGGTAAGAGTTACAGACGTATGGTCAATGTGTTCGTTTGCCACGAAATTACTTGCTGCGTCGTGGTCAACGACGAAATCCATATCTCCATTAGTATCATCATAGGTAATAGTGATGCCTGTTTTGGTTCCGCCAGTAGCGACCAAAGCTCCCGCAATATCTTGGACTTCTTCTGTAGTAAGGTTTGAATCACTTACTGTGTTAGTAAATGTAATTTTATCTCCACTTCTAGCAATACTTAATCCTGTTCCCGCCTCAAGAACTATATCATCAGTGCCAGAGCCAGAGTCGGTCAATCTAATCTTTTCTTCATCAGAGTTATCACCGTCTACGCAAGATATAGAATAAGTAGTATTTGTATCAGTATAGTTACTGGCGTGAATTGTTCCCGCGCTAGAAGCGGTCCAATCGATATGTTCGTTGGCAACGAAATTGGTGAGTTGATCGTGGTCAAAATCAGAGCTTACGTAAGTCGTGTTTGTATAATTTCCGGAATGGATATTCGTTGATCCTTGATCGGTAGTCCAATCGATATGTTCGTTGGCAACGAAATTACTTAGGGCGTCGTGGTCTATCTCACCATCCTCTGAAGTGATGGTAATTGTAGCTCCAGAGTTCGTCACGCTTGCTCCAGTTCCGCCTAGGATGCTGAAGTCTGCTGAACCACTAGTGTCTTCCGCTTTACTTCCCGCGCCAGTGTCCGTGGTGATCGTAACTCCCGTGATGTCTCCACTTCCTCCGCCGCCAGCGGCAGTAATACGAATTGCATCATTAGTAGCATCACTTTCTAAAGTTATATTTGTACCAGCGATGAGCTTTAAAGTGTCCGTGCTCGAGTCCGCAATTACATCATTGCTTCCCCAAGTAAATCCTGAATCAGAATCATTTACATCAATAGTCTTAAAGGAGTCGCTAGCGGTTCCTCCTCCCGAAGCCGCTGCCCATACTGGATTGGCTCCTGCCCCTTGGGTTTTCAAGAAATGTCCTGATGTACCAGCGGCAAGCCTAACCCAATCTGTGCCGCTATAATACATTATGTCGCCCTGAGCATCAGAACCTAGGGCGATTTTGGCTCCTGTGATTCCGTTGTCTTTTACCCTTACTTGATCCCCGCTTATCTCAAGGGTCGAATCGTCTACATTAACAGCGATGACTGAGGTGGTTGCCGTTAGGCCATCTCCAGCAAGTAAATCAGCAAAGTCATCCAAGGATTCTTTAGCAGCGGTTCCAGTGGCTCCTCCATCTAGGAATATCAAATAGTCACCAGTCCCAAGTTGAGCTTCGGCAGCTTCAGATAGATCAACATTAAATGTTGTAGTAGCTAAATCCATTAATGTACCAGCAGAATAAGTGGTATCAGTTACGGTTTCTGTTGCAGAGGTTAAACCTGTGACGTGTCCGTAAGTGTCCACTGTAACATCTTGGATATATGTTCTACCAGTGTTATTTACAGAAGCTTGAGAAGATGTATCCGCGTGATTAATGGTAACCGTGTCAGTGGCGCTGATCGCTGTATCTACCGCGTTTCCACCAGCAACAGTCAAGGTGTTTCCGTCTCCCACGGTCTCGCTGCTTCCGCTGTCTCCAGCTAAAGTAAACGAGGTCATTCCGCTAGAACCCGCTGGGCCTTGAGGCCCGGTAGCTCCAGTAGCCCCAGTGCTTCCCTGGGGTCCGGTTGCACCCGCAGGACCGGCGGGACCAGCAGGACCCCGCTCGTTACTACCAGGAGCCCAGTTAATAACTACTTTGTCTCCATCAGACCAGTTAGAATAGTCGCAAATTTTTTCCGTGCTTTTCTTGTGATAGCCCCAAGTGTTTCCGTAAATATTTTCAATGTTCTCTAAATCTTTTACAGAGGCTTTTATGCCTGAGGGGAATTTTGTATCATACGTATCACCAACGGCGATAGTATCATACATTACTGCTGAGCTGTCTGTATCATTACCCAAGCCTAAAGCGTGGCCAATTTCATGAGCAGCAACGCGTTTAATACTGTAGTGCGTGCTGGCATTTGTAGAGTCACTGTCAACTCTCCAGTTTTCCCAGTAGTCAAAGTGAATATCGCCACCCTTATTTCCTGTAACACCCAGCACGCCTCCCGGCTGATAACTATGAGCTAAAGTATTTGCTGTGCCATCTATTTGATGTATAGCAATTCTTATGTCACCAATGTTGGTTTCGTTAGGATGGGGTATTGCATAATCGTATTGGCCGGTGTTAAAGTTGTCATCTATATACTGATCGGAACCCACTGCCGTACCAGTCTCGTGACCCATGTTTTGAAAATTTAAAGTGAGGTTAGGGTAAATTTCCTCAAACGCTTCTTTCCAATCATTAAATGCAGCGCCCACATCTCCAGTGTGAGTGTTGGGGAAATCGTATGCCGTGTAAGCTCCCGGATAATTACCATCTGCCGTACGGGTTCCGAGTTTTATAAAGCTGTATTTAAAAGTAACCGTACCACCGTGTTTACAACCAGAGACTAGCGCGGGCCAAGGAGAACCAAAATTGGTGCTAGTAAATGAAGTTAATTTATGAGTTTGATAATTATGCGGCTCATTGAGTTTGTATATTTTAATATTTCCTGGGTATGTCATGCATGTTCCCCAGCCAGAAACATTAACATTACCAGCAGTACCATCTAAATAATCAAAAAATATTCTCTCGTCTTTTCCTCTTGGTCCATAGATCGAAAGAAAGCCGTCTTTACCTGTTAACGAATTGTCTACACCAGCATCATCTTTGCCTGTATAGTAATTAAATAATTGAGCATCTCCACCAAAGTGTCCTTCTGGCCCCACGGCACCTCTTGCGCCTGAGGGTCCACCCGGAATATTAATTGTAACTAAATTATTATTGTTTGTAGCTGTTACGCCAGAGCCCACGAAATTTAAACCAGTAGCAACATATGTAATAAATGAGCCTTCGTCTTGGACGGCTACTTTAGAACCAGCGCCAGAAACGCCCACTTCTTTCCAGTAGTTTTGCCAATGAGGGCTAACGCCCGGTTCGATGCCGCTTGAGTATTTTAAGGCTTGATATTTAACTCCGTGGTGTACAACGACACTAGCGTCTCGATAGCCATGTTCATAATTGTTTTCTAAAGTAAAGAGACCACTAGCCCCAGTAAATAAAACCATTGGAATACTTGTTTCGCCAGCGTTATGCGTTTTCATTTAATGATCCTCCTTTTCTAGCTCTTTTCCGTCGATGTAATTTTTATTCGGGTCCCAAGGGCCGATGTTATCGTACTTCCCTTCGTTGATTCCTCGTATTAGTGCGTCTATTTCCCCTTCCTGCATGGGTTTGGGTTTATTCCACCCGAAGCTCTCTTCTTCGTAGATTCTTATGTTCTCCTTTGTATTCAAATGCTGCGGCGCGCCCATCTTTTCAGTCATATCAGGCTCATAACATATCCACACCTCTTCTCCGATTTTTAACGGCTGACTTAAAGTGTTTTCAGTAATTTGTAAGATAGTAGCCTTTCTGTATCCCAAAGGATTGTGTTTCGCTAGATGAATTAACCCCAATGCTTCTGCATACTCTCTATGAAGCGCGCAGTTTTTAGCTTCCCCATTTGGGAAAAGTTCTCTTAAATTCTCTATGGGACCCGATGAGGACATTATCACAAACGCTTCTTTCCAATGGGTTCTATGAACCCCTCGTAATGAAGAAAGATGGTTCTCTGTTTTGTGGGGTTGCGCGGCTTGAACTGCGGCGTCCTGAACGGATGCTGGACGATCTAAAGAGAAGGGTTTTTTCGGTCCCGAGAACAGGAGCTTCTTATCTCCTTCTACATTTCCCAAACCCTCCATATGCCAGCCATCTTTTTCGTGATTGAAGGCGAGAGAGTGTCCTATCTCATGCATGATAACGTGTTGTAAGCTTTTAGTATTGCCAAACTTCGGATAGAGAGATATAAAACCATCTGCCCAACCTTTCTTTGCCACTACTACTGTTCGCTCTCCTGTGCCCTGGAGTTTAACTTGTACCGCAATTGTGGGTGAGTCATTGCGGGCAATCCAGCCGCAGCCAATAGCGTTTGGGAAAGCGCCTAAATCTCTGAGATTCCAACCTTCTTTTGTAAGCTTGGCAGTATCGCAAGCATCCTTTTCGTAACCCGAAAAGGTAGGTACAAAAAATTTATTTTCAGATGTAGTATCTATAATTAAATTATAATTTGCGGTTTGAGAATCCAATCTCCAACAAACGTTGGCGTTAATCATAATATCTGAACTTGGCTTATTGTGACTATCACTAAATACATCAGCCAAAGGCTTCATCGATGCAAGCGTGTTTTCATTTTTAATATTAAAATCAACTAACGAAAATCTAAAACCTCCTGGCCACCCTGCGGTATTATTACTGTTCCACGATAAATCTTTAAAGGCTTCTGTGGGCTCTTCCGCCATCCTGAAGCCACCGAGATTTTCTAGTGCTTGAGGTTTTTTTGGTTTTTCACGAACATCATCAATGTATTGAGCTGGGTTTTCTATACCGTTTACATTGCCAACCCAATTAGCTGGGTTTTCTAAACCTAAATTAGTAAAGGACACGCTAAAGTCTTTAACGTCTTTATAAACATCATTGAATAAATCTGCCCATTGATTAAAAGCTGAAGTTACTTCGTCCATCATTTGCTGCGCTGTTAAAGCACTTCTTATGCTCGTATTGCTCCAATCTGGCCCATTAAATCCTCCGAGCCCATTTTTGGTATTATATTTGTATGAAGAATAATCAGGACCATTCAATTGAGATTGGCCCCAAGACTTAGTAATCGGTAAGGGCTCGCTTTCTTTATATGTTCCCCCAGCATCCTCACAGGCCTCTTTCAACAGGGGGCTTGTGCTACCGTTTGGAAGAAGACAATACGGTACAGAAGCTTCTTCACAACCGTAATTAAAATTTTCCCAATTTGCTCCTAAAAACTTCGCGCCAGTAGGTACAAAGCTGTAGGTTTGATTAAGCGCTTGACCATTCTTTAAGGCGTTAATAAATCTTGCCCATGTTGATTCCTTCAGCCCGCCAATGTTGACTGTCGGCTTTCTCAATTGAATTTTTACGTATTCATTCGGCTTATCTTTTCTAAAAACTCCGAATGTTCCACCCAGCCCATAATTCTGCATTTTCTCAAGACCGTCTCGTCCCATCCAGTCTTCATCAAGGGGCCAAGCATATCGCTTGTTTTGAGCGTCATCCTTAAAGTATATGGTTGATTCGCCTTTTGCGTCGTTGTCATTCCAAAGAACTCTTTCAACAGTTTCCATAGAGGTTCCGTTGTTGTACGGGTTTCTCCAAAAAGCAAACGTTCCTTCTCCTAGGCTTTTATCATCAGTAACATATCCCCCAAATTTATAAAGCCTCCCCCAATCCGCGCACGGACATGTATCAGTATTTACAACCGTTGGTGGGGCGCTGCAATATTGCCAAGTCGGGTCATTTCCTGGAACGCCTGTGCAGTTTGCAGATACGCCAGTTCCAAATGAGTCTTGGCAAGGATCGCTACCATTACCATTCGCATCACAAATATTCATTGCGTTGCAATCATACACATTCGGATAAAATAGACTGCTTCCAGAAGCGCAGCAGTTGGCCTGAGTGGTTACAACACAATTATTATTCAAGCAGCAAAGGCCGCTTACGTCTGGCAGCGAAGTTAAATTGGGTTGGCATTCGTAGCATTGATACTCAGTGGTTCCCGGAACCTGAGCACAGACCGTATCGTTTATAGAGTAAGTGCTTGATTGTGACCAAGTGGTGCTGGCACACTCCTCTACTATTTGTCCTGGTTTGGTTACAGAAATTGATCCGTCCTCTATTTTTACAGAGTTGTATCCTCCAGCAGCAGGGTCATAACTATGAATAGTTTGCCCGTGAAGGTACAAAGACCTAAAATGTTTTCCTTGGGAGCCTAAATCGTATACGCCACTCGCATCGGGGATTAAATGTCCAGTGATTGGGCTCTGCGGTCCACTGGGACCAACTGGCCCGACTGGTCCAGACGGACCAACAATTCCCTGTATGCCCTGAGGTCCAGCAGGCCCGGTAGCGCCCGAAGGCCCAGCGCCGCCTCTCGCTCCTGATGGCCCAACTGTGCCCTGAATTACTACGGGAACATTGCTACCTGGATAAACAGGAACAGCCTGAAGACTTTTCCCTGACGTAATGACTTGTACTGTGTGCGACATTTAAGATGTAACCTCCGGATAAATTCTTACATAGCCTTTGATTGGTTTGTCTACGAAACCAGAATCATCATACATTTCTATATCAAAAACGCCCTCTGTAATAGGGAGCGTTTTGGTAAAGCTGGCTGGTATAGATATATCAACAAGCCCTTGAGTCTGTGGGGATGCTTTGGTGGGCTGCAAGTCTATAAGAATATTGCTTTCTGAATACTTTAATTTAGCAAAGCCCCTCAAATTCCAATTAGTCAAATCAAAAGGCGTGCCTGTAGGCGAAACGACAGCAAGCCTTATATGAAAGGAGTTCCCTTGAGTAATATTTAAATCATAATGAGCAGCCATATACTATATCTAACATTACACAAATCATAGATATAGAAGCAATTATTTTCCCTCATTTAATATTTTACGTACTTCTGGAGAGATGGGAGTTTCGTCTTTTTTCGCGTGAATTGGCGCTTTATACACAGACGCGTGCTTCCTAAACTCGGTCATCAGTCTTTTTCTTAACTGCGTGGGGTTGTCTACTGGAATTAAACCTACTTTTACGGCGTGAGCTTGAAGCTCGGACTTGGAATACTCTTTGATTTGCTCCTCGTATTCTTCTACATCCAAGGTTTTATACTTGGACATTCCTGTATCACCCCAAATTTGATCTAAAGTGGTTGGCTCATATTTCTCTTCTTTGCCGTGGGCTTGAGAAAGAGAGTCAACCCTCTTACCCTTACGTGCAGAAGCCTTTTTAGTTGTTTTCTTCTTAGCTGGCATTTCCTTATTCCTTTTTGGTTAACCGACAGCGGGACAGTCTATTAGCGAGCCAACCCTTGGCTCGGGGCGGCGCTAACACTGAGCCGACTTCCCACTAATCCAATTATGTTATCACTGTTTTTTTAATTACAGCTTCTATATGTCGCCATATAGTTCGGACTATATCTTCACCTTTCGGCGTTGGGCGCTCGTGGAGGGGTTATCGTTGGAACTCACCCTCTAGTCTCTACACCTTCCAGAGAAACTCAGTCCACTCTGGCTTGGCTCGGGATTGTCTCAAAAGAGAGTTTCCCCGAATTCACCCAATATGGTCAATTATTATACTTTTTTTTTCTTTAAAATTCTAAATTTATGAGCCCCAAGTATTACTTGTGTAGCTATTGTCAGCGCCCTCGACGTCATACGCTCCCTTGCTTAAGTCTAAATCTTTGGACTTTGTTCCAACATTTCTACGCTCAGTTACGTTGGTTATAGCTTTACCCTTGTTCGGGAACCTCTCGGATAGTACATCGTAAGCCCCACCATCAAAAAGCATGTTATATGGGTGCGCTATTAATTGTACTTGTTTGTCGGCGGGGTCATCGAAGGTGGCGCTCACTTCGGTAACTTTAATATCTATTCGTGCTAAATTACCATTCATGGCAAACTGTTTTATTTCTCCTATTAAGTATTTAGTGGGGGTAGACCAGCTGTACACCTGAACCATTTTACCAACTCGGAAATAGTATTTTTCTTTCCCAATCACCGTTGAGTAGTTTTGAGGGCTAACATCAAAACTAGTGATGGTCTCGCCAACTAATACGTCGTTGCCAACTGAGCTGCTCGATTCCCCGACAATCGTATTAGAGCTAGCGTCCGGACCCTTATACATAACTCCATCTGGCATATTTCCATCGTTCCATTCGATTATTCCACCCTTAGGAATCTGTGACCACGATCTATTTGTCCAAGTTGAGAAGTCTACTATTTTATCTAGCTTAGAATATCCACCGCACGAAAGAGCTGGTGGTTGCCAACTGTTAAGGGCATTCGTGGTTAATAAATAATGTTCCCTAGATAGGTCTTCATCAAAAGCCGCTTCTTGAGGAGTAACAGCCTCTTCCCAATCCTCCAACCTTACGTTAGAACCATCTAGAGGGCTTTTCACGTCATTGCCTGTCAATTTTAGAGGAACCTTGAAAACGTAATTTCCTTTATATATATCCCATTTAACTTTCTGGCCTATAAAAAATTGCTCGCCAAAGTACATTTTATCTTTAAAATAATCGTGGGTCCTGCTGTCAGGCACTTCGGATAATTCAGTAGACAAGCAGTGCTCGCAAGCGGCTGTGTCTGTTTTCAGAATAGCGTATTGAACGCCAACAAAAGTTTTGGATTTAGCTCCGGACGCGGCCTTCACTCCTTTTATAGATGGAATATTTATCCAGCTAGTTTCAGAAGCGGCTGTTGTTGATCCATAATCTAAAACCTGCACGTTTTTAGTTACGTGAATATTTTGTATGTACTTCTCATAAGATTCTTGGGTATAAAATACCGCGTGGATCACGCCCTGTTTGGCCGCAGAATTTCCGCCATAAGTTTTGTTATTCACCTTTAAAACGTAAGCATTTTTAACTGCGGTGCTGGCAGTGTCGTTTATTACCGTTTTACCTTTCGACCCACCTTGTCTTCGAAATTTCTTACCGAAGCCAACCGCGCGGCTGGGGTCATAAATTATAACGCTCTCGCCTTGGGTGTTGCTTAAATACTGGTCAGCCTCGTTTGTTGTTGCGTTACCCCAAGCGGGGTTAATTAAATCCCATCCGCCCATAAACACTAGGTCTCCGTAACCATTTTCGTTGGTATCAAAACCTGGTTTCCATGTTGGATCAATTTCTATACAATTACCATCCGCATCCCGCTGGCGACATTCAGGACCTTTCCCCTTCGGCGTTCTAGCGTTGTATTTGACCTTTGCCCAATTTTGTGTATAAGTGCCCAGCTTTAATGCCCATGCGGTAGCGGTGCTCAAATGGTTGTGGCCCGCAGTATTAGCGCTAGGAACCGAAGAAATCAAAACTCCTCTATTCCTATTTATTGGAGCACTGTTACTAACGGCTCCAGCATTATTTGGAGTTTTTTGAGCTTTTGAATAATCGATATCTATGGCTTTAGCGTCGGTGCCGTAGTTTACTACATATTCTTGTTCGTGGAATCTTGTTGCGACTCGCTTGGTGGTGGGGTTCTTATAAACTGTTATTCCTCCATTTGTCCAGTCTGCTGTACCAGTAACCCAAGGAGTTAACCCGCTAGCAAAAAGGTATCCTTTATATTTATTCCTTAAAAGTCCAGCCTTATACTTGTGCTGAGTCAACCCGCAACTCAAAGTTCCTGAGACTTCAACTTTATGTATGTTTGAATCCACACTTGGGCACAGCCCAGAAATCTCAAACGCGTAAGTTTCGCAAGAATCATTCAACACCATTTTAGCGGTGTAACTATTGGTTCCGTCATAGTCTTTATGAGTAAGTGTGCCCCAATATGATTGAGATATAATTCCACATCTTGTGTCGCCATCCGGATTTGTAGCCTTGCCAGAGATTACTTGTTCGTACAAAGAGATCGGTATGATGTTATTGTTGCCGTCTGTATAATTTTTAGTAACGACTCTTCCGTAGCATTGGTATGTAGAATTTGGCGCACTAGTTCCTCCTGGTATGTCCCATCCCGCAGTCATCGCGTCCGCATGACTGCACAAAGTAGTTTGCTCGCACCCGCAAGTGCTTTGGTTAACGTTTTGAGCGTTTCCTGCGTTCGGCGGGTTGCCGTATGGTATATCCCAATTACTGTAATGATTTGTTGCGGTAGCGTCTGCGCCTACATTAACGCCTATCGTGTCGCTATCAACAAAGACCGTGCCATCAGCGGTTGAGGTGTAGGTGCCATCCGAAATTAGGTCTAAATAACTTGAGTGACTGCTGTCATACCACTGACTACCAAAATCACCCATGTTGGAAAAGAGCACATCATTACCTGGCGGAACGTCTTTGAGCCCATTGGTGAAAGTAGTGTCATTTCCTATGTATTTTTCAAATGCTTGCTCTTGAATACATTCGTACAAGTCTTGCAGGGTAGTGTCTGTTGATCCCGCTGAAGCAACTGGGATATTTATTTTTCCGCTTTGCGCCCATCTAGTCCAATCAGCTCTAACTGTATCATTGTGAAGATAACCGCGACCATGCTGTCCGTATTCTCCAGTGTAGCCGTTGCCGTTGGCTGTGGGTGGGCTGTCGTAAGCATTCTGCATCATGCAATAGTCAATATTAGATGTGTTGCCCCAGCCGTTCCAATCGGATGGATCGGTGCTGCCCCCTGCGTCACCATTATACGAAAAAGAATCCATGTTGTACAAATGATCACTGAAGTCCCCATGAGTCCAAGCTATGAAATTCAAGTTTTGATAATCTGATTCGACAGTTGATAATGTTCCATTGCACTCTGTACAATTGCTGTGACTAAGTATATTGTTTGTAGATGCGCCGAAATAAATACCATAAGCTGGATTATCACTACTCTTATACATGTTCAACAAGCCGTTCACTCTATCTGAAGCCTCTTGCGAAGTGCTTCCTTTTGCTGACACTCTAGTTTTAGAGGTCCACGTACCACCGTTGCTCGTACAGTCCGCTTGATTATTGTATCCGTCTATACTGCAAAATCCTTTTTCTACTGTGTAGATGGTTGGATTGTTAGTAACTGTTCTATATCCAGCGGTTCCTTGTCCTCCGTGCTGTGCAATATAACCAACACTGTCTTCTATGTAGTCCGTAAAGCTTAAATGTTTTACTTGATATGGATTTTTCAGATCGCTGTAGTTATTGTTGTCTACTTTCCATTTGTTGCTCGCAGGATCAAAGGCTTGGCTTGAGTTCTCCAAGGCGTCTTGGTCTGGGAATTTGCATTGACAACCCATATTTACGTTAGCTGAGGGCTCATTGAGAATTTTTCCTCCAGCAAAACTAGAGGGGTTAGGGGGTGGCGACTGTGGCGATCCATACTGTATTACGTTATGATAAACGTAAGCCAATTGACTTAAAGCGTCAGCCTTAGCTGCGTTTTTACCATTTTCACTAACGTCTGAGCCGCACCAAAAACCATAAAGCTCGTTGAAAGGTCTATTCCAACTCACTATTTTCGGTTGAAGACATCCGTCAGTTACTTTGTACACTTCGCCCATGTCCCTACCATCCGGTTTGTTCCCTGCGTGGTATCTTGATTTTAAAGATGTAAACTTATCTTGATTATTCTTTGTATTGTCTGAAATAGGCCCGAAGCTTACATTTTGTGAGTTGGTATAACTTGAAGTATCAGGGTTTATAATTTCATATTTTCTAGGAATCCAAGCGCAACCTTTATGATCATCTGCATCAGCGGGGATTCCCGCTTGACAAAAAGGAGTTTCTGGGTTGTCGGTTATGGTTGTTGTTATGCTACTCTTTCTCTTCCAATTAAGATTAAATGAATCTAAAGGATTGTTGCTTTGCACCTTCCAAGTAGTTTTATCCGTAACATCGTAGTTAAGCATGCAACTGTTTGGAACGGCCTTGGTGAAAAGTTTGTTTATGAGTTCGGTTTCTAAAGCAAAACGAGCATTATTTTCTGCCTCTTCCTCGGTGTGACCCCAGCCTACAGTATGAGTAATTTTGGCTTTTTGATCATCAGTGCTGATATCCCCCCAAGCATCCATAGGCACAGCGTTTTTAATTTCAGTGGTGTGCCCGTTCACAGCGGCATCATCCCAATCTAAATAGTGAAATTTATTCACCATTTCAGAGTATAAAAGAGCTTGGCCGCTAAGGTCTGCCATTGCAGCGGTTTTTGATGAGCCAGTACCTTCCAGCCCCCAGTTTCCTTCGATAGCGTTTTTGTAAGCCTTATCCCAAGCGCTCCAAGAGTCAGACTTCCATGATGGATTACCATTTTGATCTAACTTGTCCGCTTTAATATATTCTTTAATAAAGTTTTTAAGATCAATTATATTGGTGTTTTTAGCCACTCCATTTTCGTCTGCGTTAATCGGTATAGAAATAAGTGATCCGTCAGTATTCTCTTGCGCTTGATATCCGAATTTATAATCAGTGATATAAATCCTAGGGAATATTTGTGCCATTCCCTTTATTTTTTCGTCCATTGCTTTGGCTAAATCATTCCATTCGTTTTTACTTGGGAAAGTCTCATCAAGGGGAGGCCTAATTTCTTGATTATTAATGTTGTCTAGGCTGCTGTCTATGAATTCTCCCGCCGCGTAATCTGACGTATTGGTTGACATGTCAAAACCAGCCCAAGGGTTATATCCTACGCCCTGCGTGCCTTGAGATTCAGTATACAACTGCACCTCCTGCACCACGTCGTTTTCATCAGGGCCAGTTATTTCTTGAGATTCTCTGATTGGAAAGTTGGACTCAACCATAGCGTCAGCATCTCCGTTCCAAGCTTTTTCAATCTCTGCGTCAGTAGCGTTAGGGTTTCCTAAAATTTCTTTTTTATAATCTTTTATCGTCTTGTTCCAGCCGTAATGCTCTGATAGTTGAGCGGTATTGGTATAAGTCTGAGCAAAAATAGTCCCATTGTGTTTTTCGTCAATCCCGTCAATAATCTCTCTCCAGCCAAGGGGTACAGTGTTATCGCTAGTAGCGAATACGGAGTGCCCTAATTTTGCGCCGTTGCTTTGTCTTTGTTGCGACCTAGGCTGGAAATTTTCAAACGGATTAATCGCCTTCTTATCGTAATACTTATCAGAGTCCTCCATTAAAAGGAGCCTCTCCCACTTGTAGCCGTAATCGTTTACCACGGGATAACACAGACCAGAAAGAGTCCTAGTTACGGTGAGCGTTTTTTCCGGTTGGTTATACGATTCAAAAGAATTTTCCGTTATTTCAAGTGGGCTACCATGGTAACCTTTCATACGAAAGCCAAGACTGAGGTCTTTGTTGTCATATTTAAGTGTACCAAAAACATGCGAAACAAACTGTTTTCTAGAAGGGTGAATGTTGTTTGTTAGTGTGCTCTCGTTAAATGGATCAATAGGCGCCGCTTTTGTGTTGCTTGACGTCCAAGTTTCTTTACTCAAGGCAAGGTCGTTATAAAAACCTTGTAAGATTTTTCCAACGTGAGCAAGATGATATACGGCAATACTATTGCCGTTATATGTGTTTCTTTCGCCTTTTTTAAACGGGTTTTTGGTGGATATCGCGTCTTCGCCCGCGTATTCATGAGCATAAGGAGCCCAACCATCTTGCATCATGCGGTGATATTCGTAAGCTTTCCGTAGATCATATGTGTAGCCCAAAACGGTTCCTACGTTTTTGTAATCCCAAACGCGTGTTTTAGCGGAGGCTTTTCTAAGGTGGAATATAGCCAAATTGGGAGACACGTCGCCCACAAAAAGCTCAACGATTATTTTAAATATACTAGAAACAAAGTTGTCATGATTCAGAGCCCCTTGAACCCAACCTGATGTCCAAGATTCTTTTCCACCACTCGCTTTCCGGTTGAATTGAGCGTTGCTCCAGTTGCCCCAGATTTCAGGTAAAGTTACATCTGCCGTAGCAGGTGTGTAGTCGGCTTCTGTCTTGCCAACCAGCTTAGCGAAGAATCCGGGTGATCGTACAGGAATTTCAGCCAGCCAATTTTTACTTGGCACCGTAAAGATCACATTACCATCAGCGTCTTTTACCGAAGTGACCTTTCCATTAGTATCCGAAACCTCATACAAAGGCAAACAAGAATCACTTATGTTAAAGCCCGTTTGGCCAAGAAAAGCACTACTAACGGACTCGTTATAAAGATTGCTTCTTACTTGCGTGTTTTGCGTTGGGAAAAATCTAAAGGTGATAGTCGCATTACCACAGATTGGCAGTGGGTCATCTTTGGGGCCATCAATCTTGTAATCGGTATAAGTTATATCATTACCATTAGCATCTTTTAGTACGTTTCCTCGGCTATCGACTCGTTTCATGTTAGAGTCGCTCACGCCAGCGGCTCTAGAGAGACCTATTGGTGGAACTCTGGTATAAGCGTGGACTGCCCCACAGGAATATTTACCGCAAAGAGCTTCGTCTACTTTTTGGCTAGCGGTAAACAAGTTGTAAGAGGTTTGGTTGCTGAAGAAAGTCTCTTTTAAAGAAATGTTGTTTTTGTTTTTGCCGCATCTACTAAAAGTGGGTACGTAATAAGTTAGTGACTTAAGAGCCTTAAGCTCACTCTCACCAATTTTTCTGGGGTCAGTGGTGCCCGGCTTAGCGTTTGGGTCCGCCTTCGGCATCTGAATAACTATATTATATATTTGTTTTAATATAGTTGCAGGTTTGCCAGGTGCATTAACTGCGCCATCATCTGGGTCAACGTTGTGCGAGAAAATATTTGTTAGCTTTGCTCGACTCCAAGGGTATGGAGTTATGAAGTTGTGATTCCTAGAGGTTTTATAAGCGATGCGTTCCAGCTTGGACCATTGACTATTAAACATAGAAGCCCACTCGATATTGTTTGCTGCATTAAATTGCTGCATTTCGATTTGAACCGCACGCTCTAACGCTTGTGCGGTCCTAGTTTCGGGGGCCGGATCATCTTCAGCTTGAGAGTTTTCTGGCTCCGCGTCGGTTGCACCGCCGCTCGAAACACTTCCCTTTACCGCTTCCCACTCTGCGAAGTCTACCGTTATATAGGGCTCGCAAATGAAAAATCTTCCATCAAATTTTTGTGCTTGCTTCGGGTCCAATCCCCAAACACTTTTCTCTTCGTTAGTAAGGTGATCTGCGCTGTAAAATTCGCCGCCCACCACTCTTCTAACGTGAACATTTTTCACAAATACATGGCCCTGTATGGTTATGCCGAATTCAGTATGTAAGGCCAAGGTAAAATCCTTAGAGTCTTTGTCGTTGTGAATTGTGCCATCTCCGTCCCAAGTCATGGATTCGAACTTAATTTCGTCATACTGTATTTGGGTATTCGAGGCGTAAGCGTTACCGTCTAAATCTTTAGGTTTTACTGCTTGAGGATTCGCAGGCTTTGTCTTGGCTTTCGCATGGACGTTATTATTTTTGTCCCAGTCAGCCAACGTGGTTCGGCCTACGCCAACGCTTAGGACTTTGCATCCACCGTTAAAATCACCCACCGCTCCCATGTTAAGCTTGAATGTTTTGGTGTTGGTTGCGTGAAAATGATTAGCGGTAAAATCTCCGTGGCCCTTAAGGTTTTCTCCCCCGTCTTGGTGATCGCCTTCCTCTTTCTTTGCGTTATTAAGGTCCCACCCTCGAGTATCAACAAAGGCGCGCTGAAGCATTCCGTAATTATTTATTGCAGCCGAAAACGTTGGTATAAGCGTACCAAATTTTGAGCCGCCAGTATGGTTTTGAAATTTTCTATTTATAACCGAACAAGCTTTGTATATTTCTGCATCTAGCTTTTTGCATATAGTGTCGTAAAAATGAGCCAGCTTATAATGATCACTTAGTCTATTTTCGTAAAGCAAAGAATCCGCAACACCGGCCGCAGCGTCCGCAGGGGCAACAAATATACTCCCCCAACCCCAAAACTTTATTTTAGCTCTGTATGTGCCTCTGTCTCGTCCTCGTACAATAGTTTTTTCGAATAAAACTTCTTTGGCTATACCTTTCTGAGCTTCATTTGTTGGTGAATTCGGAAGTATATTAAAGGCTGGGTTACGTGGTGAATTGAAATGGCGACTCCCTCCGTTTAGATACCCAACCCAAGCCACGTCTTCAACATTAGGGGCTGTAGCGTAAGTGGTTCCATTGTTAAATTCTGCCACTTGTTTTAGTGGTACTTGCCCGTCTGGAATTTCGAATTGACCCTCTTTATTTTTGTGCTCCTCCCACGCTTGAGTCTTTTCGTTTTGTTTAGTAACTTCAATGAGTTCAACTCCCCAAACTTGGTGTGGTTTGTTGTTGCTTGGGATATGGGAAAGGTTTCCGTCGCTATCTAAATATGTTTTTAAGTTTAAGTGTTTAAACTGGTTTGCGGTTTTATAATTATGAGGTAATTCAACCGGCGTGTTCCAATAAATACTCTTGGCATTCTGTTGTTGTTGTGCCACTAATTTTGCATTGAGTTTAGAAGCGGTGCTTTTCTTGGTTTTGATGATATTAGATATTTGACTCAAGCTTGATCTAAGCTCTTTAAAGTTTTCCAAAAGTACGCCATGAGATATCTTATAAAATCTACCAGTTAAAAATTGCCGTTCGTCAAGAAAGTCTGGCTTCACCGCCAAGCCGTACTTGAGATCAGAAACGCCTGTTATCAATACCCTATTGGTGGCGGGATCAAAAGTGAAAATATAATAACCGTGCTCATTTACCCCTAGCCTCTCCCTTCCATAAGGATAACCGTTTCCACCATCTTGAATTACAATTTTGAAGGCTCCAGTGCCAGGAACGCCCACTTCAGCAAGAGAAAGAATTGCATCACGTTTGGCGCTAGAGTAAAATTGTTCGTGCATCTTAGCGTTTACTTTTTGTCGCCAGTTCTGCGCTGTGACAGGTAAATCCTTGAAATATTCTTTCACCACGTCTTCAACCTTGCTAGCTTTTAAGACAAGGACTTTTGAGTTCGTTAATGTAACATTAACACCTATTGTATTAGTAGTGGCTAGAAGCGCGCCTTGTCCGCCAAGGGTGTACTCATATGTCGAATCAATTAATCTATAATCACTCGTTATAAAGTCTCCGCCAACGTCACGTCGCCCAGAGGTCAACAGGCTTTGTATAATATTTTTGCATTTTTCGACAACGTCTTTGCCGCCCTGATACGCGTTTAAAGCAAATTGAGTAGGGTCATGATCTTGAATCAAGTTTTTAATCCAAGTAGTCAATGTAGATTGACCTATGGTATGCGCTAAAACTCTACTGGTATGATGACTCCACGACTCGCTCGACTCAAAGCCGTTTGCATTAAAAGTGCTATTGGCATCTTCTCTTATTTTACCCCATACCCTAGCGAGTACGCCTATGCCCGCTAGGCATGCGCCCATTATTAAAAATCCTTTTAAGAATTTTTTTGATGTTGCAAATGATAAGTTTTCAGGTCTGGCTCCAGGATTTAGTTGTTCATTTCTAAAGTTTCCTACGTCCCAAAAGCTGTTGGCGGAGCTCAAGCTCTGCCAGTTTGCCGCTCCACCCTGCTCGTTTAAATAACTAGCGTAATTATTCAAACCCTCATCCCAAGCGATCATTCTAAAGTTAGAATTAGGATCAAACTCCCCAAGCTGAGCTATTACTCTGGGTTCGTTTTCCCACAAAGTTCTAGAAATAAGATTCTGAAGACTTGTTAATGAATCGGGGTCAGTTGTAGTTTGCCACGGGTCCGACAAAGCGGAGCCATACATTCCGTTTGCAACGGTGACGTCTCGATAACATCCGCTCCACCAAGGGTAGGGGCAACCTGGTATGAGCTCTTGATATGTTGTGGTGCCTTGAGTGAGAAATTGAGCGTTATACTCAGTTACCCAAGCGGTATTTCTTGCGCCCTCACCGCTACTTAAATATGCGCTGTTGGCGGTCTCCCATTGTTGTATAGCTTCTGCCCTAGCGTTTTCGGCCTCTTTTAAATAATTTAAAGTGCTTGCAGCGGCGTAATACTTGACTGCGTGACCAAGAAATCTCTGCATGGAAGAATAATCAAATCTTTGCTTAAAGGGGTTGGCGATTTCCGTGGCGGCAACGCCTCTCCACTTTTCTACAAAAGAGCTATGTTTAAACTTGCTGGCACCCATGATGCTCTCATGTAATTTTTCATTGGGATTATCCGGATCGATTAGTAGCCCAAAAACTGCCTTTGCTTCCGCTGGGGAAATTTTAAGGTTATTTCCAGCAAGTCTACTGCGTTGTAACACAGTCTCAGAAGTTAAATCAAATTTTCCATTAATTATCTCTGGACCAAAAATGACAACCCCTTCATCTGGGTGAACAGTTCTCCACCATACGCTATCAGGGTCCAAGAGGTGATAATCTTTTATGACTTGGCCCGAGCCTTGGGCGCTGGCCTGAAAGGCCTTACCCTGAGGTCTTTCATTTAATTGGGCGGCGGTTAAAGGCCCCATTGATTGTATTACGATTCCTGCCATTTAATTCACCTTAGATATGATTACACCTTTTTCTATTGGCCATGCCTGAGCTACTGGCTTTCTGAATTCTCTTGTTGTCCATTGCGTTACTTCTTTATAACTGTGATCGACTGGTATTTCTGAGTTTGTTCCTGCATCAACCACCACGATTTTCGAGGCGGCTGAAACATACATATTTTCATATTCTGCTTGTAAAGTTCTATTCATATTTGTCTGAGCAAATTCGGCATAAGTCTCTTGACTAGAGAACCAAAAAGGTGGGTTAGTTTTTATAAATTCAAATTGAATTTCTATTTCTTCGTAGGGGATTGTGTCGTTAATTTCCAATCTATTTTTAAGGTACAGACCGGACTCGATATCCTTATCGAACCCATCGTCGACGCTTTTAGGGGAGCGGGAATAGGCCATAACCTCCAATAAAGTCACAGGCCTAACGAAGTACCTTGGGTACACGTCCATGCCCAACCTATTAAAAGAATTGGGTACATTATATACGTAAGCTTTGTATTTGTAATAATTTCTATAAGTATGATACTTGTTTATCATTTTGAAATCTCCTTAAGATTTTCCCAAGCTCTCATCCTTGAGTTTTTATTTTTAACTCCACTATTAACCAATAATGTATTTAACTTTTTATTAATTTCGTCTCTTGAAATTGCCATAGCATCTGAATACGCTTCGTCATACGTTTCTCCTATACCCGTTACTTTTGCGTACAAAGTTATAATGTTTCCGCTTGTAAGGGGGTGAGGGTCGACTGGCCTCACTTTTAATTTTCCATCGTATCCCATCATCTCCCCATTGAACGCCCAGTTCTCTACTTTAAAAGGTGTTCCAGCGGGAATGACCCCTTTCCATACGCCTGAGTAAACTTTATTTTTTACTTTTTTGTGCGTTGCGTATTGAGAATAAAAATGTGTTCCAGTAACGGTGGAGGGCGAGTTAGACATTAAACTGGTATCAGTGTCAACATCTTCGTAAAGGAAATTCATCCCGCCAGATAAAGGGTTATTTTCCATCAGTTTACAATTCATGGATGTTGGATAACTGTAAGATTCTTTTCTAACCAAGAAGTCCCCATTGCCCGTAGCCATCCTTAGGTTGCCAGAATAAGTGGCGGGTTGTTGAGCTCCATTTACCGTTTTATAATACTGCTCTTTTCCAGTGTACAGGAATACCCCCGTGTCCTGCATGATTACGTGCGGTGAAACAAATATTATCTTTTCGCTTCTTAGCCCCGCGCTCAATAGATTTGTATCTCCATATACATTCCATACGTTTATTTGCGGGTCAGTATACAGGTTAAGCATATCGCTTCTATTAGAATAATAACCCCTATAGTATAACGGCGATTCAGTTACGCTTCCGTTGTACCCTTGATCCCCACTGACTTTTCCGTAATAAGTATCTCCAATAACATATGGATAAGCCGGTTGGTAACCGCTGGTCATAGTTGTAAAATAAGCATACGTCCCGTTTGGAAACTCCGGAGTCACGCAGCTTCTTCCATTATGGTCATCTAGATCACCTAGATTAGAAACGTATTCATAATCTTGCACGAAAGTGCCTGACGCATAATTAGAAAAATCTGGGCCTTGCAATCTGGACGCGGACTGCTTTAATCTATAGCTAGTATCAAGCCTTTTAATTTGACTCGATGGATTAAAGGATTCAGAGTAACCGTAAGGACCATAAATCGGAAAGCCATCTTTGGCAAACCCTAAAAGCGGAGAGTGGTTTTGATCATCGTGAATATCGCAAAGGCACTTGGGCAAAGCTTTGTAATTATAACAGTTATAATTATCCATCAAATTATCTGGCTCTATTTGCCCATTGCAATCGTCCAAATCGCCTTCGTATACAGAGTCAAAGTGCCAAACATTTAACCCACTAAAGCTAACAGAATCTCTAGGCGAATTAACAAATACCCCATTTTTTAATATGCCTATTGCTCCAGAAGCTCTGGGCGCAGGAGACGTTTCCTGAACCCTATTGACGTTGTCTTTATTCTTGAATTTAAAAAACTTTGTATCGAAATTTTGATTTAGAGTCGCGTCATAAACGTGATCAGGCGAAGAAGGAGTTTCTATATAAACGTGTCCAGATGCACCCGAAGTAAAATTTACTTTTTGCACGTTGTTTATGGTGGGCGTCATAGGCTGCTTATTGAGCTGGCCGCTTTTAATTATTATGAGGTCATTGACGCTAGTAACCATTAAATCAGAATCAATGTATACGTCTTGATTAAAAGGTCCATACCAAGCCGACTGAACCAAGGGCTCCGAATGTACGTTTCCATCCCCAGTAAACTTAAACTGAAAAGCTACTGGATTAGAGTAAGAAGTAGTAAACGATTTAATGCTCGTTTTAGTTTTTTTATTTAGTAAATTATATTTTTTGTGATGAGCGGGAGGCTCTTCATTGCTGTAAGGAGCTAACGGAAAGTAGATGTTTTGAAAAGCTCCAGCTAAAACTTCGTAAGATTCTGTGCTGAATATTTTATTGTCAGTTTTGGTAAAAATGTGTTCGTTTGAGTAATTTTGTACAGGGTCTTCTGTTAATACTTTAAATTGATTATTTTGGGAATAAAATTCAAAATTATCATTAGTGTCTACGAAACCTTTGGCATGAACTTTGCCATCTTTTGATATATATACGGGGATACCGCCATCTTCCGTAATAGGGAGCATGTCACCCCTGCGAAGAGAGTATTGGTCGTGAGTCTCTCTCCTCATGTATTTGTGTCCTTTTGCCATATGCTGATACCTTGTACCTATATATTATGTGTTTACACGTAAAGATACTAAAAAACCCCCTCCAAAGGAGGGGGCTGTAGTGAATAATTTGCTATTCCTGCAATTAGACGGTGATACCGACCAAAGCGCGGGAATCCAAGCAAACACGGCCCTCTTCGAGATAGCCGTAGAAGCCTTGCTTCTCAGCACGAGCAACGAACTGGTCGTCGGGAAGAACAGTGAATGTTCCACCGCTCTCATGCTCACGAGCAACAGGACGTACGAGAGACTCTCTGGAGAGGTCTACACCAAGCATAAGCTCTTCAGTAGCCTGAGCGAAGTTTGATCCGCTCGGACCCAGAATGCTGTTAGCGGCGGTGAAGGTGCCGAACAGAGTGTTGTACTTCTTACCAGTGCCAAGCTCCAGCAACTCATGGAGAGTTACGCCGTAAAGCGAAGCCATGCCGCCAGAGTTCCAAATATCGTTACGAACGTTATCAGGAAGCGTGATTGGGCCAGTGCCGATATTAGCACTACCTTGCTGTGCGTTAACAGCGTGGTAAGCAAATGCTCTCACCTGCTGCATCATCTCAGGACTCATGAACAAGTCGGTCAGCCCTTTGGCGGTCAAGCCGTCAGGAGTACCACCTTGGAAGTCGGTGTTGATGCGTTTGATGTGAGTCATCAGTCTGTTGAGATCATGAGGAATGAACTCGTTAGCGTTACCAGCAGCAATAACGTGTTTGTTGCTGTTTGTGCTTGCTTCAGCGAGCGCTTTGAGCAATACGGCCCAAGCGTTACGCTCTTGCTTGATGAGCACCTCATTAGACATTCTTTCGATGGCCTTTGAAATGATGTCCAAACGAGCCTTACGAGCATAACGCTTCAACCAGCTAACAGCGCTGTCAAGGCGATAAGTCGCAATTTTCATTTCGGCAAGACCAGTGACCTCTGAGGTGGGAAGACCACCAGCGATATTTTGAGACCATACTTGAACATGGTCAACGCCTTGGTCATACCAAAGGTCTAGAGGAATGCTCGGGTTGTCATCTTCATCATATTCCAGATCGGAATATAGTACGCCAGAACTTCCAGCGTGAAGTAATACTTTTTGCACCACGGGACCGATAAAGGCGGCGAAGGCCTGAGACGCTTCGGCCGAAACCTGGCCGTCTCTAGAGCCCATTGCGCGGATCAGTTCCACTTGCTCTTCTGTATTTTTTAATTTAAGTTTCATATTTAATTTCTCCTATGGATTAACCCATTTCTAGTTTAACAAGGGCATAGCCATTGCTGTCTTTTGTTCCAAGAGCTGTACCGATTTCAATAACACTGTTAGCGTTACTTGAAGTAAGCTCACCATTCAGGCCAGCATAAACTGCTCCGCCAGCGGCGGGTGCCCAAGTAGCGTGATCGCTCTTAACCATTACTAATCCACGAGATAGAATCGGAACCGATTGCCCCGGAATTACCACTCCCATTTCAGCAGCCTTGCGAGGATTGTAGAGAAGTTTCTCTCCATTCTCGTCCAAGTCACGTACAGCAACGAGGGCCATACCGAGAGGGGCATCGCCTTCTCCGGTAAGAGCTACGTTAGCGGTAAGCTTCCACGACTCCGATAGGGTGTTTCCATATGCATTTCCTGCGTCGGCATCTAAGTCGACGGGCTCATTGCCAGCGGAAAAGCCAGTATTGACTTTAACCAACTTACCCGCTTGCAAAAGCACACCAGCCGTACTGGTAGTCCCGCTCCAAGCAAATAGGTTAATCACGTCATGTTCATCATATTGTCTGAATGTTCTTAAGTCTGACATAATTTTCTCCTAATTTATTTAATTGATATTAAAATTGTCTACGCTAAAAGCGTTTTTATATTTTTCGTAAAGAGTTTGCTCTTCTGGCTCAGTAGTGGTGGCGACTGCGTCGGCCTCTACTTCAGCGTTGTCTAGAGCTTCTTCTACTACTTCTTCGTTTGTTTCCTCTTCGGAAGCAACTGCCTCTTCGGTAGTCTCTTCTTTAGAAGCTTCGGCCTCTTCTTTAGCGGCGGCGGCAGCAGCGGCAATAGCCTCTTTGTCTTTCGCGCTAAGAAGAACAGCCATTTTCTCCGTATATGCGGAGTAGGCTTCTTCGTCGAGCTCCTTGATGTCGGAAGCAATTACCTTGCGATCTTCATCGGTGAGTTCGTATTTTTCGTCAAAGGATGCCATACGTTGATTGAACAATTCTTCGGCCGCTTTAGCTGCATTCTCATCCTCTAGGGTTTTGAGATTTTCGCTAACGCTTTGAAGCTCATCCTTGACTTTATCGTAGTTAGCAGAGAGATCATCGATTTTTTCGTTGGCGGCTTTAAGAGCAGTTTCCTTCTCTTCTTTTTCAGCTGCAAACTCTTCAGATGCTTTCTTCAATTCTTCCTGGATAAAATCGTGGACAGCAGAAGCCTCCAACGTTTTCAACGTATCGTTATTGATGTCTTTCAAGCTTGTGATTTTCATAACTACGTCTTTTTTATTATTTACATTGTTTTCGCTAGATTGAGAAGTAGTTTCTGGGCACTCTGGCTCTGTTTCTTGCGATTCAGAAGCATATTGCTCATTATCCTCTTCCTTGTCTATTGCTACCCCTTTGACGTCAGCCGCAGGAGTCTCGGTAAGGCCTATTCCGAGCGGAACTACTTGCTCCACAACCTTTCGGTATATGCGTTTACCATTGTCTAGTAATCCAGTGCCTCCATGACTCCTTAAATACTGTTTAAGTTCGTCTTTTTCCACTGAAGAACTAATTGTCTTACCATTCTCGATGTTTTTCTCGTATTCTTCTAAAATAACTAAATCATAATCAGAAAAACCTAATTCCCAACTAGCAGAAATACCTTGATAGTTCTCACTAGTAGGATCATTAGACTCTTCGATCAATTCAGATAACTCAGAATTAACGATTCTCCAAACAACGCCACCCAAAGTAATATTGAAAGGCTTATCGGTATCTTTGATCTCTTCCGCAGTCAGTGGCTTGTCTGTGCCAAACTCGCTAAAACCAGCAGAAAGAATAGTTCCGATGACTTTTTGCCTATTATGTTCAATGTTAATGGGTTTATTGATAAAGTTTTTATAAATTTCTAAAGCCGTGGCGGTATCAATAACGTCGCCGTTTTTATTGACTCTATTAGCAACACAAGCGTTAAAAGCTATGGGAAGCAGATCAATATTAGTGTCCGTGTCTAGTTCTGGAACAAAATCGGAAACCTCGAGCAAGCTGGCCATAGCCAAATACTTGTCCTTTTCCTCGGAAACTAGCGGCTTGATTGTTGAGCTGAAAATGGTTGTATATTTCATGATTAATTAATGGCTGAATCGTGGATATAGTAAAACACAGTAACATCATCGCTGGAGTCAGCAAATAAAGACTGATTCTCCCCCATGTCTACTGCTCCCGGAAATCTTAAACCATCGGCGTCACCCGGAAGAGTCATTATAACTGCGCCAGACGAGCCGCCCGCTCTAAGGCCTACGGTGTTGTTTGATACAACGCCTATAACATGAATGTGTTTACCTGTGCCTGGTGCAGAAATCATGGCCCCGCCAGCAGTATTATAAGCTACTAAGCAAGGGGCTGGCCAACCTGTCTCTGGAAATGAGTTATATTTGGGTCTTCCCATGACAATTTCCCCTAATTAACTCTACGCCATTTACCTTTTCTGAATACCATTTCACCGCTCTTGGGAGCCTCTTCGACGACTTCCTCTACGGTTTCTTCAGTATCTTCAACTTCTAGATTATCATCTAGATTCTCTAAATCTTGGTGTTTGATATCATCTTCCATAATATTTCCTTTTGTAAAAATTTTTTTAAGCCATCGTAAAAGCATAGCTATAACCTATGCAATTATTTACACACAAAAGCAAAAAATAGGCTATTTTAATACATGGGGCACGCCCATGTTATTCTTTTTTAGTTCAACCGCAAGCGCAACCGCACTGAGCATCGCATTGACCTGAGTCACAACAAGCACCATCGCAAGAGCAAGAGTTACAAGTGTCTGATCCCCAGTTACAACCGATAAACAGTAAGGAGGCGGCTAATAGTAATAGTTTTTTCATAATTTTATTTTAGGATTAATAGTTTGTGCTTCGGGGTCACCCTAAGCATGAACGGAAACATCTTCTTGGCTTCAGCTTCGTCAGCCGTGGTGTCTAGCTTCTCTTTTTTTGGCTCATGTTCGATAGGCTGCTTCGCAATCTCATCTTCTGAAGGCATTTTAACTTTCGGGTCTAACGCCCACATGATCTTATGCTTCTCGCAATAATCTTTCATTCTACGAACTGGGACGATTAGGTTGAATCCTTCTCCAGCCCCTCGCACCAACATGCCGATGTATCTTGCGTCGTCTTTAAGATAAACACCGCCGCCAGAACTTCCTGGAAAAGCAGTGACAGTTGTTTGATCGAATACAAACTTGTTTAAACTTTTAATAAGTCTTCCATGCTGAGAGTAGATACCATCAGTCATGGAATTTGCACCCATTTGACCTAGGAGAGAACCAACATGCAGAAGGTCCGTGCCTAGGCCTGGGATTTTATCGTCGAGATAAAAGGTAACCGTATCGGTTACAAAATTTGTTTTACGGACTCTAAGTAGCGCTAGATCGTGACCATCATCGGCGTCACTATACTTTAAAACTTCTGCGTCCATTTGCAAGCGGCCAACGGTGCGCCCGTTCTGTCGAATCTCTTTAACAATCATCGGGTCTTTAAATTCAACGATAGTTTTCTTGGCTCCATTAACTAACACTTGTCTTTCTTTTCTGAGGTTGTCGATAACATGCGCTGCGGTCCATACAAAATTAACCAATTCACCTTTTGAATTTTTTCTGGTGAAGATCACTCCAGAACCTTCTCCGTTAGAAAATTGTCCCTCCGATCTAATGGTTACAGAAACGGTTTGAAGATGTTCTGCTGTTTTGTTATCTGCTTCGGCTGCATGAGAGCTAGTCAGCAAGGCGAAGCCCAGT
>MDSZ01156990.1_pt1 | contig 27939 bp, 29 predicted proteins | sample 811201 | NCBI WGS metagenome assembly MDSZ01 (sample SAMN05326647, study PRJNA326480) | marine metagenome | isolation source: seawater | place: Indian Ocean: North | collected 2010 | reverse complement strand
TCAATGCGAAGTTCTTGCCCTTCTGGATTGGGGCAGCAGCGTGAATGACGAACATTTCTGCTAATCCGAGTTGGAATAAGTCTGGAGCAAGGCCATATTCCAGTTGCAATTTTTCAAGTCCCATGCGAGCTTGGGCATAGTCTCCACGCTTGTACGCTGAAACAGCGTCCTTTGCTTCACTGAACGCATCAAGTAGATTTGCACCGAAAGTACCGTCAGATAGCATCTTGCGAACCTTTCCTTGGGTGCCGTGCATCATGGCAAGACGGAACCGCTCAATGTTTCCTTGGTCGACGATCCGTTGCATTACCTGGAGTGTGTCGTGCTCCATGGGGTTCAATGCGACAAAGTCTTGGAACAAAGCATCGTACATCTCCCTATTCTCAATGAACAGTTGGTTCAAGGTGTAATGAGTGTAGGTTCGTTGAGGAAGCATGTTGAGGAGTTCAATGTGAAGACCGGTCAGATCGTGGATTGAGATGCCTTTGGGGAGGCTGAGGGACTTCATTGCACCCTTCTTGTACGGTTTTCCTGAAGCATCAGTCTGTTTGATGATCTTTGCCCATTCGGAAGAAATCGAACGGCTTTTGATGAGTTTTTCTGCCGGCGCTTTTTTGCTTCCAGAAATGCACCAGTAGAGAAGTTCTCCCATCTTTAAGGCTTCATCAACTGGGTAGCCCTCTGGCAAGTTCTTCAGGTACTGTTCGTGGTTGATGTCGTTGCCGCCCCAATCTACGAAAAACAGAGCGAGGCTCGTTCTTGCTTGCTCAGGAATCGTTTTCACCGAAGCGTATTGCTTGGCTTTTGCCATTGTTGCATTCTTTCTGATGTGAGCGAGCATGTGGCTCAAATTGAAAGCATAGATTTCACCTGTTGGATTTGACTTGACGCCTGACATTTTTGTCATCATCTGGTATGGAGATGGTCCATTGTCTGCGCTTGCTGGAATCGCTGTTGGCTCATGAAGCAGAGTTTGGACTTCTTCGTTGTGCAACTGTTTCGTTGAACGCCTCTTTGATGTCCTTTTTTTCGTGCTTTGTCGTGCCATTCAAACACCTCACACTGATGTAGTCGAAGAACCATCTACAGGTCTGCGGCGCTTTGATTTGTTCTTCTTGGCTTTTTCTTGCTTAGGGTGAACCCCGTACTTGAGAAGACTTTCGCCTCGGAATGTTTTCTCTTTCGATAGTGCCCTGACGATTGCTACTGCCGCATAACCGCCAATGCCAAGAACGGCAAGGTCCGTGTACCATTTTGTCTTGACTTGAACATCTTCACCGATGTTGATTGTCGCTCCCATTCCACCAAGACCCGCCATCTTTTGGTCGGCCATTTTCTTGGAAACGGCATTGTGGCGCGAACCAGACATTGCCCAGTAGCCTTCCTTGGAGGCAAGACGAGGGTCATTTTGTCGGTGTGAAGGAAGGAACGATGTGTCCACCTCCAACGCAAGTGTCTTTTGCACAGGGGGGCGTAGTTGGCTTTCAAGGGAACCAATCCAAGGATATCCAGATGGGCCTTCGGTCAATGAGTAAGCTCTCGGGTCGGAACTGATCATGTTTGGAACCCCATACCCGACAACTTGAGCCATAGGAGTTCTCCCTGTGAAGCGCCAGTCATTTGTGCGGAAACCGTCTCCGGTTTGACCTGAGTTGGTGACGCCCAAGGCGCGAGAGATTGACGCGCCCTGCAATGAGTCTGAGGAAATTTGCTGGAGGACATTTGACGCTGCTGAAATCGTACGGTCCATCTGCTCGAAGATATCGTCAAGGTTTCCTGAAAAGTTCGGAACTGCGTCAAGTTGTTCCTCGAACAAGGAACCACGACGACCAATCAATTGCAGAATCTCGTCATATTCGGCTTGCGTGAGCTTGCCTGCTGTCAAAGCAGATTCGGCTTGAGCAAGCATGATTGTGCGACCTGTTTCTCTTTCTCCGATTTGCTTTCTGGCGAACTTCTTTTCAGCAGATGCCCTGAAATTGACAATCTTCGCCTCAATTTCGCTTAGGGCGTTGCTTGACATCATTGCAGCGTCTTGCTTGCCCGAGATCGTGCCGTATGCAGGTATCGCCTTCATGGCTTTGTCCTTGAGTCTGTTGATACTTCCGATTTGGAACTGGCTCAAGTTTGAGATGATGAATGCGTATTGAGTCATGAGTGTGTTGAATCCAGATGCAAACGCCTCTTTCACTTCGTTGTAGTTGACCTCATCCGTCGGACCTCCTGTTTGGCCCAAAAGGAACAGTTCTTGGCGAGTGTTGGATTCGAGGCTCATTGCTACCATCATGTCTTCAATCTGCTGACGCACATCAATCCAAGTGGTCTCTCGGGTCAATGAATCTGAGTTCACAGCACCCTTCGCCCATGCGTCCATCAATGCCTTGATTGGTGTAAAACGATCAGTCTGTACGAAGCGGTCTACACCCATTCTTCGTGCGAGGTTTGAAACCTCTATCTCCTTGGGCCCTAGCAACTCCGCTTCCGCCATGGCTGATGCATCATACTCTCACACTTCAAATCGACCCGTCACACCGTAACGGTTTCCTGTGCTTTCATCCGAGTGCCTTTGCGATTCCGCGCCCCATTGAAGCGGCACTACTCGCAAGCGTAGTTCCGACAGCAGAAACAACTGGAATCCAAAGTGGTGCTGCCAAAACAACCAGTACTCCGCCCAGGATAATGGGTGCCCCTAAAACCGCATCTCCGTAGAATCTGTAACCTGGCAACCCGCCTACTTTGTCAAGTTCTTGCCCTATCAGTGCTTCTGCAATAGGCTTTGTCCCAAACCAGTTTCCATCTAGTGGAACTTCTGCTAACTCTGCAGCAGTCATGCGAGCACCCTCTTTCGTCTGCCAAGGCCAGATAGCCGTAGGTGTGAACTTCGAGAAGGGCCCGTATATTGGACCATCTGAGTGTCCCATTGGGGAATCAATTCTACCGACTTTTATCCAATCGAGTGGGTTTCTTCCCTTGATGTAGGGCGATGGATTAAGCGAGGCTGATGCGGAATCAAATCCGACTGAGACACTTGGTTCAATGAAAGTGAACAGGTTTTGCCGGTCCAGAGCTTCTTCTGACCTTCTGGTAAGTGCAATTTCTTGTGGATACCTGTATCTCGGATCATAACCTGACAGTCTTGACCTCCGACCATGCCTTACACCTACAGGATCAGCCGCACCGCCCACTGCGTCTTCAATCAAATCTTCAATTGAGTAATCACCAACAGCGTCCCATGCATCTTGTAAGTCTCCAAAAACAACTGCGTCGATACCAGAATCAACCCAACCTGGTACGAGGTCTCCAAATTCAGCGCTTACGGCGTCGTCAATCAAGCCTGCGACTGGATCAACCGTGATTTCTTTAACAGACTTGAAGGCGCCCACAGAAGCAGAACCTACATCGTAGATTGCACCGCCAGCAGTTTTGATGAGGTTACCGCTTGTCAAAAGTGCGTTGAAGACTCCTTGGTTCATAGAAGCCACCTCAGTCCTTCAGTGGTTCGACAATTCCTTCATCAATCGATTCAGTACCAGCCTTGATGAGTGATGGGAATGCCTTTGCGAACACCTTTGCTCCCAAGACAATTACTGCGCCTGCCAAAACAAAGCCGGTCGGTCCTTGAACGATGTTCACGCCTGCCCTTTTCCACCACTTGTCAAAGGTGTGAGCTTGAACACGACCACCGTCCTCTGTCTGGAAGATGTTCAAAGACGATGGGATCGTGTCGCCTGCGCCTGTTGCGATGAAGATAGATGGTCGTGCCAATTCTGCGGCTTTCGAGACGATTCCAATATCCGCATCACGAATGTACCCTTTGTAGAGAGAGATTGCTTCCTCGTCTCGTCCTGACTTCATTCTTGACGGCCACCACGGCTGGGTAACCAGAGCATCTTGGTTGATTTCTGCGTTAGGGTCTATACCAAAGAACCGTTCATTTTGGTCTTCAGTGGGATTGTTCAGCAACAAAACTCCGTCGTCGAGAGGATCAAGCATGTAGTCAGACCAACTTCTTGGGCGGGGCATGGCATTTACTCTTGCTTCGAATGCTTCAGGAGATTCATCATCCTTTTTCGTTGCAGAATCTCTTGCTTTTTTCCGGCGATTGCGTTCCTCAAGCCACTCGATCATCGTCATCGAGTATTGAGGGCTGTAAGTAAAACCACCAAGACCTGGGCGACTCATCCGTAATACACCTCCTCGTCTTCGTCTTGTTGAATCGGTAGGAAGAGAATATCGTCATCTCCCGATTCGTTTTCAAGGCTGACCTTTGTGGTTCCTAGACGACTCATTACCGGGAATCCTCCTTTGCCTTGACCGACTTGTCCAGACTGAGAAATAGGGCTAATCTTGTCTACCGTCCCCTTATTGCCGTTGTTTTTGACAGCATCCCTGATATTGGTGAGGCCCTTGTCGATGACACGAAGGTCTTCCTTGATTTTCGAGGGGTCAATTTTAGCCGGGTCGAGTGCTTTGCCGCTCTTGAAGAACCAATCTTCCGTCGCACCCCAGTACTGTTGGTGGTTCATACCTGAAATCGGAGACCCACCCTTGTCAATCGTATCAGTGATTTTTTCGTAAGCTCCTTCAGGTGTTGCAATCGACATACCTTGTCCTAGGTCCTGTAGAACGATGAAGCGGCCAGAAAGGATTCCGGCTTCCATGGTAGAAGCCATCGGTATCGTCATCCGACGGTAACCCTTGAGTTGGCTTGCCACAATCTTGTCAATGTCGGCAACCGAAGGCATGAAGTCAGCAGGTAGGGAGAATATCGGGTTCATTTCGACGCCTTTTGAGTCCATGATTGTTTCAGGCATGATCAAAACACGCTCGAGTGAACCTTGCATTGGATAGAAAGCCATGATTTCGACCACGCCAGGAGCCGTGTAGCCTGATGCAAGTTTGCCCATTTTGAATTTCTGCCCCTTTGTAAGTCGTCCAATCACAAGTTCCGTGCGGCTGTCATCAGGTTTCACACCGAAACCAGTATCGAAGAAGGCTCGCTCGATGTAATATCCCTTGTAGGAGACTCTTTCACCAACTCTTGGAATACTTGGTGCTGGAGTCAGGACTGATGTGCCATCCCGTTCTGCCTCGTATCGTCGTTCGTATTCGCCTACACGGCTGATGTCCACGGTTGATTCGTCCATCAGGATGATGTCGGCTGTGTCGAAGAGTTTCTGACTGGTTTTCGTTGGTTGACCTGCTAACGGCCACCCCTGCGTTTCGCATTCAGGATAGGCAAGGGCAAGTGTGGCGTAAATCGTGTCTGTAACTGGATCCTTGTCAGCAGGCAATGGTGGGAACATGGCGTTCAGTTCGAAGTTTGACATTCGGAGGAATTGGCCTGTTCCGACATCGACCCTTGGAAGCATTTCTGCTCCGACAACACCGATTGGAGTTGTGTCTCTTTCGTCTGTTTTTCGGTAGTAGAAGCCTCCCGGAGCACGGAATCTGGCGACCGGATATTGCTTGGGTTGGAATGATTTACCGGTCGGCGGTTCGCCATTGTTTGCGTCGGTGAGGAACTTTCGTACCGTTGCTGGTAGTTTGTGGAAAGGTAAAGCCAAGATGCCATTGCCTTCCTCAAGAGCGGGTGTTCCGTCTCCCTCGATGTCCTGGAGGCGAATGATTTCGTATTCACCTGGACACACTTCAACATTGAACGAACCACTGATTGAATCAGACTCAACGATGAAGTGTTCTTTTGCTGCTGCCCATGTGTTTTCTTCCTTTGGTAAAATCAAGAATCGCATCCCTCTAACAGGCCGAGCTCCAACGACCCCTGCTTTGCTTGCTGCTCTTCCCGAATCGCTTACGAATTCGTTGTATTGCAGAATCTTGTCGTCATATCCGTCGCGTCCTGTAGGTGGCATTTTGTCGGCAGCCTCCCATAGATCGTTGGCTTGAGGTCGCATAACTCTGAACTGCATGTTGACTTTTTGATGAGAGGGGAGCATGCTTCGGTCTGGTTCAACTTCCCATCGCAAGCGGAGGTTGCCTGATTCAGGAGGGTCTTCAATCAGGTGCATTGGTAAAGGTTCCATGTATACTGGAATTACGATCTTCAAGCGTGTGAAGGCCCCGTCCTCGATTCGTATGTTTTCCGACCACAGGATTTGTAGCGGAGCGGCGCGAGTTAGTTTTCCGTCTCTACGGACTGAGCGAGAAGCGGGTTTGTTGTACACAGAGAGTCGAGAGTTCTCCCAATCGGCGTCTGTGCGTTCAGGAGGACTGACCGAGATTTTCACATTCCCACGAGGCCAAGGATATCGTCCATTTTTCTCCTCGCCGGTTGCCTTGTAGGCGTACAAAAAGTGGTACAAATCACTACCGAGTGATTGTCCTGTCCAATTTTCGCGCCCTGATTGCTCAAGTGTGATGTCGCCAGTCACGCCTTCTTGAAACAGGGTTTGTCCTGACCCGAATTGTCCGGGATTGGCCCCCATAGCCGTCTGTTGTCGCGCTTCATCAAAGTTCACGATTCCACGAACGCTGATACGATATGGCAATTTTTTGACTTCTTTTCCTGTTTGGTCCTCGAACTTGACACTGATTGCAAAGAGTGGTTCTGTTGGCATCAACTCAAGAGCAGGTGCGTCTTCCCCTCCAGCCTTCGTCATGAATGATTCAAGCGAGATTCCTGTTGCGTTTCCTGACGCTCTCATCTTCCTGTAGGTTTGAACAAGAAGTCGGTTTCTGCTGATGATTTGCGAGACTACGACTGGATCAAGGTATCGAGAAATGATGTTGATGTCGCAGTCCTCCAAAGCCTTGATTCGGACGCTTTGTTCGTAGGAGGCATAGTACATCTTCGCTAGAGCAAAATCGTCGCTGTTGCCGATGAAAGGAAGTCCTGATGTTCTTGATGTGTTGAGTTTGAGGGCCAGTTTGATTCCGCCGTCAGGAGCCTTTCCCTTCTTTTGCAGTTCAAAAGTCAGGTCCTCAGGCAGATGTGTGTCTGCCATCAACACGGCGTCAAGTTCTGCAAATGTTTGTGGCATGTTGTCTGACGAACCGCTTACCAACCTGTTTCTTTCAACTGTCAGTTCTTGGAATACACCAAACGCCTCATCGGGGGAGAGTGTGTAGCCCGCCGTGCCCGTAGAGCTTGGGCGAGTTTTTGTCGGGAATAGTCGAACCTCCGCAGGTGTGCCCTGCCCTTCAACGATTGCAAAGCCTACCCCTTCAGGCACAGGAGATTGCAAAAGAACGACTGATGAATTGGGGATTGTTCCAATGACTGTCCAGTCTGGAGTCCAAGAATCGCTTGTGGTTGTGCCCAAACCGTTCTTGTAGCCTTGGAATGTTCCCCATACCATCAGAACCACCTTCCGCCCGCTCGAGGGTCATTCATGAAGTTCCTGAACCCTCCTGACGAACGGGAGGATGAAGTTGTGGATGTTGAAGCTCCGAAACCTTGCTTGTACATCAGTGATCTACTTCCATCGAGTCCTGGTGCAACACGAACAGTGGAGGCTTTAGCATCGAACCCTCCTGGTTGAATCGAAACCGACCTTGTCGGGGCAAACGACGCATCTACTATACCTGCGTCAATACCGTGTTCAAACGGCATTGGTGCAAACGATTTACTGAATGAATCGGCTGTGATTGGAACCCCAAAGGTTTCTGGCAACGCTGAGACATAGATTTCTGCAAGCGGAATTTGGCGTCCCTTCGCAGCCTCTTTTTCAATCGTTTCCAAAGTTCCCGGTAAGAAAAGCACTGCTGGAGTCAAAGGTGTTCCGATTCTTTGCTGTACTGGTTGACCTTCATATGAAAAAGCAGGGTCGAAAACGAACGGAGTGGCAAAACCCGCATCGGTTTTGACTGTGCCATCGCCAGCGCCGGGTTTGCCACCAGGTAAACCTGGCGGCTCATCGAGTAGGTTGCCAATAGGAAGTAAACTCAGTTGGTGGATGGCTGGTATAAATCCTGGATCTCCAGGCGCAATGTCGACCGTTCCTGGGTCTGAAACCGTGCGAAGCGATCTGGCTTCAGGTGCGAAAGGAGATGTGAAGATTTCCGCATGCCGTTGATTTGTGTTTGCTACTGGCTTGAAAAGACCCTTTTGTACTCTTACTGGGTCGAATGTGCTTGAATAGATTTCTGTGAAACTGAAGCCTCCGTCTGGATCAAGCACTTGTCCGCCGACTTCTACGGTTGTGATTTCGTCTGGTTGCGAATAGATTCTGTTTCTTGCCTGTCCGGGCACTTGTAGTCCACGAACTTTGTTGATTGGTCGGAGCGCTGCATCGTAGACTTGTTTTGCGGGTCCAAGACCGTCTGCGTCTCCTGTCTCGGGGTCCGTCCTATCGTAACCCGACGAACCGGGGACTTCTTTTCCAGCGGCTTTGGTGTACGCACTGAAATCAGTGTCAAACACTTGGTTTGCTTGACCTGGGTATGCCTGCCCTGCTGCGAACTTGGTAAGTTGTCCATCGATGTTAAATCGAGTTGAGGCATCTCCGTCCCAAGGAGCATCTGCACCTGCGGACCAAGTCAACTGTTCAGATGGAGAGGTTGAAGTGTAAACTTTCTGTCTGATGTTCCCACCTCGAGAGTGAACACCACTTCCCGGTACGAAGATACCTGCTTTGACTTCCATCGCTTGCAAAGCTTCACTGTAAACCTGTGAAGTTTGACCTGGAACTACGACGCCTGCTTGTTTTTGGAGAGGTGTTCCGTCCGATTTGAAAACATGTGAAGTGCCTGTCCCAATCCACGGAATGTTTCCCGCAGTCTCAAATCTGGTTGGAGAAGCGGATTTGGAATCGTCGTGAACATGTGTTTTCACCAACGCGCCCTGGACGGGGTCGCCGGCCTTGGGTATGTACAGTTGGTTTGCACTTGCTTGTTTTGATGTGATCGTGCTTGCAGAAGGTGGAATTGCTAGTGCTCCTGTGTAGGTTCCATCGGGGTACACCATCTCACCGGACATGTCAATCGGATTTGCACCGTAGTAGGTCTTTTCAGTCCCTGGCACCTTGTTTCCTTGTGTTGGGACAACAGGTTGTAGGGACTCATCATATACCATTCGACCGAAAACAGGGTGAGGCCAAGACCCGGGCACTGGCCGACCTGCAACTTTCTGTACGGGTGTTGTTTGATCTAAGCCAAAGATGTAATTCGGCAAACCCGGATAAGGTGTGCCAGCGTTTCCTTTGACAGCCCCCTCTTGTTTTGCTAGGTTCATGAAGTACGGCGGTGGCTTAGGAGCTCTTGCATCTGGGGCACGGCCTTCAGGACCGAAGCCTGGCTCTGCTTTGGGACCAAATCCCTGATTGAACATCAGTCCGGGTTCTTTCTTGAAGAACGGTGAGCCTTCTTCCCCTTTTTCAAAACCAAATGGATCTGTCTTTGGTCCAAATTGGTTTGAGAACAATCCAAAGGTTGCTTCTGCTCTTTTGAGCACTGCTTCAAGGAAAGAACCTGGCTTTGCTGTTGGCATGCCTCTATTGTTGAAAAGAGGTTGATTGAGTGTAATGGCTCCGCTTACTAGTGCAGAGTTGAGAGAAGCCTTGAGAGCCTTTGCTTCCCGCAATTGGCCTTGCAATGCTGCTCTTGTACCGAAAGGGTTCGGCTTCGCAAGTTCTCCCTCAAGTACTCGGATTGTCCTATCCAGTCTGTTTAGGACATCTCGGGTAGTTTCCGTGTCTACCCCGCCGTTGGCGTTGTTGTTTGAAGGACGATTCATGACCATTTGATTCACCATTCCTAGATTCCTGGGAAACCGCCTCCGGGGAAACCGCCTCCGGGGAAACCGCCTCCGGGGAAACCGCCTCCTGGTTTCTTGAAATTCCCCTTGTTGTTTGATGAGTTTTGTTGGTTGCTGTTCTGCTTCAGTTTTTGCTGGATATCGTTGTCGTTGTCGTTCGACGCTGGAGGATTGTTCACAGAGGCATTGTTCACAGGACTGGTGTTCACAGGCGTATTGTTCACAGGTGGATTTAGGATGTTTTGTTCAAGGTTGACTTGCTGATTTAATCCAGATTGGACGAGTGGATTCTGAACAGTCTGTTGGATTGACAAGGCGGCTTGAAGGATCTCGATTTGTTGGTCGATTTGACCCAACAGGTATTCAAGATACGCTTTGTCTGCATCATCCCATGCTGGACTTGCCATCGTGTAAAGGAGAGATTGCTTGATGTTCAACAGGTTTTCGATACCAGCCGGTGATTTACCAAAAATCGTGAAAGCTCCAGCCGGTTTGAGGTATGCTGGATCGTTGGCTGTAGAGTTGTTTCCAACGAAGATTTGTCCACCGGCTTGTGTGTTAAAGTAGGAATTCCCGTCGACCGAAAACACATCACGCAACACAGACGCCATATCGGGTTTCTGCATTTGAATCGCATTTCGAGTTGACTGGGAGAAGTTCAATGCACGACTTTGGAATTCAGGGGAAAGTCCGGATGATGGTTGACCTTGTTGCGTTGTCTTACCGCCTCTGCGCACCGACTGTAGTGCTTCCTGTCTTAGCGATATTGCTTGTTGAATTGCTAGGACTTTTGCTTCGTCGCCTTGTTCTGTGGCTTGTTGAGCCATTGAACGGAGTGTTGGTAGGTCAAGGGTACCATACGGCATGTTCAATGCAGCAACTCTTGGTCGCATGTTGTCAACTCTGTAATCGTTTCCGATGTATTGTTCACGACCTGGCAGAGGTGTAGCATAGATCTGGTCCAGGATTCCACTTCCAGGGCGAATCGAGGAGTTCGGCCTGCTTCCCAAGCTGTTCAGAATTTTGTTTGCCTCCTTCAAGTCAGAAGCCATTTCATACACGCCTTGCATCTCTGTCAATTGACCTTTCATGACACGAGACACGATGTCCGACGCTGCTTGTGCATCATAGCCCATTCCAGTGATTTTGGCACCAGAAGAAATCGCCAACGAAATCAACTCTGCCCTTGCGTTGGACGGTGATGCTCCGTTTGCTACTCTTTCTCGAATCAGAGTTTCAATTGATGAAAGAAGGGCGCGTGCTGCGGCTTGTACTTGAGGGTCGGATTCGAGGTTGTTGAGAATTTGTTGTGGGTTGGTTGATCCAAGGCCAGCGTTTAGACCATTTGCGTGGCGGATCGCTTCGTTGTAGTATGAGTTTGTTGATTGTGCTTGATTCACGACCGGTTGGGCTTGGGATTGTAACTGTTTCATGATGTCGCCACTGTTCCAGTATTCGTTGGTTGCGAGATTCAGCATGCCTTGGCGAACTTTGTTCATGTTGTTTCCAACTGTTGTAGGCGGGGCGATTGAATCTGTTGCTTGTTGCTGATTGAAGCCGAAATAACCGACAGGTGCGGCAGAGTCGTTGATGAGGTTCCTTGCAAACCACGAACGAGTGTTAGTCTTTACAGCAGAATTCTGTGCTACTGGAAGTTTCAGCAGATCGTGAAGTGTTTCTCGCTGTGCGATATAGAGCCCTCTGGTGATTTGACCTTGCTTGTACCGGCTTTCAAGTCGCGCCAGTGCTTGTCTTGCTGTTTGGGCTTCTTTTCTCGAGATACGCTTCATCATTTTACTCACCGCCTTGGTATTGGAACTCCAATCCTGAATTTGCCAAGTGATTCACAAGAGTTTCCAGTTCATCAAGTGGGCGTGAGAAATCAAATTTCAGAGAGAAGTTGCCGACCGAGAAGTTTGCAGACAACCCTGGTTCATCTCTTGGCATCGCAGTCGTTCCGTTTGCGAGGATTTCCTCAATCATGTTTCGGTAGGCAACCAAACGGTCGCTACGATTCATGTCAATCAAGGCCATCACACGGGCAGAACCAGGAACATAGGATTGAGAGGCACCAAACTTCGCAATCTTCTGCAACAAGTCGTATTCATCGTTGTCGATGGCGTCGCCAATCATGTCCAAAGCAGACAGGAAGGCCTCGTAATCCCTTACGACTTCAGGACTTACCACATAAGCGGGCTCCATAGCCATCGGGGAGCTTGAAATCGCTGATTGTGCTGCTCGAAGGTTTTCGAACAAATATCGCTCGACATCCATTTGTACAGATGTTAAGTGATCTGCGAAAACCTTGACAACATCTTCTGCGTTGAAGGTCATTGTGTTTGAAGCAATTGAACGGGCATTGTTCAATTTGCGAGACGCAGCATCAGCATCCAAGGCTTTCACTTGGAGCATTTCTTCTGCATCGAGGATTGCGGCCTCAATCATGCTTTTTTCGTTCATGACGCGCCCCAACTCGTGTTCAAGTTGTGCAAGTTGGTGGGACAATGTTCGTAATCGTTGCTCACACATCCTTTTCGTTGTTTTGAGCGTGGATAGCAACTGCTTCTGATCGCCTTCGGAATGAAGTCTCTCAAGATGGAGTCCGAGGTTTGAGATTCTTTGGTGAAGTTGCATGTTGCGGTTGGCAAGTGCCTGTGCTTCATTACGAAGGGACATCAAACCCTCTGTCTGTGCAGTAATCGCTGCCGCTGGAACTCTGTTCTCGAGGTTTTGGATTTGCTTCATCTTGGTTTGAATGTCTCGACCAATGGTTTCCTTTTCTCGGACCATTTGGTGCATTTCATTCTTCAACTGACTGTATTCGTTCATGCCTTGTGCTAGTGACTCGTATGATCTTGTTGCGTTGTCGCATTCAACCTGAGCTTGGTGGACATGAATTCTGTATCCTTTGATTGAAGATTCAAGTTGCATGATTTGGTTGGCTGTAGGTAGTTTTCCTTGAAGTGCCATAATTTCAATGTTCAAGCGGTTTACATCGCCCGTTGCATCTCGAACAATTTTGTCGAGATTTACCAGGGAGGCAGATGTGTTGGATAGTTGGCGTGCAGTTTCCAGAACGATTTTGACTGGTTTCTCAAAGGTGTGTGCTGCAAACGCAAGGCGTCCTCCATCTGGTGAAACGGGAACTTGCCTGATTGTACCACCATGGCGACCCGTGACTGCAATCATCGGGTTGAGGTCAAGGGTTTCACCGATTCTCCAGATTTTGTCTGCGAGAAGAACTCGGTATGGTCCATTCACAAGTTCAATGATTTGTTGCAAAGCAGCGGTAATGTCGCCCTGGCTTGCGTTGACTGAGCGTGAGATTTCTTTTGCAATTTGATTTGAGTAATTCGACCAAAAGCCGTAGTATGGGAACTTACCTTGTGCCGTCCCTTCTGGTACTTCGATTGTCAGCCCTGTTGCTTCGTCCATTTTCTTCATGCGTAATTCCCCCTGTTATCTGAATGAGCCTTCAAGAATCCAAGATACGCTCCGCAAACCATGATCGTCGCAAAGTCCGACATGGCGATGGTGCGCATCATGGATAGTACTTGCATCAGTCATCCTCCAAATCTGGCATCACATCGTCGCCAGCAGATTCAAACGCTCGGTTTGCAATTGCTTTCGATGCCCGGTATGCTGCATATCCAAGTCCAACTGCAAGTACACCCATTCCGAGTTTCTTTGCAGTTCCCCCCATTTTTGGCTTAGTCGTGCCCAGGGAGTTTGAAACATGCGGCAGTACGCTTCCGCTCGTGAATGGAGGCGGCGGGGCGAAGTTTGGTGCCACCTCAGGAACTGGTGGAGCTCCCGTTAAGCCAGTGGGCATCGGGGCTGGAGACATGGGCGGCGTTGGCGCCGGTATCGGTGGTGCTCTTGACACATGCCCCAATCCAGATCCGTCTGAGGCCATGCCTTGTTTGTTTTCAATCAGTTCTTTGTACAATCTTGGGTCCATTTTCATCACCTGAATACCGTTGGAATGAGTCTGTTCTCTTGTGGTCTGAGATCGTAGTCTCGGACAATCAAAGGAATGTACTGTGTGATGTTGACTGATTCTCCTACAGCAAGGGGGTGGATCAGTTCAATTGGAAACCAATTGTCCCCGTAAACTGAATTTGCCTGCATGGTTTTGGTTGCAAGCATTACATGGTTGAATTGACCCGGAGAGCCTTCGTCAGCATCGACAATCATCAGCATGGCTGGTCGACCAGATGCTGCAATAACACAGGCGGCGGCAAGAGCAATGTCATCGCAATCAGCGCCACTTTCACCTGCTTGAATGTCTCTGATTACTTTTGCAGGGCTTTGGAACAATTCAGTATCGTATGGGTCATACTGGTACCTGTACGAACCTTTGTCTCCTTGCAGCAAAGGTTGGCCGAGTTGTTCATTCGGGGTGTTTGAAGTGAAGCTTCCCTGGAAGTAACGGGCGATTGAAGCAATTTCTCCAAGTTCATCGTAATTCCTCACTGGTCCGTAATCTCCAACCCTTCCATTGAACAGTCTGCGGGCGAGTCGTACAACTTCGGGATCGTCTTTGTACTTCTCACACATTTCTTGGAGGATGGCAATTGTTTGGTTGAATGTTTCGTTGTTCGTTGGGTCGCCAGAAAAGGTGTATCTGAGTTGTTGATTTACACCGCCTCTCATTGGTCGAGAGTATTCCGCAGGGATTCCCCAGTTTGCATTCGCTAGGTTTCCCGGCGAAAACGCTGCTGTAGTGCGACCCGCCATGAGTCGGCCATGACTGTCCAAAGCATAAAGGGAACCCGTCACACCGTTACGGTTCAATCCTCCCAATCGAACAGAGTACGCTGACCTTCCCTTAGTTCATTTGCATTTCCACGGAGTCTTTCCTCGAAGCGGATAATCACTCTGTTGATGCGTTCTTGTTGCTGTTGAGCGAATTGGTCCAACCAATCATTGAATCTCTGTTGCATCCTCACAATCGATTCCTCCATGGTGTATTGCAACTGTTGAACGATTGTGCCGAGTTGGTTTTCTAGTTGTCCACTGATGTTGTCTGTGGCTCTAACAGCATGTTCCTCAATGGCTTCCATTGAGTTGTCCGTCATAGCCTTGAATGTCTCCATCATGTCGGTCATACGATTCATCGTGTGATCAATCGCTGCGATTGGAGCGGCTTGCGCTGCTGCTTGTTCTGGTGTTTCACAATCAAGGTGGACAAATCCCTCTTTCAGAAGGTCATGTGACCCGTCGGCAGTAATTCCGTCAGCCACCTCAAGCATCTTTGGATTCGTTTTTCTTCTTTTCTCAATTGTTTTCGCCAACTCAGGATCGTGAATCAAGACGCCATACTCAGGTTTCTGACGATGCATGGGTAAGCCAAGTGTGAAACCAAGGTCGCTTGTGATTTTCGAGACAATCTTGACTACCTCTGAACCGACAGGTCCCTCCGGGTTGTCAAGTGTCAAGGCCTCCTGGACAGTGAGATGGACTCGAGGTCCTGTGATACGGACGGTTGGAGACCAATCCTCCCAATCAATGCCGAGTTCATTGTTGTCTTCATCGCAAATGGATCTCCATCTGCGTTTGAAGTGGACTTTGAATGTACCAAGGTCTGTTTCTATCGGCTCCCATTCCCAATGGCCCCAGTTTGAACGATGTTCAGGCCTTCCCATCAACGAGAAACCCTGTCTTCGACCTGGCTTTGGTTTCAGCCCCCTCTGCTCCCAATCGTCCATTGAGCGTTCTGCTGGTTGTTTGTAGCCCCCCTTCGAGTTCGGTACGAGCTTCACTTGGAAATCAAGCCGATGCAGGTCAATTGTGGGTTCAACCCCTGCTGGAAGTCGAGAAGCCTCTGGCGGCTTGCCGGCGGCGTCAGTTCCACTCACCCCCATGTTGGCAATCAAATGCTTGATTCGCTCTTGTGCAACTTGAGATTTAGGCCCAGGGATGTATGCCTTGTGAGCGCCGGTCACAGATCCATTCTTGACTTGATCATAATGGGCTTCGAGTCCTGTCGCTCTGGCGATGAATCTGTCCCGCAGTAGCGACTTGATGTGTTTTGAAACAGCAGGTCTTCCGACACCCATTGCTTCTGCAATTCTGACTGCGATGAGTCGTTCGTTGATGAGCAAGTCGTAAACAATCCAACGGGCGTTACCTCTTCTCGGAACCAATCCGGACTGCCACCACCGTGTTTCCTTTGATGTTTCCTTAACCACTCATTCACCTCCCTTTTCTCTGCGCCGGAGTTGGTCGTGAACACTTCACCTTCTTGAACTATCCCCCTAATTTTCACCCTGTTTCCCCATGTTTCCCCATGGTGTCGGATATGGTCGGCAAGGTAGTTCGCCCAAGGTTGCTATTTTCAACCTCCTAAGGTTGTGATTTTTGCACGATAACACGAAAAAAACGCGCTTTTTTTCTGTAAAATCGTTTTTTCGGTGTGATAAAACCAAGCTACTGCAAACCATGTCCGTGTTTTTCATGTGTTTTGCGTGACAACCTCGTGTGGCAACCATGGTTCATAGTGAAAATTACGCCATAACACGAAAAACAAACCGACACTTCACACGAATCCTTCATACGGTTGATGCGGGGTAGTCCTGTTCATGCTGAAGGTCAAGACGATAACCCTCCTCGATGGAACGCAAATTGAAGAAATTGACATGCTCCCCGGCTTGGGGTCGTACTACATTCTGAAAGAGGACGGTTCAATCCTTGAAATCCCAAGAGAGAGGGTCGCTTCAATTGAGTACTCTGACAAGAGGACTGTCGAACTGGTAAAGGGGTTGACTTTGGTTCCAATCGTGGACGATCTTGACACACTTGAGGACCTTTACGATGATTACGAGTCCTTGAATGCTCTCATGGCGGAAGTTCATCAAGAAGACGACATGCCAGAAAAGGGAACAGAAACTCAGACTGCTTCAAGTCCGCTCACGAAGAATCCTTACAGCAATGAGTGATGTAGAATGGATCCAGATGTAGATGTGTTAGACGGGGAAATACTCCGTGAAGTCCAGCAGGGTACTTTGCGAATCATGCAGATGCTGTCCAAGTTCCTTCAATGGCCGACGACAAAGGTAGGCTTGTTGGATGAAATCCAAGACGAGCTTGACGGCCTTCGTGAACTTCTTGACGAAACGATTCCGCAAGACGACGAGCAGTTGCCTGCGTTAGCGCAAGCCTCTCAACCGATGAACTTTGAACAGATGGCGGTCGCAACCGCTTGGACTGGAGTTCGTGAAATGATGGATGGATTCTTTGGAGAAACATGGAGGAATTGAAAATGGCAAGATACGAACCAGAAGAACTCAAAGCAATGCTGCACAAATACTTCACGAAGGTGTACACGGAACAACACATCGAGCAAGGATATGATGCAAAGGTCGGGCAACCGGTCTGGTACAACCCGGACGGGCATCCCAAGTACGATCAAATCGGTCAGAGACTTGGAATCAGCGGTGATAAGGTCAAACTGTCGTTCGAATCCTGGCTATCAGCAGGCAACACTCCGCCTGGAGGAGTCAGTCCAAAGAAAGAAGTCGCTCCTGTTCAACCTCTTCAAATGCAACCTACGACCTCGGGTACTGTTGGAACTACTGCAGGTGGGCTTGCTGACACAGTAAACACTCTGAATCAGGTTGCTAGTTTGAAACAGGCTCAACACAACATCTCTCAGATTGATCAAGCAACCATGGCACAAGGGAACAATGGAGATTTGGGTTCCGTCGTTGGTGCTTTGGCGTCAGCACTAGCAAAACCTCGAGATGATACTTCATCGATGGCAATGATGATGCAAATGAACCAACAAGCGCAACAGTCTGCTCAGGCAGCAAGGGATTCTCAAGATCAGCGTTTTACTGCTTTGTTGAACATCATGTTCCAGCAACAAGCTCAAAGTCAAACGATGATGATGGAAGCAATGCGTGGAGGGGGTACCCGAAGTGCTCTTGAAGAGAGGATTTTGAACAAATCTGTGGACCAAATGCTGACAGGTGGGCAAACCGCAGAAGATACCATCTTGACTCAACTTGTCCAATCAGGACAACTCCCCGAAATCGGTAAGGGATTGCTGGATGGGGTTGCAAATGTCCTTGCTGCAAGGCAACCTCCTTCGACTGAACAACCGTCTTACCTGGCTCAACCACAGGTTCAGCCAACGGTCCAGCAACAGCCTGTTCCAAACCAACAGCCTTTGCAACCAGAGGTTCAACCGCAACCTGCACCAATCCAACTTTCCTTCGAACAGAAGTGTGATGTTGTCATGGAAGGGTTCCACACCAACCTTCCAGACACCTACAAAGATGACCTTGCCTACATTGGCGTGTTGAAGCGTCAAGTAGAGATCGCAGTGAAGAGAGCAGAGGATTTCAATCCCAACGACATTCGGCAACAACTCATTGCTGCCGACAAGGAGATGCACCTCATTGTGAACTTGCGTTCCATTGCAGTCAACATCAACAGGGTAGTGAGCGGAGAGGTCAGCACAGAGATTGCTGCTCAAGTTCTCCAAGGACTACCGATCTTCAACGACCATTTCCGTGGGGAGACCTATGAATCTTTGATTGCAAAGGTCGAGCCGTATACCGCAGCAGACCCGCCAGGGCAGAAAATGTTCGCTTGGGACATTGACTTCCTGAAGCAAGAGAATGCAGCAACGGTTATTCGGCAAATCCTCATGGTAGCAAACAGGTGACAAACATGGCAGACGACAAACAATACTGGACATACGAACTAGACAAACCAATGCTCGGCAGATTCGCCGGCAAGACCGTGGGCATTCGCCCTTCTTGGATCCGCAGGTGTCAGCGTTATGCTGGCGCTACCGGGTTGAACATTCGAAGTGTTTACCGCTTCATCAACAACGGTCTGATTGACCGAACAAAAGAAGGGTTCAACGATGAAGGTCTTGACGGTGCTCTTTCTGATGCGCAAAAGTGGGTGCTCATGTACCTCTTCTTGAAGACTGGAGTTCCGGAGTACATTCAAAACCCTGACATCGATGAAGAACTTCCAAGTCTCATCAATGCAGAGCCCGAGGCTGAGAAGTCTGTGATTGGGAAAATGACCGGAACGGTTGCTGGAACTGTTGCATCTGCTTCAAGTGCAGTGACCACCCCTGTCAAATCTTTGACAGACATGGTGACTGGCAAGAAGACTACGACTGAAGAGACGAACGAAAAGAAGGATGGCGAGTGAGAATGCATCCCTGGCTGGCCTCTTTTTTCATGGGTGCAGCCTGTCTTGGAATCAGTTTGTTCGACGGAGCGGTCGCTATCGGTGCTTTGGGTGCGTTACTTGGGTGGTCGATTTCATCTGCTTCCAATGACGCTACAGAAGTGCTTGATGAACTTGACAGAATCAGGAAAACGCAACTAGTTCAAGTCTATGATGGAGGTGAAAACGATGAAGTTGGTCCGAGCCTCTGATTTGGAATGGGAACAGCAGTGGGCTGAAGAGACCGAAGCCTTGGAACACCGTTTGGGTACACCAATAATCGTTGAAGATAGCAAGTCTCAGATGGCACGCCAACGAACGCTGTTGATTGCTTTCACGGCTGTTCTAGTTTTGACAATGCCAATTTTGCAGTATTTCTTCCCGGTCTTGAATTCATACCTTCTATCTGCTGCGATGGCGTTCACAATCGGTACAAATCTGACAATCTTCATCATTTCAACTCAAATCGAGGACAAAGCTGACACAATGGAGAGAAAGATGGAATCTCTGCTTGATGAGTTGGATCGTGCCGCTACTGGTTTGGACAATTTCCATGGAGAACTCTCCAGTGTAAACATACCAGCGATTGTTGAAGGTATTGAGCGAGCCAGGGAAGAGATGAAGCCAAGCATGGAGCGTCTTCAAGGTGTTTCATGGGAGCAATTGAGTGAAGCCATGGACAACCTTTTCGATTTCTGGCAGAGAGTAAACAAAGAAAAGCTCAACAGTTTCATTGAGCCATTCATCAATTCAGGCGGTTTGGTGCCATCTTCTGGACGATCTTTCGACGAGTTTGACGAATTCTTGCCTGAACTTGATGATGATGAATTCATGCCGGGGTTGTAGACATGGAAGATGATGAGGGAAAGGAGATTCTTGTACCCGTACAGACCTGCTACATCGTCTGTCGAGACATTCCGGTCGACATCAAAGACCAACTTGTGCGAATCCGAAGGAAAAGAGGGTGGAGCTCTTGGAAAGACATGGTGCTTGAAGTCGTGAAATTGTGGGGTGAGCATGATGATGTTTGAATTGAAGATTCCTGGCAACCCAGTCTCTCAACCAAGGGCAAGGGCAGCCACAATCAATGGAAAGGCGAGAATGTACCAGCCAAAAACGGCTGCTGACAACAAAGCGATGGTGATGTCTCTTGCGAAAATCGCAATCGAGCAAGAGAATCGCAGCGATTTACCCTTCACAGGCCCTGTAGCGGTGAGAATTGTTGCATGTTACCCGTGCCCCAAGTCTCAGGAAAGGAAACGAACACCACGACAAGCGAAGTGGAAGTCAAATGGATCGGACATTGACAACATTGCGAAGCACTACATGGATGCTTTGTGTGCATCTGGAGTGCTTACGCTTGATGATCGTCAAATCAGTTCACTTCAAGTCTTGAAAATCCAACTAGAACAAGGCGAAGCCCCCTACACTCTGTTCGAAATCAGTCCTTTGGGGGAGTCCGATGAGGCCTGACCACATCGACCAGGTTCTTGGTGTCCTCCAAAGGTTGTACCGAGAAATCCCGCACGAACATAGGCTTCGGACTATGCTTGCGAATCTTGAGCTTACCAAAGGTCGCCCCAAAAAAAGGAACAGTGGTCCTAGAGAAAGATGGATTGAACAAGCAAGGGAATTCGCACGGCAATACATCAGACAAAACGGGATCGTCGACATCCACATCATTCGTGAGCATGTGCCTTTACCATCTGGTGTGGATGAAAGAGCCACTGGAGGCGTACTGAAGCATCCAGATTTTGTCAAGGTCCGAGATAAGCCCGTACGAAAGACTGGTGGTCGAATCAAAACCATCGGAGAGTACTCGCTGGCAGAAGATGAAGAAGAAGATGACGACTACGGGTTTGTTCAGTTTTGAGCGTAAGGCTCAATTCCTCGAACCCTCTCCCTTTGCACATGTCGGAGTTCATGTACCCTCCTGGTGCTATTCTCCGGCGAAGGCTTTCGTTGGGCGGAAAGATGGAAACAGGACAGTACTGGCACTACGGTGTCGCAAGTCAGTACATCGATGGCAATGGGGAGCAAATGGTCTTCCAGTTTGGAGGACCATTCCCTGGCGATAACCCTTACAGTTCAAAGGTAACCAGTATCCTCAACAAGCTTTGGCCTACTCAAAACGGGTATACAGGAGTCCACATCGGTTTGACTCCATTCTCCTATTTTCAAGAAAACAAACCAGTCGAGGTTGAAGTGGTTCCTGACAATCCTGTTCCGGTTTTGAAACGAGCGGAGCGACTGATGAATCACGGAGGGTACAACCCTGCGATCAACAACTGCGAACATTACGCGAGGTATTGTCTGACTGGATCATGGAAGAGTCTGCAAGCAAGGGGTACTGCCATGAAAGGGGGGATGGTTGCGTCATTGTTCGTCGTCGCAGGTGTATTCACTTTGCTACGAAGGGGTAAGTCGTCTAAGGCGTAGCAGTGTTTAAGGACTGGAAGCGTTTCCACCAGAGTATGCCCCGCAGAATAGCAACACAAATGAAGTTCAACGGCGAAGCCGATCTGAACATTGCAATGAATCAAGATGAAGTAGCCGCATGGAACCGCCTTACCAGTCAAGGGCGGCAGAACCTTGTGCAGAACATGTTCAACAGACTGTTGAACGGAAACCGACCAGGAATGCTGACCGATGCCATGTTGTCTCGAGAACAACCAATCGGTCCAGACGCCATGAGTCAAAACGCTGCTGAAAAGGCAAAGCCATCGTACACGCAAGCCTGCCGTCGTATTCTCCGAATCTTGAATCAAGCAGGCGAAGATGGCTTCACAGACGAAGAAGGACAAGAAATGTTGCACATGGCTGGCAATTCCTACCGACCGGCTCGGGTTGCTCTTGTGAAGCTCGGCTACGCTGGCAAAAGCGGAAAGTCGAGGAAGACTCGAAGTGGGCGACCTGCGAACATTTGGGTCGCATTGATGAGTCCAGAGCAAGCGGAACTTGAATGGACTGTCGAACAGGAAGAGGAGGAGTCTGCGTGATCAGCGAATTGCTGGTTGCGTTTGGATTAGCGATTGCCTTTTACGCCCTCTACGAATTGGTTTTCTCACTTTTTGACAAGGAGGGTCGATGATGAACGACTTCCTTTTTTTGGGTGATTTCGTCCCAACCTGCGATGCGGAAGTCAACATAGGACAAGCCGTATTCGATGCGACTACGAAAAACGACTACACGATTACAGCCCTTACCGGAAGGACAATCGTTGCGAATTGTACCTCCACTTGGGAAGTGAAGGGCTTGAAGAAGGCAAACCTTCACTGGGTTGGCACTCATTGGGTTCACCTACCTCGGCCATGGATTTTGACTGTTGAGGAATGGGATGGTAAGACATTCATTGCACAATTCCACACAACCCAAGCAGAAATGATGGTCGATGGTAGCACAGAGAAAGAAGCCATTTTGAAGTTTCAAAATCAAGGTCCAATCACTCTTTTCAAGCTCCGAAGAATGCTCATTCGTCTGGATGCTGTGGCCCTTGTCAATGGCTTGAAATCTGACTTGGGAGAAAACGGGCCATTCGGAACGACTCTTGATTTGGTCATGTCTCAAGCAACACTTCGAGAAACACTTTCTCCCAAAATCAAAAACACGCTGATCGACGAATTGGAGAAGGCTTGGGATAGGGCCGCACCTGAAGGTGTTTGGTGGGCAATCGGAGGCCAAGGAGAAACATGGTGTTCTGATTGTGCAAGCCTTATGCTTCGTTGTTCGTGCGGTGATTGTGCGTGATTCAGCGCTTAGAAGTGCGTTGTTTGTGTGGAAGGTTCGGTCGTTTGACCTGGACCGGTCGTTTGGATGATGATGGCAAGAGGATCTGCACATTCGTTTGTTCATGTGATGAGCCCAAAGTTGACTTTGATGCGCCCTATTTTGGTTGGGAATCCTAAACGGTAGAATTAACGCATAAGCCGTGCGTGCGTGTAACATGGGGAGATTCCACATTTGGACGGACGGGTCGAGTTATGGCAATCCTGGACCAGCAGGCTACGGCTACAGACTTGATATGAATGGCAAGACCATGCGTCTTGGATTCGGTGCTCTGGGCACAATGACAAACAACGAAGCAGAATACATCGCTGTCAAAAGAGCCTTGGAGGAAGCCCTTGTTCTAACTGAAACGCCAAAAAGCGACAAGGTGATCGTGAATACTGACAGTCAGTTGCTTGTGCGTCACAATCAGGGTAAGTACAATGTCCAAAAAAGGAATCTTGTCGAAATCATGACCGAAATCGTTGAGCTTCAACGGGATTTCAAGGATGTCGTAATCCGTCACATCGGTCGGAAGAACAATGTCATCGCTGATTTCCTTGCTAACCAGGGTTCATCCATTTCTCGTGAGCAGGCTTCAAACGACTGAACAGGTTGGTAGTCGCATGAGCGACGATTGGGCCAACCGATTTATGCCAGACGCGAAGCCATTCAAGACTCCTGAAGAAATCGAGGTTGAGGCTGAACCGGAACCAATCAATGAACCTGTTAAGGAGATCATCGACCAACCAACCATCGCTGATGTAAATGAAATCTTGATTTCACTCAAGAACATTCACGACATGGTGATTCAAGAGAACATCGTTTTGATGTCTGCCCTAGACATCATTCGACAAGATCAGAGACTTGTCGCAAACGAAAACAAGCAGATTCTCCTGGCTTTGACCGAAGTCGTAGGGCAATTGAATCAACGCATGGATTCGCTTGAGGGCGCAATCGTGAGGAAAATGGGGCAGTTGGAATTCGCCATCAACCAACCACCTCCAGAACCTATGACAAATGTCATGGATTTTGACCCAGACTTCGTCAACAAGATTCGGCAAGATGCGTATGATCCAAAGATGCCCAATGACTTGCATCCTCAAGGACCCGACATACCGCCGATTAGGGATGTGAATCCACACGGCTACCATGTCAAGGAACATCCCGAGGATGTGCTTGGAGGTGTCAAGAGGAGCGAGACAGATGAAGGACCGACAATCCACGACCTCGTCGAAGGTGTTCCCGCAGAAGTGTTGGACGCTTATCACGATTGGAAGCATGGTGAACACACTGGCTCATCTGGATGGCACGCTTTCATGCGTGTCTGCAAGGGTGCAAAGGAAGCGAAAGCGTTCAGAGATGAAATCGAGCGTCAACTTGGCGATTGATTCTGAAACGGTTCGATTAAACGGTTGGCCTACCTACGCTTGCTCATGGCGGAGGATCTGGTCCAGTACCATTTGGACACATTGAGACTCCACCGTAAGGACGACCTTCATTCCCTCGTCAATGAGCGAACGCTGCTGATTGTAGCAGAAATGTTGGGGAGTATTGACCCACTAACCCAAGAACCGCTCGGAAAGCGGTACACTAGCAAGGACTTGACAGAGGACCAGGCTACACAAATTCTTGACAGTCTGCAAAATCAATTCGAATCCACTCGAATTAGTCCAGGTGAAGCCGTAGGGGTGATTGCAGGGCAATCAATCGGAGAACCGTTTACTCAGGCTATTTTGAGGACATTCCACTACGCAGGTGTCGCTTCGACGATATCTCCAGAACAAAGCCTTACAGATGCAGTAGGGCACCATGAAAACCACTACCATTCCATCTGCCTAGCCCTGAAAGGCGATCACGGTATGGACAGGAATCTTGCTGAAAGGTTCGAGCGTAAGTTGAACCGGTTTGATTTGGGCCAGTTTGTTTCTGTCTCCATTGAATACGACAACATGAACCTTGAATCTCGACTTATGGAGCTTGAGAAACAGATTCATGCATACGAAGGTCAGAGATACGAAATAAGCGAAAAGTTCAGCCCTTTACTTGATGAAATGATCGAAATAACAGGTGAAGCACTACCTCAGTTCAAAGCACTTCTTGATGAGGCACAGTCAATCAGAATGAGGCTCCGAGAACAATACCAGACCTTGACGGATTCTCGAACGCTTCGACTTTCACTCAAGGAGAAGCCAATGTTCGTGTCTTCTGATGATGAGTTGATGGATCTTGACCGGGGTTGGAAGGAAAAGGAAGAGGGTTCGATTCGTTCGTGGAGCGTCGGTGATGAACCGCCAATCAGCGTGCCGGAATTGACGATGTCTGAATTGAGAGGCATCATGACGAGAATTATGATGACGACCAGAGGTAAATACAAGTCAGTCACGGGCCTCCCTGGATTTTACGAGTCCGTTCGATTCTTCGATGCGCCAAACGGTGATTTACTTGTCAGATATCCACAAGTCAGTTACCGGCACATCACCGATTTACTGAACCTCCTTCCTTCTTTGGAAATCTGCGGCGGTTGCTTTGGCGCACTCAAGTCATTCAAGCTCGAACAGAACAGAGACATTTCTGGCAAGAAGGAAAAAGTCGTAGGAGACCTGTCAAAGGACATGGAGTTTGATGCAACCAAGGTTGAGAAGTACTTGCGTGAAATCCTTGATGACCCAACATCCAAAACCGACATCAAGCAAAACCCGCCAGGTGACGGTGCAAAGGGGATTGACAAAAAGACCTTCACCTTTCAAGAAATCAGTTACGATCGTTGTTGTCAAGTATGCGGAGGTGGTTGGTGGAACATTTCCACGGCGTTGATGCAGGTCGGTGGTTCAGATTACACTCAAGACTGGGAAGCAGCAGTCAAAATTCCCGAACAACACGACTACAGCATCATGACTGACAACCACATCAAGTTCTTGGGTGATGATCCGACAAATCCAGAGAACTGGGACCTTTCGGAGCGTATGGCACAAATCATGGTTCCTTGGCCTTACAGTCGCCCAGGAGCGGTTTCAGACATGCCAATGGTGTACAATCACTCTGGACTCATTCCAATGGTTCCTGACCGTGGAGAGTACTTTATCGTGGCTCGATATGCAGATCCAAAATTGCTCAAGGAAACAAAGTGGTCCCCTTCTGCAAAAGGAAACAAGCCGCCCGGACATTTTGCAAACGCCAAGGAACTCCCAGAGGTCGATTTCTACCGGTCATCAACCAACGATGTCCATCAAACTCATTCAAATCTAGGTATCGAGGCTGCTCGTACTGTTCTTCTTCAAAACCTGTACGCTACGCTCTCGGGTGGAAAGAAATTGGCTGGTTCAGATGCTCACATTGACCTTGCCCACTACACCTTGCTCGCAGACACCATGACTCATGGACCATCAATACAAGGAGCTCCTACGGGAACTGCAAGTCGTAAGGGTGCTGCAGCAACAAAAGGCGGTGGGAGGGCAGTACTGGCTGTTGCTTACGAGCAAGAGGTCAAAGTCATCTACGACGCTGCAACAAGAGTCATCACAGATCCTTTGGAATCTCCGAAAAGTGCTCAAATAGCAGGCGTTCCTCCACGAATGGGCAGTGGAATGAGAACCGAACATGGTCGATTTTCAGAAACAAGAAGTCTTGACATTGAGAATGCGAAGCGTGTTCTACAGATGCGAGCAGACTCCTTACAGTACATTGCGGTGAACCTTGGGTATGCATATTTCACGACTGAGGAACAACTGGGTATTCTCCAATTGGACATCATAGGCGACATTGCGATGCCTGAGGTGACTAGAAAGCAATTGCAGTCCAGAAAAGATGAGTTGATGCTTGATCCCGGTTTCACACAAGCGTTGGAGGAATATCAGAAAGCCCTTGCCGACATGGAGGCGTTGATGGAGGAGACTTTCGACGAGCGAGGCATTCCTGTTCAGGAATCAACGCACTTCAAAGCAGACCGCGCTTTGTGAGCTTCTTCAAGGTAGTTTCCTTGTTGTTCTTGGACTTCTTGGGAAGAGACTTTTTTTCTTCCTTCTGTCGAGGCATCTCAACGGTTTCCTTGCCGTCCTCGCCATCGACATTTCGAGGAACCTCGTACTCTCCAGCCTTGTACTTGGCCCAGAGTTCAGAGATTTCAGATTGCTTTCTACCGGCGTGTGCTTTTCGGAAGGCGTTCCAGCGCATGACTCGTACAGAGGGTTCAGCCGTTTAACCGCTCTGCAAGATGGAGGAGGCAAAATGGGGGACGCGCCCTGACGGGCGCTGCAAGATGGTTTGAGCCGCAAAGCGACCCCCCGAGCAGGTTGCATCGGGGGGTGAGCGGTCATTCTTCAAGGACAAGGACGATTTCGTAAATCTCGCCATCATCGTCCAGGTACGCCATCACAGGCGTTGCTTCTCCATGTCTTGTTTGCATGAGCGGTGATGTCATTCATACCTTCGTTCAACCAAGTTTTTTCTCCAGCATGGGCATCCAAGGCTTCCAGTTATGAAGTGAATCCGAAGGTATTCATCACAAAATCCACATTTGATTCGATTACCGGTTCCCTCTTCGTCTGGTTCGTAGTAGGTTTGCTCTGCCCAACATGGACAACTGTTTTTTTCAGCGACGAAAAAGGATGCTCGCAGTCTCTTTTTGCAGAGGGCGCAGTGTTCCCAATACCCTGGTTGTTCGTCAGTGTTTTCGGTCATGAGCGGTAGGTTCCAAATTACTCCTTTGGAAGTTCTTGGGTGTGCCTGATCTTTACGCCTCCGATGTGCATGATGCCATCATTGACGAAGTTCTGGGCGTACTCAAACACGGTTGTTGCGTGGCGAGCAAAATCCCTATCGTTTTCATCACAGGTCATGAGGTAATCTCTGATGATGAAATCAACCAGTCTGTCTAGGTCCGATAATTCTGTCATGAGCGGTTCATTCTTCTTCAAAGACCAGGTTGACATCAAACATCAACGGATCTTGGAGTTGCTGTCCCATGAGGACAGCCCATTCAAGGAATCCTTCGTGTTCAAATGCCCAGTCTGTGATGAATTCTGCCAGACCTTCGTTCATCCGATGGACCCGGTTGTCTCCGTTCCCGTACATGGGAAAGAAGGGGTCTCTTCCCAAGTTCCGATGAATTTCTGGCGGCAATCGTCGATATGCCCTGGCGAATCTGATTTTCACTGCGCGTAGGGCGTTGTGCCCTCGAACGCCGTTTGGTTCCATTCTGATTGCTCGGACAAGCCATTCCTGGCGTATTCCGGCTGCGCCTCCAGATGAGGCGATAGCGATGT
>MDSZ01159294.1_pt1 | contig 27955 bp, 29 predicted proteins | sample 811201 | NCBI WGS metagenome assembly MDSZ01 (sample SAMN05326647, study PRJNA326480) | marine metagenome | isolation source: seawater | place: Indian Ocean: North | collected 2010 | reverse complement strand
CGTCCAGAACCGGGGGGCGTTTCTTTTAGATACTGGCGCGAAATTTCTTTGATAGGCAGGAAGCCGTGACGTTCAGCGCCATAGTCGACAAAGGCCGCTTCTAGGCTGGGTTCTACACGGGTGATTTTGCCACGATAGATATTGGCTTTCTTTTGTTCACGCGCCCCAGATTCAATATCTAGGTCATACAAGCGCTGGCCATCTACCAGTGCGACTCGCAACTCCTCAGTATGAGTTGCATTGATTAACATTCTTTTCATGGTTTTCAAGTACTTGAAAACCTATTTACCCTACGGGAATTAATATCTTTACGGGTGCACAGGCTAAGGGATGACTTGTATTTAAACAGTCATCCACTATCTAAGGGCCACCTATATTGTAGCCAGATCTCCTGACGATAGTTGCGCAATCAGGTAGATATATATCCAACAGTGCAGGAAACCATACCATCACGGATAAGCTGCTGCCATTAAAGGCACTTAGCTAAGTTTATAGACCAGTTGTAAAGGACAGGAGGTAATTTATCTTGCTTCTCCTGCGTGGCCAGCCTGATTTTATCAACTGGCATAAACTTTCTGATCGATCCTTGGGTAGTGTGCTTCTACACTTAAACACCAAACGTAAATTAATTCGCCGTAACCGGGTTAAACAGGTCGGTTTAATTTAATAACTCAGGTTGTTCCTGGTTACAGCTCAATTTTTTGGCTAAACATCACTATACACGTTCAACCAAGGCCAGCTATGGGCCCAAAATCTTTACTGATGCGATAATCTATTTTTTCGCTCTGGTTGCCTGCAAAATTAATCAGCTATTGCAATTAGATAACCAGTTTCAGTGATACATATGTTACCATTTGCGATCTTAGCTAGCAATCAAATTTGTCGTCTGCATGTCCGCACCCAAGAGATTTTCTAAAACTTCTAAACCAGAAGGTAAAAATACACAAACCTCGCCTGCTAAGATCCCAGCAGACAAGGCTACTAAAGTGCGACTCGAGACAATTGGTGAGGATAGAGCCGGTCAGCGGCTGGATAATTACCTAATTGGTCAGCTCAAGGGAGCACCAAAAAGTCTTATCTATCGCATAGTTCGCAAAGGCGAGGTGCGGGTTAATAAAGGTCGTACCAAACCAGATTATAAATTGTGTGTCGGTGACCTGGTGCGCATTCCACCGGTCAAGTTGCCGGCTGCCAATACCCCAGCACCCGTTGGTGAAGGTTTAAGGCAGTTACTGCAAAGTGCTATTTTGTATGAAAGTGACGGCCTTATGATTGTTAATAAGCCCAGTGGCCTAGCAGTGCATGGCGGTAGTGGTGTCAACTTGGGCTTAATAGAAAGTTTACGGCAAATATATCCACAATACCGCTTTTTAGAACTGGTGCATCGTTTGGATCGTGATACATCGGGCTGCATTATGGTAGCTAAAAAACGCTCTACATTGCGGGCTATTCATGAGCTGTTGCGCCAAAATGGTGGTATCGATAAAGTTTATCATGCCCTGGTGGCCGGCGGCTGGCCTCGCTCCTGTCAGCAGGTAAATGCACCTTTGCTGCGTTATGCATTGGCATCAGGTGAGCGTATGGTCAAAGCTGATGGTGAAGGTAAGCGAAGTATTACTCGCTATCGCATATTGCAAGAATTTGGTGATTTAACCCTAGTACAAGCTAAACCCGTAACGGGCCGTACTCATCAAATTCGTGTGCATTGTCAGCATATGGGGCACCCCATTATTGGCGATGAAAAGTATGGCTTATCTGAAATCAACAAACAGCAGCATAAAAATGGTTTAAAGCGTCTTTTTTTGCATGCGGCAGAACTACGATTAGTTGATCCCGCAACGGAAAAGTCCATTGTTGTTAAAGCTCCCTATGATCAGCAAATAGCTCATTTTCTTAAGCAGCTACAAACTCGATAATTAGCGGCAAAATTTAGACTAACATTTACCCTGTTGGAAAATTAATTAAGCTAATCTGACTTGTATTTGGTTGGCTTTTGTCGTGATAATGTGTGACTTAATCAAATAGCATTTTGATGATCAAATAATAAGAGATTGATTACTATGTACGATACTAACCTTGATCAGAATCCGGCCAACTTCCAAGCCCTCTCGCCATTATCCATGCTGCAAAGAGCCGCTGACGTATATCCTACAGCTATCGCCCAAATATATGGTGATTTACGTCGCACTTGGAAACAAACCTATGAGCGCACTGCAGCCATGGCTGATGCCTTAAATCAACATGGTATTGGTTTAGGCGATACGGTCTCGGTTATTGCTCATAATGGCCCTGAGTTATTTGAATGTCATTACAGTATACCTATGGCGGGGGCTGTGCTAAATGCTATCAATACGCGTTTGGATGCCCAGACCATTGCTTATATTTTTGATCACGCCGAGAGTAAGATGGTTATTGTTGATCGGGAGTTCTCGGCAACAGTCAAGGAAGCATTAGCAATAGCTAAAGTAAAACCTCTAGTTATAGATATTGATGACCCAACTTATGTTGGTGGTGAGCTGATCGGTGAATTGGATTATCAGTCACTGCTAGCTAAAGGCAGTCCTGATTACCCTTGGCAAATGCCAGCTGATGAATGGCAAGCTATAAGTTTAAATTATACCTCTGGTACTACAGGCAACCCCAAAGGTGTTGTCTATCATCATCGAGGTGCTTACTTAACAGCCATTAATATGTCCTTAGCTTGGGATATGAATAAATACCCTGTGTATATGACGATTGTGCCCATGTTCCACTGTAATGGTTGGTGTTTTACCTGGGCCACAGCCTTGATGGCAGGGGCCAATGTGTTTTTGCGTCAAGTGCGGCCAGATATTGTTTTAGACCTTATCAAGCGTGAAAAGGTGACTCACTTTGGTGGCGCACCGATTGTCTTAAATATGATCAATAATGCCGAAGATAAAGACAAACAAGGTATTAATCATCAGATCAAAGTTATGACTGCTGGCGCAGCGCCTCCTGCTGCAGTTATACAGGCCATGGAAGACATTGGTTTTGATATAACTCATGTCTATGGACTAACAGAAACCTACGGTGCCTGTATTGTGTGTGAGTGGCAGGGTCATAAGTGGAATCATTTACCCGAGTCAGAACGAGCTGCATTGAAAGCCCGTCAGGGTGTCAGGACTCCCAATCAAGAAGACCATGCGGTAATGAATACTGAAACCATGCAACCGGTACCCAAAGACGGCAAAACCATTGGTGAAATTTGTATGCGCGGTAATATGGTGATGAAAGGTTACCTCAAAAACCCTCAGGCTACGGCAGAAGCCTTTGCAGGTGGGTGGTTCCATTCTGGTGATTTGGCTGTTTGGCACGCAGATGGCTATATGGAAATCAAGGACCGAGCTAAAGATATTATTATTTCTGGTGGTGAGAATATTTCCTCCATTGAGATAGAAAGCGTTCTCTATCGACATCCTGCGGTTTTAGAAGCAGCAGTGGTTGCAAGAGCAGATGAAAAGTGGGGTGAAACTCCTTGTGCTTTTGTTTGTCTTAAAGATGAGATGGCAGCCAGTGAAGAAGAAATTATTGCTTTCTGCCGTGACAATATGGCAAGTTTTAAGATACCTAAACATGTGGTTTTTGGTCCTTTGCCAAAAACAGCTACGGGGAAAATTCAAAAATATATGTTACGAGAAATGACCCCAGCGTAAAATAATAACGACTAAAAAGTAGACAAGCCTTAATAAAAAGGCTCAAAATAATAGTGTGGCTTAATTAATACTGTGGTGCCAGCAAACGACCCACAGCGATTTAGGAAAAACCAAGAACATGGAACAAGCATTTGACCCCAGTAGCGTACATGAGCAAGCCAATACGATGCTGTTGGCTGGCCAGAAAGTAACGGTCAATCAAGTTGCTGATGCATTACAAATAGAACCCTCCGATGCTTTGCGCGCTGAACTTGAACGTTGGTGGTTAGAATTAGAGGTACAAGTACCTTTTCGTCATTCGGCCCACTATGATACGCGCCGACCAGAGGTACCGGATACGGTTTATCAATCGGTGCAAATGATTTGGGAAAATGCCCTCAAGGACGCGCGTTTAGAACTAGAGTTGCAAGGCCGTAATAATGCTGACAATAGTAATTCCGAGAGTGGTTTAAGTAGTGAAGATGAGCTTTATCTACTTCGCTCACAGATTGGTGTACTAGAAGATTCAAATCAGCGTATGCGCACGCAATTAACTGAGGGTGAAACCAGTGTTAAGAACCTTGAAGCAGAGCGAGCTATGTTGCGAACTAAGTTACAGACTGCGGAAGGTAAAGCAAGTGAACTTGAGCGTTCTTTAACCCAAAGTAAGGCAGAGGCAGAACAAGCCTTAGGCAGTCGTGATGAAGCCAAAAAACAGCTAGATCAACGCATGAAGGATGAAATCCTCCATCATCAAGAATCTTTGCACAAAATGGAAAGTAAAGTTAATTATTACCGCCATCAGTTAGACAAACTTCGAGATGAATGGGGTAAAAAAGAGAATGCGATGAATATGCGCATTCAAGATTTGCAGGCGCAGCTAGCTCGCAACGATGTGGCTATTGATACTCAGGTTAGACAAATTCGTTCCCAAGATGAGGAACTGAGGCGTTTTCGTGGCGAAATGGCGAACCAGTCTCGGAATATGTCTGCCTCCAATACCCAGATCTTAGCGTCAAAAAATCGTCTCAAGCGTTTAGAGGACGAATTACAACAGAGTGAAGCTGATATTCGAGAAGCTAAAAAGCGTGCTCTGGTGGATAAGACAGACTTTGCTCGGCGCGAGACAGACTTACGAAGTTTGCTTAAAGACAAAGAAACAGAGCTTAATGCTTCAACAGTCAAGCTGAATGAAATTCAACGAGTTCTTATCGCTCGTGAAGAGGAAATCCGCCGCCTGACTGCTAAGCTCTAGGCTGGTTGGTTATCTACCATCATGGTGGCTGAACCTGTGGTAATCACTTTACCATTAACCAAACATTCGGTTTTTAATGTCACTCTGCGTCGACGTACATTTACTTCTTCCACGGTTACCTTGGCCGTTACCGTATCACCAATCATAACGGGTGCCTTAAAGCGCAGTTGTTGCTCTAGATAAATGCAACCTGGGCCTGGTAACTGGGCGCCCAATACAGTAGAAATTAGGCCGCCATTGAGCATGCCATGGGCTATACGCTGTTTAAATGGTGTTTGTGCCGCATATTCAGCATCTATATGGATAGGGTTAGTATCACCAGTCAGTTGGGCAAAGGTGTCAATATCCTCAACAGTAACCTGTTTATCAAAAGAGGACTCCATACCGGGGCTAAGTTCTTCTATATAGTATCCGTGTTGCATATTTTGACTCATATTAAATTGGCAGCGTGAATAATACGCACCTGCATCATATTTGTCATCTCTAGCCATAGTCTGAAAAGCATAAGCCTTCAAAGCATAATGAAACTTGTGAGTCAGTATTCCGTTGTTTCTTGGCCAACCCAGACTCTATCGTTAAAATAGCGACAAATGTCGATTGCTTATCCAAGGAAATGTTATGCCAGAATATCGCGCACCCCTTGAAGAAATGAATTTTGTTATAGATCAGTTACATGACCTGCCAGGTCTGGCCGCAGCCATTGATAATGAGGACGCTAATGCCGAATTGCTAGCTGCGGTATTAACGGAGTCTGATAAATTAGCCAACCAAGTTTGGTCACCTCTGAATTGGTCTGGGGATCAACAGGGCGTGCAACTGACAGATGCCGGCGTTAAAGTAGCTGATGGCTTTACCGATGCTTATAAGCAGTATGCAGAAGGGGGCTGGAATAGTTTATGTTTTGATCCTGAGTATGGGGGTCAAGGCTTGCCGTTTAGTTTTTCTATGCCAGTGGCAGAAATGGCACAGGCAGCGAATATGTCCTTGGGCTTGTGTCCATTATTGACAACCGGGGCTATTGAAGCAATTACTGCTCATGCTAGTGAAGCATTAAAGGCAACTTATCTAGAGAAAATGATTGCCGGTGAATGGACCGGCACCATGAACCTCACTGAGCCCCATGCTGGCACAGATTTGGCTTTGTTAAAGTCTACAGCGACGCCAGCAGATGATCATTATTTGATTAAGGGACAGAAAATATTTATTACTTGGGGTGATCACGATATGACGGAAAATATCGTGCATTTAGTGTTGGCGCGGTTACCTGATGCACCTGCAGGTGTTAAGGGCATATCTCTATTTTTGGTGCCTAAATTTTTGGTCAATGAGGATGGTAGTCTTGGCCAGCGTAATGATGTTTATGCACTTAATGTTGAACATAAAATGGGTATTCATGCCAGCCCCACCTGTGTCATGAGTTATGGCGATAATGGTGGTGCTATTGGCTATTTGGTCGGTGAGCCTCATGCTGGTTTAGCGGCCATGTTTACTATGATGAATAATGCGCGTTTGGTGGTGGGCCTCCAAGGTGTAGCAATAGCAGATCGTGCATATCAACATGCCGTGGCCTATGCCCAAGAACGTGTGCAGTGTATTGCCCCAGGGCGTTCTGAGGTGGGTGCCATTATTCATCATCCAGATGTACGGCGCATGTTAATGACCATGCGTGGCTTAACTGAGGCAGCCCGTGCTATTTGTTATCTTAATGCCAAACATATAGACCTAAGCCACCATGCGGCAACCCCTGAAGCTCGCTCTGCGGCTAATAAATTGGTTGGTTTGCTAACGCCCATAGCCAAAGGTTGGAGTACTGAAGTAGCCCAAGAAATTACCTATCATGGGGTACAAATTCATGGTGGTATGGGGTTTGTGGAAGAAACTGGGGCTGCCCAATATCAGCGTGATGCGCGTATATTACCGATTTACGAGGGTACCACGGGCATTCAAGCACTTGATCTGGTGGGGCGGAAAACCCTCGGCGATGGTGGTGCGGGTATGGCAACTTTAATAGCGGCAATGCGTGCCGATGTAAGTGAGTATGGTCAATGTCTAAGCCAACTGCAATTAGACACTATGGTTGCAGGTATTGATGCACTGGAACAGGCGTACCAAAAACTTTTAAGCGAGTCAGCTGAGGATCCTATGTTACCTGGTGCCATTAGCTATGATCTGCTGATGTTAGCAGGTTATGTTTGTGGTGGTTGGCAAATGATGCGGGCTTCAGCCTTGGTTACTAGTCACGATAATCAAGACTTTGCGGCTAATAAGCAGGCCACCTCGGCTTATTATCTGGAGCATCTATTGCCGCGCTTTAAGGGGCATTTGGCATCGATTGAGGTTGGTAGTGAAAGCCTTATGAGTATTGCTCCCGAAGCCATGTAAACCGGTCTAAAGAGACGTAAGTTTAACCTGTGGCCACCCTTTAAGAGCCGCCTGCAGTGCTGTTAGATTAGCTTCTAAGAGTTTAATGTGTAATAACAGCTGTTGATCATATTGACGGTCGATAATTTCACCGCCATGGCGCTGGCAAAGATGTTCGATCTTGCCACTTAAATCATAGTGTAGACTGATAGTGATTTCACAGTAGTTACGTTTTACAACAGTAGGACACTCCGCAATAACCGCTTTGGTGGCATCACTATAGGCACGAACAAGGCCTCCAGTGCCTAATTTAGTCCCACCAAAATAGCGGATAACCACAATACTTACTTCACCGATATTCGCATGGCTAAGAACCTGTAGCATGGGTCTGCCAGCGGTGCCTGAGGGTTCGCCAGCATCACTAAAGCCCCAATAGGTGCTATTTTCTGGCGCCTCGGCTACCACTGCCCAGCAGTGATGGTTGGCGTCTGGATATAACTCTCGCATGGCTTGTAGATGTTGATTACAGGCTTCACGACCTTGGGTGTGGCGGAGATTGGCGATAAACAAACTATTTTTGATAGTTAAACGCACCTCAAGGTCTTGGCCATGTAAATCAGGTATCAGATAGGTCATTGTTTACTAGGTAATCGGACAGGTTAATCGTACAATATCACATAATAGGTTTTAACTATCAGCTAATTATTATGGTCGATTTACAACATCGCTTCGGTGGCATGCAGCGTCTCTATGGTGTAGATGCGTTTGCAACTATTGCTCAAGCAAATATATGCGTAGTAGGCATTGGTGGCGTGGGAAGCTGGGTGGCTGAAGCTCTGGCACGTTCTGGGGTGGGCAAGTTAACCTTAATTGATATGGATGATGTCAGTGAAACTAATATCAACCGGCAATTAGTGGCTCTAGAATCGACCTTAGAGGTGGCCAAAGTAGAGGTAATGGCTGACCGCATCAAAGATATTAATCCAGCTTGCGAATGCACTCTGGTGGAAGATTTTATTGGCTCCCATAACTTAGACGAATATCTAGATAAAGGCTTTGATTATGTCATTGATGCCTGTGACAGCATTAAAGCCAAAGCGGCTCTGATTAATTGGTGCAAACGCCATAAGCTGCCAGTGTTAACTATTGGTGGAGCAGGTGGACAAACCGACCCAACACAGATTCAGGTGGCTGATTTGGCTAAAACGAAGGCCGACCCCCTAGCCGCTAAGCTAAGAAATAATCTGCGGCGATATTATGGTTTTAGTGACAATAAACAACGTAAGTTTGGGGTAGATTGTGTCTTTTCCTCGGAACAGCTCGTTTATCCTCACCCTGATGGCAGTGTCAGCTATGCTAAACATGCCAATATAGCTGGTGCAAAAATGGATTGTAGTAGAGGTTTTGGCGCCGCCAGTTTTGTTACTGGGAGTTTTGCTTTTGTGGCAGTAAGTCGTGTTTTAGATAAGCTTATTGCCAGAGCAGTAAGACAAGCCCAAGGGAACGCTAAGTAAGCTATGGTATGCGGCTTAGAGCTTAGGGAGATCTTTTTTGCGTTGGGCTACTAGGTCTAATACTGCTAACTTTTGCTCAGCCGTCATAATTGGCCAATCCCGCACTTCATCTTGCAGGCGTCCACAACCAACGCAAATGGGCTCATCACCAGTGAACCGACATAGACTCACACAAGGTGAAACAATTGTGTTATCAAATTTACGCTGGCGACCGCGACGAACCATAGTGGGATTATATGTAAATGAAGACGACGCGATTATTCAGGTTTTTGCTTATTAATGCAATGAATTTAGATGATTTAGTTGTGGCCATGCTTATGGTTAAGGCCATTGATAACTGCTAAAATGTGGCGCTTTTTTTAAATCATTATGGCTATTATTTTGATGCGTTTGTTGTCAGCTATTGCAGTCCTTTGGGGGTTGTTTGGTGTTCTTGCTCTGTTAAGCTTTTCAGTTTTTCGGCTAGGCGCCATTGCGTTTACCTTTTTTGACTATCCTGCCAATGTCTGGCAATGGTTAGCCTTTCTTATATGGTTGCTCTTTATGGCTTATAGTGAGGGCTATAGAGGCTTTCAACTGGCTTTTGCACCGCGTTTCGCTGCTCGTCTACATTGGCTTGTAGAAAATCCCAAGCCTTGGTTGGTACTGCTGGCACCTTTGTATGCTATGGGCTTTATTTACGCTAGCTACAAGCGTATGCTAATCAGCTATTTGATACTCCTTATGGTTATTGGTTTTGTGTTGATAGCCGAAATGTTACCAGCACCATGGCGGGCGATAATGGATGCTGGTGTGGTCCTGGGATTATCTTGGGGTGTGGTTGCTATTTTTGTGACCACGATCAATGTGTTGTTTTTCTCGGCTATAAAAGTTGACCCTGAATTACCGAAGCATATATAAAAATAAATTAGCTATTTAAGCAACTTGTGAGGCCAAAACTATGCAGTCTATTTTATGGATGATCACTGCCATTGTTTGGTTTTGCTTATTAGCCGTTGGCGCGCGTGAGTTAAGTGGTCATCTGGATACCTTTCAAGTGTTGATGTTACGCAGCCTGTTTGGGCTAGTGGTGGTGATGGCGATAATCTATTGGCGTCGTCAACCAGAACTATTTATTACGCAGCGTACACACAGACATTTTTGGCGCAATATATTTCATTTCTATGGTCAGGCCAGTTGGTTTTTTGCCATAGGTATGATTCCCCTAGCGCAAGTATTTGCCATTGAATTTACCGTACCCATTTGGGTGTTGGTTATAGCAGCCGTCTTTTTAGCAGAGCCAATAACAGTGAGGAAATTATTAGCTGTTGGCCTGGGTATGGTTGGCGTATTATTGATTGTTAAACCCGGTGCTGGAGAGCTTTCGGCAGGGGTAATTATTATGTTGTGTGGCGCGATAGGCTTTGCCATAGGGATTGCGTTTAATAAAAAACTGGTGGCCACGGAACATCCATTAACCATTGTTTTTTATATGTCCTTAATGCAACTGCCCATTACAGCCTTATTAATGGGTGGCGATTGGATAATGCCTACAGGTTGGATGTGGGTCTGGTTATTTATCATTGGCTGCGCTGGCATTGGTGCCCATTTCTGCTTTTCGAAAGCCATGCAACACAGTGAAGTCAGTAATATTATGGCCTTGGACTTCCTGCGCCTGCCATTGATAGCCCTTGTGGGTATGATTATGTACGGTGAATTGTTTGATTGGTGGGTAATCTTGGGTGGCGCCTTAATGATGATCGGTAATATCCTTGGCGGCGTAGGGCGCAAACAGAACCCTGTTTAGGCAGATATTTTGCTTAGTCTTGCCGTGCGCACCTCAATCAACTCCTGCTGTAAATTAAGCAGCATATTGTTATGCATAGTTCCTGCTTGTGATCCCAATGTTAAACGAGCATTAAACGATGCTACTGCATCATTGGTTGCCGCTTCTTGTAGCCATTTAAGACTGTTAAGGGTTTGATTTTCCTGCGCCTCAAGATACCAACCCAAGTATTGGGCTTGAGCTACAAAAGCTTCCCAAGTCTGTAGATAACTATCTTGTCTTTTATCAGCCCATGGTGTTGGATAATAAATCTCTTGTGCTTTGGCGGCAGGCGATAGATATATTTCATGCACAAGTAAATACCCATTATCTTTGAGGACGCGTCCAGCTTCTTGCATTAAGCCATCTTTATCGGCAATAGACATCATCCCATGTTGACTAATAATAAAATCAAAGGTGTTGTTGGCAAAAGGTAAGGCTAGACTATTAGCCACTTGATACTGGCAGTCTGGCGCAGGCATTAAGGCATGATTAAGCATTTTGGCAGCTTGTATATAATCTTGATTTATATCACAAGCTACCATCTGGCATTGATATATTTCGGCCGCTAGGCGAGCACTGCCACCGAGACCTGCAGCCATATCCAAACCAAAAATAGCGTTATTGGGCAACCATTTTAGTAAGCCTTCGGTCGCCTCCATACCACCAAGATGCAATTGATCCAAAGCTGCAAACTGATAGCGGGTCCAGCCACCAGCTGGAGGCTGGTGCAATTTTTCCCGCAACGAATCTATCCAGGACATATTATTCTTGGAGTTCGGGTAAGTTGGCAAATAGACCTAGGGCTTGAGGATTGGCAAGTGCATCCTGGTTTTTAACTTCTTCATTATGCACAATTTTGCGCACGGCCAATTCAACAATTTTGCCACTGATAGTGCGGGGAATATCAGTCACTTGAATGATTTTGGCGGGCACGTGCCGTGGCGTGGTATTAGCACGGATTTGCTGTTTAATTTCTGCTATTAAGCTGGCAGATAAGTTTATATCTGGTTTTAACACCACAAATAGAACAACCCGAACATCATCTTGCCAGTTTTGACCGATAACAATACTTTCTTGCACCGCAGGGATGGCTTCTACCTGACGGTAGATTTCGGCAGTGCCTATACGCACGCCGCCAGGATTAAGCACAGCATCAGAGCGGCCATGAATAATAATACCGTTTTCAGCTGTTATTTCCCCATAATCACCATGGGCCCAAATATTTTTATACTCATTAAAATAAGCCTTATGGTACTTGCTGCCATCAGCATCGTCCCAAAAATATATGGGCATTGATGGAAAAGGTTTGGCGCAGATAAGCTCGCCTTTTTCCTGTTCAATCGGTTGCCCACTATCATTATAAATCGCTACTGCCATACCTAAGCCAGCAGCCTGAAGTTGACCACGGTATACGGGCAATATCGGGCAGCCCAAAGCGAAACAAGAAATAATATCCGTACCACCAGAGATTGATGCTAATAAAATATCTTCCCCTATATCCTGATAGACATAATCAAAACTTTCATGGGCGAGGGGTGAGCCTGTTGAGAGTATGGTTTTTAGTTTCTTAAGATCATGGCTTTGCTTGGGCTTAACCCCAGCTTTTTCGATGGCTGCAATATATTTAGCACTGGTGCCAAAAATACTAATACTTTCATTGGCCGCCATGTCAATCAATATATCAGGCCGCTTAAAAGGTGAACCATCGTAAAGTACTAGAGTGCAGCCCACAGCAAGGCCACTAACTAACCAGTTCCACATCATCCAGCCACAGGTAGTGTAGTAGAAGAGCACATCTTCACGCTTAACATCCGTGTGCAGAATATGTTCTTTAGCATGCTGTAATAGGGTGCCGCCAATACTATGAACTATGCATTTGGGCACGCCGGTGGTGCCTGATGAGTACATGATATACAGTGGGTCTGCAAACCCCATGGGGGTAAAATCAACTTGCGTAGCTAAAGGGTCAATAAAGGCATCTAGATAGATGGCCTTGCCTGGTACAGTTTGTTCTAAGCTACTTAGCTCAGCATGATGTTCTAAATGGTCGCAAACGATAATTCTTTCAATGCTGTCTAGCTGTTCAGCAATACTGGCAACGCGTTGCAATGAATTTAATGTTTTGCCGTTATATAGATACCCATCAGTGGTAAAGAGCAAGCGCGGTTTGATTTGGCCAAAGCGATCCAATACCCCATTAATACCAAAATCAGGTGAACAAGAACTCCATACCGCCCCCAAACTGGTGGTGGCTAACATGGCTACCACAGTATCAATAACATTGGGCATAAAACCAGCTACGCGATCCCCAGCTTGTATCCCATGCCTTTTAAGACCAGCGCTTAACTTAGCGACACGTATATATAGCTCAGCATAAGTGACTGTTTCGCGTTTGCCATCTTCGCCACAAAAGATGATAGCTGTTTTATGATCCCTAAATTTTAGTAGGTTTTCAGCATAGTTTAACCGCGCTTCTGGAAACCACTTAGCACTAGGCATTAGTTCGGAGTTGTCTAAAATATGATGACCTTTATGTTGAGCCTGCACATCAGCCAGATGCCATATTTCGTCCCAAAAAGTAGCTAAGTTTTCAACACTCCATAAGTGTAAATCAGCATAGGAGTTCATGTTGAGCTGGTATTTAGTGTTTACCTGCAACATAAACTGCTGCATATTACTGTTAGCTAGACGATCTTTGCTGGGTTGCCAGAGGGGAGACTGTGTCATTCTTTTTGCCCATTTTGTTATGCCAAAAACCACACCTAGGGTGGTTTCTTCTTATTATTGATTTTGTTTCCCGATAGCTCTGGGAGAGTGCTGAGAGAATGTAGTTAAATATCCTGTTTGCTTACAAGCTACCAACCTTGGAGCCATTCATACGATTTAAATCGGCACTAATATCCTGACCGACTTTAATTAGTCGGTCAAGTTGAATTCCAGTGTCAATACCAAGGCCGTGCAACAGATAAACTAAGTCCTCGGTGGCGACATTACCACTGGCTCCTTGAGCATAAGGGCAGCCACCAAGACCAGCTACAGAAGCATCAAAACAACTAATACCTGCTTCTAACATGGCATAAATATTTGCCAAAGCCTGGCCGTAAGTATCGTGACAGTGGCCAGCTAGATAAGTAACTGGGACAAATGGTGTTATTGCATCTAACAAGGTATGTATACGTCCAGGTGTGGCAGTGCCAATTGTGTCACCTAAAGAAATTTCATAGCAGCCCATTTGCATTAAAGCATCGCTAACTTGGGCCACTTTAGTCGGTGACACGGCACCTTCATAAGGGCAGTCAACAACCACAGAAACATAACCACGTACCTGCAGACCATGGTCTAAAGCACGCCTAACAACGGGTTGAAAACGTTCTAGGCTTTCATCAATACTGCAGTTGGTATTGCGTTGGCTAAAGCCTTCACTAGCGGCAGCAAAGACAGCGATTTCATTAACGCCTGCTTCCAGGGCTCTTTCTAAGCCGCGCATATTGGGCGTTAAGGCGCTGTAATTTATATGTTGATGACGGGTAATACGTGCTAAAACAGCGTCACTATTGGCCATTTGTGGCACCCATTTGGGATGGACAAAAGCAGCCGCCTCTATATGTTGAATACCACAGGCCGACAGCCGATCAATTAAGTTGGCTTTTACTTCAGCTGAGAGAATAGGGCCACGCTCATTTTGCAAACCATCTCTTGGCCCGACCTCGACCACGCGCACCTGTCTGGGAAGGTTCATATATGCTATTTGCTCATTTATTCTAGTGTGCTCAGTATGCCGTATTTTTGGTTAAGCGCCTAGACGTAGTTTTGGTGCTTAGTTAGATGATTGATTTATAAAAAACACTTAATAGGTGACCTAATTAGTTTATTCTACGGTATAGCAAGGAACATAATCTTTGCTGCTGGGTAATTTCATACGCTGTTGGTCAACAAAGCTTTGGAGCAGGGTATCTAGTTTTTTCATTAGCTCTGTTTCTGCTTGTAAACGATAAGGGCCATTTCGGCGTACTTGCTCAATCCCAAATTGCTTTACATTGCCAGCCACAATTCCACTCATGGCACATCGCAGATTAGCAGCCATTTTATTGGCTGCTTGATTTGGTTTTAGATTTAACTCAGCCATATTCTTATGGGTAGGAATAAACGGCTGCTGGAAAGCATCCTCAATATGTAGCTGCCAGTTAAAGTGGAAAGCTTCCCCTAGAGTTTGGCGCTGCTCTTCAACCTCTTGTGTAGCAGTATATATCTGGTCTGCTACCTGAGAAGGATCATCGATAATTATGCTATAGCGTTGTTGCGCATCTGCCCCCAAGGTGGCGCCTATAAAGGCATCTATTTGGGTAAAATAGTCGGTGCTTTCAGCTGGGCCAGTAAAAATTAATGGCATGCTGATATGTGAATTATTTGGGTGCAGCAATATGCCAAGTAAATATAGTATTTCTTCCGCTGTACCGACTCCGCCGGGGAATACGATAAAAGCATGCCCAAGTCTGACAAAGGCCTCAAGGCGTTTTTCTATATCAGGCATAATAATTAGCTCGTTGACCATGGGGTTGGGTGACTCAGCGGCAATAATGCCTGGTTCAGAAATACCGATATAGCGATAATCCTGACAACGTTGTTTAGCATGGGCGATATGGGCTCCCTTCATAGGGCCTTTCATGGCGCCAGGGCCACAGCCAGTGCAAATATCATGACCTCGCAGACCCAGTTCATAGCCAACTTGCTTAGTATATTTGTATTCCACATTGTTGATGGAATGACCACCCCAACAGACAGCAATTTTGGGTTGGCGTCTAGGTGTTAAAGCTTGGGCGTGGCGTAAAATCTTAAACACCAAATTGGTTATTTGGGGGCCGCTTAATATCTGTTTATTGTCAGACTTAAAAAGGTGATTATGGGTATAGACAATATCCCGTAAAACGGCAAACAGATTTTCTTTAATACCCAAAATGATTTCGCCATTTACAAAGGCGCTTGCGGGGGCGTTATACAGTTGCAATAAGGCGCCTCGGGTTTGGCGCACCACAGCTACTTCAAACCGTTGATTGCGAGCTAATAAGGCATCAATATCATCTTCATCATTGCCACAGTTAAGCACAGCTAAACAACATTGGCGAAACAGTTCATATAAGCCCCTAGTGGTGGACTTTTGGAGGAGATCTACTTCTTCCAAAGTGAGTATATCGAGGCTGCCTTGTGGTGAAATAAGTGCGTCAACTGTGTCCATATTTGTACCTGTGTAAAGCAATTAATTAGGTTTAGTATAGACTTATTCCATGACAATATGGTGATATTGGGATGATATTGTTTTTTTTGTCCCCATATTTAAGGAAGACTATATGTATAGCAAAGGAAAACACCAATGAGCGAAAACGAATGGCAGCAATTACAACAGCCTGAGGCCAATCAGGAGCCAGCTAAAAATGTTGAAGGCAGTGTCGAAGACAGTAAAGAATGGCGTCTAATTCGTACTTTGGTAAAAGACATTCAACAAGAACAAGTGCGCAGTCGTCGCTGGGGCATTTTGTTTAAATCACTTACCTTCGCTTTGTTGTTTAGTTTGGTGTTTGGTACCTGGTATCAAATGGATGATGCAGTAGTTGCTCAGCAAGAGCATGTTGCTGTAGTTGAAGTATTGGGTCCTATTATAAGCGGTGCCCCAGCAAGTAGTGAACAAATCGTACCGAGTCTGCAAGCGGCCTTTGCTGAAGACTATGCTAAGGCCATTGTGCTAGACATTAATAGCCCTGGTGGCAGTCCTGTGCAAGCTGGGATTATTTATGACGAGTTGGATCGCTTAAAAGCTCTTTATCCGGATAAAAAAGTCTATGCAGTGATTACCGATATTGGTGCTTCTGGTGCTTATTATATTGCTGCAGCAGCAGACTATATTTATGCCGACAAGGCCAGTATGGTGGGCTCTATTGGCGTTATTGGTAGTAGCTTTGGGTTTACTGAGTTAATGGATAAAGTAGGGGTTGAGCGCCGGTCTTACACAGCTGGAGAAAATAAGGATTTCTTGGATCCATTTCAAACGGAAAAACCAGATCAAAAAGCCGCTTTTGAAAATATGTTAGAGCGTGTTCATCAGCAATTTGTTACTGCCGTTAAAACAGGTCGTGGTGAGCGCTTAGATGATAATCCTAAGCTCTTTAGTGGGGCGATTTGGGATGGTGAAGAAGCGGTTAAACTTGGCCTTGTCGATGGCTTAGGCAGTATTTACAGTGTCACCAGAGAAGAAATTGGGATTATTGATTTAGAGGTCTATCAGCCCTCGCAAACGCCTTTGCAACAGCTATTAGATGAAGTGGGGGCCCAAACCAGTGTGCTTTTGCAGTCTTGGTTACAAACCCCAAGTATGCAGTAATCCCTTTTTAATTCCCTAAAGGTCCCTGACCAAGATCATTTAGAATGCTGGTCAGGGAAATCAGGGGCAGACCAATTAAGGTATTAGGATCTTTGCCTTGCATGTGGCTAAAGAGGGTGATACCAAGACCTTCACTTTTAAACGAACCTGCACAGTTGTAGGGTTGTTCTGTGTGTAAATAATTTTCAATTTGCTCAGGTGTTAAAGGTCGCATCTGCACCTGATATTCCTCAACTAATTGGTGTCTTTGGTTATCAAAAATAACACATAAGCCAGTATAAAAAGTGATGGTTTTACCCGCCATACTTTGTAGCTGCTGAATGGCTTGTTCATGGCCACCAGGTTTGCCTAAAATGTTGTCCTCACAAGTGGCCAATTGATCACTTCCAATAACAATACTGTCGGGGTTTTTACTAGCGACAGCCTGCGCTTTTGCTTCAGCTAAGCGATAAGCTGCATTGGCAGCCGTTTCATTCTCTTGTAAAGCTTCATCGGTATATGGATTTTGACATTCAAAGGGTAGATTAAGCTGCTTCAGTAAGGCGCGTCGATAGGGGCTAGTTGAGGCTAAAATAATGTTTACAGACATGGTATATACTTGGTTCTCGGAATCGGTTGCTAGTATTATGAACAAAACGGCATTATTTTACTTGTTTTTTCGCCTCAAAAGGCGATTTTCTTTGACAATAGCAGTCGACCTGAATATTATATCGCGCCATGTTTGACACACCTTTAGCGCGTATTCTGGATTCTCGTAAACTCTGTGATTCACAGCAGCTTATAACAGGATCCATTGAAGTGGCAGAATTAGATGGTCTGCTGTCTTTTTTGGAATCTGATGCGGGTCAGGTAAAGGTTACTCTCCAGTTTCAACGTGATGACCGCCGTCGTCCTTTGATAACTGGACAAGTGGCAGCCAAAGGGGTGGAAATTCTATGCCAGCGTTGTTTGCAGATTGATATTCAAGAATTGCTTGTTGATCTCAACGTGGTAGTGGTATTAGATGAAGCGCAAGCTGAGAAGCTTCCGGCCGAGTATGATGCTTGGATTGTTGAAGATGGACAGCTCAATATACGCGAACTTCTAGACCAAGAATTAATATTGAGTTTGCCTATCGTGCCGTATCACGCCGACTGCAAAGTCGAAACCCAATACGGTGACGCTGGGGCCACGCAACAGCAGGAAAGTCCTTTTGGGGTGCTTGCCAGCTTGTTGCAGAAAGATTAGTTAACGCATATCCATTTAGGAGTAATCAGCCATGGCTGTACAGCAAAATAAGGTCACCCGTTCTAAGCGTAACATGCGTCGTGCACACGATTCATTGACTAGCGCTACCTTGTCTGTAGATTCGACAACTGGTGAAACTCATCGTCGTCACCACGTGACTGCAGATGGTTTCTACAAAGGCCGTCAAGTAGTAAATAAAGACGCTGAATAAGTTTGTCAGTTAGTTATACCCTGGCGCTTGACGCCATGGGTGGGGATCTTGGTCCTCAGCCCAGTCTCGAGGCAGCCTTAGTCTGCCTCGATTTGTTTCCCCGTATGCAATTGCAGTGGATTGGTCCCAAGGACCTTCTTAATGGCTTGCTTGCTTCTGTTTCAGCTAGCCAACAACATCTTTTACCTCGTATAAATATTATTAAGGCAGATGATGTCATCGAAATGACCGATGATGTGCTGGTTGCCCTTCGTCAAAAACAAAATTCTTCTATGAGTGTTGCTTTGCAACAAGTTGCTGCTGGGCAGGCTGATGCCTGTGTCACCTGTGGTAATTCAGCTGCTTTAATGGCTCTGAGTCGGCAGTTACTGGCTATTTTGCCGGGTTTTGAGCGGCCAGCATTTGCTAGTCATATTCCTACTTCAACGAATCCCTGTTTAGTCGTTGATATGGGTGCTAACCTTGCTCCTAGTGCCGAACAATTAACTCAATATGCTATTGCTGGGCAGGCTTTAGAGCAAGCATTACAGCCAGCTCAACAGGTTAGTGTCGGCCTGTTGAATATTGCTAGTGAAGCTAGAAAGGGACAACCCGAAGTACAAGAGGCGCATGAATTATTAGGCGCGCATAGGGAATTAAATTATCATGGTTTTGTTGAGCCCCAAGAAGTATTTAAGGGTAAGGTAAATGTCCTAGTCTGTGATGGCTACGCAGGTAATGTGTTGATCAAATCGGCTGAAGGTGTCAGTCAAATGTTGTCTTCAGCTCTCTATAAACATGCTCAACAACAAGGTGATGATAATGCCTTTCTACAGCAAAAAGTTGTGCAACCATTGCAGTCTCGTTTTGATGCTCGCAAGCTAAATGGGGCTTTCCTACTAGGATTGCAGAGTTTGGTGGTAAAATCCCATAGTTATGCTGATACCACCGCCTTAGTGGCCGCTATTACTTCGGCGGTGCAATATCTGGAAATGCAGTTTACTGAACATGTGGCAGATGCCATTACAGAATAATAGTTAATTATAATCTTTAGAGGCCTTTTTATGACATCCAAACTTGCCTTTACTTTTCCTGGTCAAGGATCACAAGCCGTAGCTATGTTGGCTGATCTTGGAGATCAGTCGGTGGTTACTGATACCTTTGCTGAAGCTAGCAATGTATTGGGTTATGACTTATGGGACTTGGTACAAAATGATGATCAAGGAAAACTTAATCAAACCCATATAACTCAGCCAGCACTGCTTACAGCAAGTGTTGCTCTATGGCGTTTATGGTGTGCTCACAATGGCCAACAACCAGCCTTTATGGCTGGTCATAGTCTGGGTGAGTATTCGGCCCTGGTATGTGCCGGAGCGATTGTTTTTACTGATGCTGTGGACTTGGTTCGTGCTCGCGGTGAATATATGCAGGCTGCAGTGCCAGCTGGCACAGGTGCAATGGCAGCTATTATTGGTTTGGCTGATGAACAAATTGCTGAAGCTTGTGCGGCCTCCGCAGCTGGTGAAATTGTAGCACCAGTTAATTATAACTCGCCTGGACAAGTGGTTATTGCCGGTGCCAAAGCAGCTGTTGAACGAGCTATGTTGGCTTGTAAGGACGCTGGCGCCAAGCGAGCTTTGCCGCTGCCTGTCAGTGTGCCATCCCATTGTGCGTTAATGCAGCCTGCCGCTGAACAGCTGGCTGAAAAATTAGCGGCTATTGAAGTAACTATGCCAGACATACCTGTGATACAGAATGTAAATGCTCAGGTAGCTCAGAATGTTGATGAGTTGGTGTCTAATTTAGTTGCCCAACTTCACCAACCAGTGCGCTGGACAGGTTGTGTACAGAATATGGCCCAACAAGGTGTTGAAGTTATGCTAGAATGTGGACCTGGTAAAGTACTGACTGGCCTTAATAAGCGTATCGACAAAGGCATTACTGCCGCGGCCATAAATGACAGTGCCAGTTTACAATCTGCTCTGGACATGTAGAGGAATAAGAAGATGCTGAGTATTGAAGGAAAAGTCGCCCTAGTTACTGGTGCCACGCGTGGTATTGGTAAAGCGATTGCGTTGCAATTAGCTAGTCAGGGGGCGGTAGTTATTGGTACGGCTACTTCTGAATCTGGTGCCGCCACAATTAGTGCCTATTTGGCTGATGCCGGCACTGGCAAAGGCATGGTATTAAATGTGACTGATAGCGATTCAGTTACCTCAACATTAAAAGAGCTAGTATCTGAGTTTGGTGCGCCAACCATATTAGTTAATAATGCTGGCATTACCAAAGATAATCTGTTGATGCGGATGAAAGAAGACGAGTGGGATGCGGTTATTGATACCAATCTTAATTCTATTTTCCGCTTAACCAAAGGCTGTTTACGTGGTATGACCAAAGCCAAATGGGGTAGGGTGGTTAATATCAGTTCTGTGGTGGGTTCTATGGGTAATATGGGACAGACCAATTATGCTGCAACTAAGGCTGCAGTTGAAGGCTTTAGCCGTTCCATGGCACGGGAAGTGGCGTCAAGAAATATTACCGTAAACTCCATTGCTCCCGGCTTTATTGCGACGGATATGACCAATGCCTTAGGCGAAGACCAAAAAGATATGCTGCGCACACAAATACCTTTGCAGCGTTTAGGTGCACCTGAAGATATTGCTGCATTAGTCGGTTTCTTGGTGAGTGATGCGGGAAGTTACATAACGGGTGAAACCATTCATGTTAATGGTGGCATGTATATGGGTTAAGTTGACTTCGATCTTAGGGTAATTAAGGCGCAAATTTTTTGCTTAACTTAGCCTTAAAGGTTGAAATTTTCGTCAATATGTTGATAATGAGCACACTCTTCTTAAGAGTTACAAAATAGGTTATTAGCCAGCATATTTGGCAGCCATAATAAGGTTGTTCAGGGTATATTATTATTGCGCTGGCGACACTGAAAAACCAATTAGGAAATACTATGAGTACTATTGAAGAACGCGTTAAAAAAATTGTTGCAGAACAACTGGGCGTTAAAGAAGATGAAGTCACCAACGAAGCTTCTTTCGTTGACGATCTAGGTGCCGACTCTCTGGACACAGTTGAGCTAGTAATGGCCTTAGAAGAAGAATTTGAAACTGAGATTCCAGACGAAGAAGCGGAGAAAATCTCCACCGTTCAGTCTGCTATCGACTACGTCAACGCCAATCAGTAAGATTGCGTTGCATCGGTACCTGGTACTGAATATTGAAAAGCCGCGCCCTTAAAGGTGCGGCTTTTCTGTTTTTAGGTAAGCCAAATTGCGTTTTTGTTTTTTGTTTGGCAAATGTTGCTCTAAACGCTAGAATCCAGCGTTGTGGTATTTTCATAAGGAGTTGTCAATGAGTCGTAGGCGAGTAGTGGTTACTGGTTTAGGGTTGTTAAGCCCAGTTGGAAACAATGTCTCTGATTCATGGAAAAATATCCTAGCTGGGGTCAGTGGGGTTACAGAAATAACATCATTTGATGCTAGTACTTTTGCTACCCAGATTGGCTCGAGTGTAAAAGACTTTGATTTGTCCCCTTATATGCCCCCGAAAGATGGCCGTAAAATGGACCTCTTTATGCAGTATGGTATGGCTGCAGCTACCCAAGCTATTGAGGATGCTGGGCTTGAAATTACCGATGCCAACGCCCAGCGTGTGGGTGTCGCCATTGGCTCTGGCATTGGTGGTTTGTCATTTATCGAACAGAATCATGGCACATTAGTTAGTAATGGACCACGCCGTATGTCACCATTTTTTGTGCCCGGTAGTGTGATCAATATGATTTCTGGCAACCTTTCAATTAAATATGGCATGCAAGGTCCAAATATCGCTATCACCACGGCTTGTACCACAGGTACTCACAATATTGGTGCTTCGGCACGAATGATTGCCTATGGAGATGCCGATGCGATGGTGTGTGGTGGCGCTGAAATGGCAACTACTCCCCTTGGTTTGGGTGGTTTTGGTGCTGCCCGTGCCTTGTCAACACGTAATGATGATCCGCAAGCTGCGAGCCGTCCTTGGGATCAAGATCGTGATGGTTTTGTGCTTGGTGATGGCGCTGGTGTATTAGTGCTAGAAGAGTATGCAATGGCTAAAGCCCGAGGCGCCCATATTTATGCGGAATTAGCTGGCTTTGGTATGAGTGGTGATGCTTATCATATTACTCTACCACCTGAAGATGGTAGTGGTGCTGCATTATCCATGAGCAATGCTATGCGTGATGCTGGGGTGAATGCAGATCAAGTGCATTATATTAATGCCCATGGTACCTCGACACCAGCGGGGGATATTGCTGAAACTAATGCCGTTAAATCTGTATTAGGCAAGGCTTCTGAACAGGTGCGCATAAGTTTTACTAAGTCGATGATCGGCCATCTGTTAGGGGCTGCTGGCTCCGTTGAGGCCATATTTAGCATTTTAGCTATTCGTGATCAGGTGGCACCACCGACTATAAATTTAGATAACCCCTCAGAAGGTTGTGATTTAAACTATGTCCCTCATAAGGCTCAAGAAGCCCAAATTGATGTTGCCCTTAGTAATTCATTTGGTTTTGGTGGCACCAATGGCACCCTAGTCTTTAAACGTATATAAATCATGATAAATCTGTTTAATGGTCAGCCAGAGAGTAACTTATTTATTGCCGACAGAGGCTTGGCATATGGTGATGGGGTTTTTGAGACCATTGCTCTGGAGGCTAAGCAGCCACAATTATGGCAGGCCCATTGGCAGCGTTTGGTGAATGGCTTAGATACCCTTGGTATAGAAGTTGATACTGCCGAACTTCAGCAACATCTTATATTTGATATCCAACAAGCCTTGCTGACTTGGACACCTCCTCGAGGGGTGCTAAAAATCATTATTACCCGTGGTATTGGTGGCAGAGGATATATGCCTCCAGCCAAACCACAGTTGAATAGAATGGTGCAAATATTACCTTGGCCAGAAGGTCGAGAGCATTTGTCGGAACAGGGTGTGCATGTGCATATTTGTAATCATGTTTGGGGGCATAATCCGCAATTAGCTGGCATTAAACACCTCAATCGATTAGACCAAGTTCTGGCCCGCCAAGAGTGGTCAGGTACAGATAAACATGAGGGTCTAATGTTAAATCAGGCTGGTTATGTGCAATCTGGGGTGATGAGCAATATATTTGTTGAACATGATGGCTGTTTGTATACCCCTTCTCAAGATGGGGCAGGTATAGCAGGTATTATGGCTGAGCAAGTGATGGTTATAGCTCACCAGTTGGGTGTAAAGGTACATCAACAACATATTAGTATGGACTTTTTGCGCGCTAGTGCAGGGTTGTTCTTTACAAATAGCTTGAATGGTATTTGGCCTGTTATTGATATTGCCGGTCAGGCTTTTGAGGTGACTGATATGACTCGTCAACTGCAGTCTAAGCTAGTCGAACACATTGCTAAGCATACCGAGACTTGGTGATGTTTAAAAGGCCAGTGATTTGGGGTTTTATACTAACTTTACTGGTTGTGGGTAGTCTTTCTTATGGCCTATGGCGGCAGGTACAGGCATGGCTATTTGAACCGGTTACCCTAACAGAAGTACAACATCTTACGATTTCTCCCGGCAGTAATATGGCGAGCATTGCTAACCAATTGCAAGCTATGGGACTGACCAAAAATGCCTTAGCCTTGCGTTATTACAGCCGTTTTAATGGTTATGATCTACGGATAAAAGCAGGTGAGTATGCTTTTGTTGGCGATGTGACTGCAACGAGTATTTTGAACAAGTTAGTAACAGGTGACGTGCTTAGCTATAGTATTACTGTGCCAGAGGGGCATACCTATGCTCAATTCAATCAAATTCTAATGCAACATGCAGCCATGGAGGGTAAGCCTGAGCCCGTATTTGCCGAATGGGGTGCGGATTCAGGCTTTACGAGCCCAGAGGGGCTGTTATTTCCTTCAACCTATGTGTTTACCCGCAAGCAAACGCCTACCCAGGTGGTACAGCAAGCTTGGCGCAGACAAGAAGCTATTCTGGCTGAGTTATGGCCCCATAGAGCACAAAACTTACCCTATAAATCACCCTATGAAGCTTTGATTATGGCTTCCATTATTGAAAAAGAAACTGGGTTGGCTAGCGAACGAGAAGCCATTAGTGGGGTCTTTGTTAGACGTTTGCAAAAAGGCATGAGATTACAAACAGACCCAACAGTTATCTATGGCATTGGCGATGCCTTTGATGGTAACTTAACTCGCGCCCATTTGCGGGAAAAAACACCCTACAATACCTATGTTATTTATGGATTGCCGCCCACGCCGATTGCTTTACCTGGGCGGGATGCTATCTACGCAGCATTGCATCCCGCGGACGGGGATGCCCTATATTTTGTCTCCCGGGGTGATGGCAGTCATGCCTTTTCAGCTACTTTGGCACAACATCAGGCCTACGTCCGTAAATATCAACTGAAGAAATAATTATTTTACGTATAATATTGCCTTAGATTATCTATGTAGGAAACAGTTTGTGAGTGCAGGACGTTTTATTTCTATTGAAGGTGGAGAAGGGGTAGGTAAATCCACCAGCGTGGCTTATATTGAAGAATATTTGCAGGCTAGTGGTGTTGAACTTATTTCTACCCGTGAGCCCGGTGGCACAAAACTGGCCGAAGACCTACGCTCTTTGTTGCTTAACCATCATGCTGAAAGAGTTGATCCGTTTACCGAACTGTTAATGATGTTTGCCGCCCGCAGACAGCATATTACCGAAGTAATACAGCCCGCTTTGGCGGCAGGTAAATGGGTGCTTTGTGATCGCTTTACCGACGCTAGCTATGCCTATCAAGGTTATGGCCGCAATTTACCTTTGGCATTTATTGATAGTTTGGCGCAATGGGTACACGGTGAAACCAATCCTGATATGACGCTGCTACTTGATGTGGATATTGAAGTTGGTATGCAAAGAGCCCGTCAGCGGAATAGTTTGGATCGTATTGAATCAGAAAATATGGCCTTTTTTGAGGCTGTTCGACAAGGCTATCTCACTCGAGCTAAAGCTGAGCCTAAACGTTTCCAGATAATTGATGCTAGTCAAGATATTGCTGCTGTTCAAACTCAGATACGGCAAGCTTTACTAACCCTAAAGGCTAGTGATGGCTAATATGATGGGAAATACGGTGTTACCATTTTGGCTTGACTCTAGTTGGTCTCAAGTGCAGCAAATGCTAACTGATGACAGGTTGCCCCATGGTTTGGTAATCAGTGGTTTGCCTGGTCTTGGGAAAAGACAATTAGCCGATACTTTGGCAGCACGTTTATTATGCCAGGCACCAGTTATGCCTCAGCAACTGGCATGTGGCCAATGTAAAAGCTGTTTATTACGTCAGTCTGGCAGTCATCCGGACCTAAAGTATTTGCAACCTGAAGCGGAAGGTAAAGCTATATTGGTTGATATGGTGAGGCAAATTCAGCCATGGTTGGCGGCAACATCACAGCAGGGTGGGGCAAAAGTGGTGTTAATCGAACCAGCAAATGAGCTAAATGCAAATGCTGCCAATGCCTTGTTAAAAAATCTTGAAGAACCGGGTCAAAATACCTTCTTTATTCTTTTACATCACTGGCCTAAGCCTTTACTGCCAACCATTCGCAGCCGTTGTCAGGTACATACTGTGTTGGCGCCAGCAGCAGAACAAGTGCAGCCATGGTTGGCTCAACAAGTACCCAATGCTAAGGCTGAACAATTAATGCAAGTGCAACAAATGGCCCATGGTGCACCCTTGCTGGCTGTAGATTATTTACGCCATGACGCGCCGGCACAAAGGCATCAGACCTTGGTTGATTTGACAGCTATTTTGCGCAATCAAATCAGTGTTTCGGAAGTCGCCGAAAGTTGGGCAAAAGATCCGCTACCACAACGCTTGGATTGGTGGTTACAATGGCAGCAAGATTTAATTAAGTTACAGCAGACTCAGGATAGCCAGCAGGTGGTTAACCAAGATGTGATTAAGCTACTGCAGGCCATTGCTCGCAAAGCAGAATTAAAAGCCGTTTTTGGCCTTTATGATGATACCTTACAGGCATTAGATAGCCTTTCTCAGCGTCGTAATATTAACCAGCAGCTATTGCTAGAAAAGCTTTTATACGGCTGGTACCAACTTATTTAGAAAATTTATTATGTTTATCGATTCCCATTGTCACTTGGATAAATTAGATGTCAGTCACTATGCGAACGGGCTGGATGAACTGATTGATACTACCTATAAGGCTGGTATTACCGAAATGCTTTGTATTAGTGTGGATACCGAGCAATTTCCGCAGATGCTTAAACAAGTGTCAGCCTATGATTTTATTCATGTATCAGCAGGTATTCATCCCTTAGGGGTTAAGGAAGCCTCTGATTTTGCTTTATTGGCCCAGCAAGCAGCTATGGAGAAGGTCATTGCAGTAGGTGAGACAGGACTTGATTATCATTATAAGCCTGAAACTAAAGAGGCCCAATTAGACTCATTTCTGCATCATATGCAGATTGCTGATCAGGTCCAAAAGCCGCTTATTATCCATAGTCGCAGTGCGCGTCAGGATACAGTCGATTTGCTGCGTACTAATGCCAATCTTGAGGTAGGTGGTGTTATTCATTGCTTTACCGAAGATCAAGATATGGCCGATAAATGTTTGGATTTAGGTTTTTATATTTCTATATCAGGTATAGCCACTTTTCGTAACGCTGAGTCTCTGCGAGACGTCATCAAACGTCTACCTTTGGATCGTATATTGATTGAGACAGATTCCCCTTATTTGGCGCCGGTGCCTCATCGTGGTAAACAAAATGAGCCATTATTTGTGCCCCATGTGGCGCAGCTAATAGCTGATTTAAAAGGCGTTACCCTTGATCATGTAGCAAATGTGACCAGTGAAAATTTTTATCGACTATTTAATTTAAAGCAGTCAAAAAAATAATTTTCTTGTGTGTTTGGTTTTTTTGTGAATAATTTATATCCACTAGTCACAAAGTGGATATAATAATTATGAACTGGGGTATAGCTGCCAAACCAAAGATCCCTGACTATTTTCCCCGCGAAAAAGAAAGTCGCAAAGTCAGGGAATTTAAACGTCGTGAAGAAGAGATTCTCGAATCCTCCTTATTACTATTTAAGACCCATGGTGAGGATAAAATCACTGTTGAGATGATAGCTGATAGTGTTGGTATTGGTAAGGGTACAATCTATAAGCACTTTAATTCTAAGTCTGATATTTATATTAGATTGTTAGAGAATTATGAGCTTGATTTAAAGGCCTTACTAGAAACAGAAGATTTTAGTGATCCAGAATCTCTGTGGCGCAGTTACTTTGGCTTTCGTATGGGAGACCCAGAACAAGCCATCTTATTTGGTCGCCTAGAGGATAAGTTGGCCAAAGATAGCCAATACCAACAAGCCATTAAAAATATCCATGAAGTACGCTCAGCCAATATGGAAATTCTAGCTAATCTAGTTGACCAGCGCATTGCCTCAGGCAAATTAGAGCAAGTGCCAGCTTATTTTCACTTATCGGCTTCTTGGGCTTTGGTGCATGGTGCTTTAGCTCTTCATCAATCAGACTATTT